>PDWJ01003577.1_pt1 | contig 14683 bp, 9 predicted proteins | sample 1430881 | NCBI WGS metagenome assembly PDWJ01 (sample SAMN01162460, study PRJNA174530) | Oral metagenome, whole genome shotgun sequencing project. | biome: Marine environment; feature: Marine mammal; material: Swab sample of the gingival sulcus; isolation source: swab sample of gingival sulcus... | reverse complement strand
CCCCAAAGCGACGCTGATGCTATTCAATGCAAAGAAGAAGTCTGCTCTCTCCATAAGCGATCAATGCTAACGGATTGTTGCCAGGCATGCTTAAAAGCAGACATATTCAGTTCTTCATGCAAGCGGCAAATCATTTGCTGAATGTATACATGAGAGTTTGATACATACAAGCTGCAGGACTGTATGCCCTGTTGCCTCAATGTAAGGAAGAGATGTTTCTTCAATGGTATCGGACTTCATTGAGATTCTTCTTGCTCCATTTCGTCCATTTTATTTCTCAGACTCAATGGTCGCATATCAGTCCAGACTTCTTTTATATAGGCCAGACATTCTTCCTTAATGCCCGTTTTACCAACAGCTTTCCAGCCGAGAGGGTTTTCACGCTCAGCAGGCCAAATAGAGTATTGTTCTTCGTGATTGACAACAACTTTGTAGATAGTCGTATCCTCTTTTTCCTCGTGATACATAATATTCACTCCTTGAGAGAAACTGCGCAATATCTTTATGTAAGAAAGCATTCAGAGTATGCTGAATTTATCCCTCTCTTGTTGACGGATACATGTCGACAATCCGGTTATAAATACTTCCGATCAGCCATCCAACAATCGCCCCCAGCAGTGCTCCATAAAATAAACCGACGAAACACCCGGACCAGGTGACAGAGTAGCCCGGGAAATAGTGTCGTAAGAGCTGGAGGTGTTTCCCGATATCAATGCCGCCTTTAAGAAGCAGCCAAAAAGTCATCATGAATAAGCCCAGTCCGCCAAACAGGGACAGTACAAAAGCCAATATTCCTGTCCGGATCTTCTGAATTTGGTGGCTTAACTCTTCAATATGATGTGGTTTGTGTTCCATCTACCTCTTCCTTTCCCTTTAGGACGAGCTGATCATATAATTTTTCCCAGAGCATCACGCTCCTCTTCAGCTTCAAGTCGTTTTTTCAGTCTGATCGCATATCGCAGCATGCCCCAATTTCGCAATTGAGCCAACCCGTACCCCAAGACAAATCCGACCAGAGCGGCTTCAAACAAGCCGATAAACGCCCCAGTCCAACTGATGGTATACCCGAGCAAATAATGGCCAAGCAATGCGAGTCTGGGGCCGATAACCTCCCCCCCCTTTAGCAGCAAAATGATCGTGGCCAGTAAAAGTCCGGTCCCACTTACGGTCCCTACCGCAACCCCCAAAGCCAGGGGATCAAGATGAGAAAATCCCTTTTCGAGAAGCTGCTCGATGGCGATGTCATTTTCAGATGATTCAGGAAGTGCTGAGGAAGCGACACCAGCTTGAAGACGAGTCGGAACCAGGCGGTCTCCACGACGAGCTGCCGTTTCCTGGTGCTTTTCATGATATGCCTGTTCAGTGTTAACATCCCAAATATCGTATGTTTCACCAGTAATATTTCGGGCAGCGAACACCCCCGTCAGCATCGAATGATCCTGATTATTGTAACGATGCTGACCATTACGACCAACGGGAAACAGGTTGGAAAAATTGGCCAGATATTGCCGAATTGTGTGTAAATGTGTGCGATGATGCTGATCATAGATGGGATAGGCCTTTTTCATCCGAACGACCGTGCCGTCTTCGACCTCACGCGGATCGATCAAACCTAATTGCCCGCATTCCCGCCTTCCTAAGTCGATCAACTGTTCGTCCGGCCATCCCCACTCCGGATCCTGCTCCCAAAGAAAATATTCGAGTCCGAGCGATGTTTTCCCCTGATCGGCAACCATGTCAGGACTCCAGTTTTTATAATTTTGAATGCGCCCCATTTTCACTTCAGGCGTATGAATATAGAGCCAATTATCAGGAAAGATCTCTTGCTGGTTTATAATGAGAACAACCGTCAAATAATCACGGTACCGCAGGCCATGCGCCGCCTCAAGCACTTCGTCAGGCGGAGAGGGATCCAGAGCGAAGATCAATTCACGCAACGGCATTGACGAGACCACGTGCTCAGCGCGAAACTCAGACTCTTCTCCGGCAGCATTTCGCGTGAAAACGCTTTCGATGTTGTTCTGATGATGTCGTATCCGAACAACGTTCTCTCCTTGTAGAGTCGGATTGCCGCCTTTCCTTAACGCCCGCTCGCAACACTCCCACATCATGCCAGGCCCTAAACGCGGATAATAAAATTCCTCAATCAAAGAAGTCACCACATCTTTCTTTTTACCGGTGATATCGCTAAATAAGGCGTGTTGCACCGCCTTTTTCAACGAGAGACTCTTGATACGTTGTTCCGCCCAATCAGCCGAGATTTCCTGACAGGGAATGCCCCAGACCTTTTCCGTATAGGTTTTGAAAAATATATTGTATAACCGAGAGCCAAAGCGGTTAGAAACCCATTGCTCGAAACTTTCCTCCGGCAAACTGGGAAATACCTTGGATTTAAGGTAACTCAGGCCAATCAGCCCCACTTCGTTCACCTCTAATCCTTTAAGGGCATTCAACGGCTTCAGTGGATAGTCGAAAAAATATCCGCGATAATGGATTCTGGAAAGCCTGGGGCGCAACAAAAAATCTTCATCCAGGATCTCATGCCAGAGTTCATTAATATAACGAACTTTCGAAAAAAATCGGTGCCCGCCGATATCAAACCGATAGCCGCGATAGTTCACTGTTCTCGATATTCCACCGACCTGGGTATCTGCTTCGACGAGAACAGAAGACATCCCATGTTTCGCAAGTTCGTAGGCAGCAGTAAGGCCGGCTGGGCCGGCTCCAATCACAACAACCGGATTGTGGGAAGTAGGAGAGTATCTCATATTTTTTAGTCGAGCAATCCGACATCAACAATCATGCCTGTACCACAAATAGAATTGCTTCATAACAATTTGTAAGAAACATATAGGTCAAGTCACTTCTGGGGAGACATGTTGAACTGATGCCGAATAAGACCAATCCCGAACGCCAGACCGCTGTAAAAGAAATAAAGCCAATGCCAGGGTAATGCTTTACATGCGAAGAAGAGGCCGCGTTTACGCCTCAAAAAAACATAAAGGCTTCTATTCAGCCCAAAGAGAGTAAGGCTCAACATGAGTGAGAGCAAGAGCAATGCAGGCATCCAAAACGCTCCAATCAAAGTCAGGAGCAATCCCAATACGCAGAACACACTTACACGACTTTTTGCATCCACATTCAAATCATTCATAAACTCAGGATGTTGAAGGAGAAGTTCGGTCCATGGCAAAGCGCGTTGAGAAAAATCGGTCGTCAGGATCGACAAAACGTCCCAGTGTTTTAAATGCGTCACTTGTAAGGTCTTACACAAACGAATTGTATAACCGGCCTTTTTCAGACGGTAACCGAACTCAATGTCCTCGATCGCCGGGTGACGATATCGAGCATCGTCAAATCCGTCAAGTTTTAGGAAGAGGTCACGTCGAATGGCTCCGCACGCTCCCCAAAAAGTGGAGGCGTCTTCCCGCCCGTGCTGATGCACATAATGATGAAGAAGGTTCCGGTATTGCGACAAAAAATTCGATTCGGACGGCGTATCGTCATAAGAACCGAAGAGTGCTGCGACATCAGGGGCTTCTTCGAAGAAAGAACGGATCTTCCGAATCGCGTCGGCGTGTATAACAACGTCTGCATCAACAAAAAAAAGAATGTCGCCGAGAGCTTCTGAGGCTCCTCTGTTGCGAGCATTAGCCGGCCCGCTGCGAATGGGTGTTTCAATGATTTTGGCAGAGAGCGCGGGGTCTGGATAGGGCGTTTGCTCCATTCCACCATCAGCCACTATAATAATCTCGTCTGGCGGCGGCACCGCTTCCGCCAAACCATTCAGACATTTTCGAAAATTTTCACCTCCCCGGTAGACCGGGATAATGACTGAGATTTTACAATTCAACGACGCTTGCATGGGGTTTTTAGAACATCTTCTTGAATGGCATCAGGATATATTTTCATTGTGGATGAAAAAGGTTCTTCTTAAGAGTTCCTTTCCACTTTATCATGGCGAAGAGGACCCCATTCGTATCGACACTTCTATACAAAAAATGGAGAGACCAAAAATGTCAAGGAAATTGTATGGGGCTAAAAAAAGAGTCCCCCTGAAACTCGATAAGCTTCAGGGGAGAGTACTCACTAAAAGCTCTGATTGGACACAATGAGCTATTCTTCAACAGACTGAATTTCTCGAACTTCTTCCCACTTACTGCCCGATCCAGTAATCCAAACCTGAATCTTGCGTTCGGCGCGTGCCGCGATATTCTGCGCTTTCCCAGTGAGAGTACTCAGTTCGGGGATCGTCGTATTATTGGTATATTCGAGCGGATACACGCCCAGCGAAAACATACGGAATACCGGTGAAAATGCGTAAATCCGGATAGAATCGTCGTCATGCAGCGAGCCGGTCCCCACCGTATCCCTGAAATGATAGGTCCCAACATAGACAGCGCCATTGGCAACGGTTGGCGGTAAGAGCAGTGCGTCGGCGCGGCCAGCTTTTTCTCCATCGAAGTCACTCACACTGTCCGGATCGTCATCAAAAAGAATTTCCTGCTGCTGCTCGCCGGTATCCGCATCGAGCACCTGCATAATCGCACCTTTCCGGTCGCCGCTGCGGGACGAATAGGCCACAAACACCAGACCATTGGCAATGGCCGGAGTCGCATTAAAATAATCCCCATCGAGTGTCGCCGGCATATGATAATCCCAGACGTGTTTCCCGCTTGTCGCATTGACCGCGTGCATGCGAAGATCTTCAATTTTCGACAAATCATGGTTGAACACCATCACGATCAGTCCCTCTCCGTCCAGGCATTCGCGGCAGAATGCGCTGGTTTCCCCTTCGACATCGGCGTCTTCGCTGTTGTTACTGGTTGAAAGACCTGAATCGGACCAGCCCTGCTTATCCAGCCCCCTTTTTAAACTGCCTTTGACGTTCGCCTGCCACAGAGCCTCATTCCAGACATAAGGGCGGGGAAAGCCGACCTTATCGGTATTGCCTTTCCAGTTATCCCGTTCCTTGGTGCTGAAGTTAATCACAGGCTTCTCATTAGCAGGCCAATTGTCTGAGCCCGGATAATGCTCTTCCGTCATAGCTCCATCTGTTTCACAAACAATCCCATCATGTTTATGAGTCCAGTACGGCTCTACCGGGCTCGACTTCACCACGATAGCATACGGATTTCTGGGAGTCGGATCGCTCGTCGGATTATTGACCATCTCATCCCACATCGGATTGGTCTGATGACCATTCATGTAATCATCCCAGGTATCCCGAATCCCCATAATCATAATATGGCTATCATCCCATTTCTCTGTTGAGTCAAAGCTGGTCGGCTCCCCGTCGCCTGACGGTGGGTTGAGATTGTTGTAATTTCCACCGCCGTCAGGATAGCCGAGGCTTTCGTAGGCAGGATAGACGAGAGAATAGTGATCGTGCTGTCCTGCTTTTTTCTCACCGGAGGTATTCTCAATGAGATCCCAGCTTGTCCCGTCTTGATCGATATCGGAAAGGCCAAGCATAGGCGCGATCTGTTGTTCGAACCACGTCTCCCAGGTAAATTCCCCGTAGCCGTTCCATGGGCGCTGATCACTCCGTTTCGGATCGTTTGCAGGCAGTCTGTAGGTCCATTTAAAAATCGGAAACCGGCTTTTCGCACTGTTCCAATTCCAGGAACAATTCTCCCCGTCACTGTCACAAGAGCCGTCAAGTCTGTCACGCAATGCAATGACACGGGTTTGTATTCCGCTGTATTTTTTCAAACCGTAATCTCGGTCCCAATTCACCTTGGAATGATTATAATGCGGCAGCGGTTTTTCTTCCTTCACCATTGTATGCGCCGAATAGGCCAGATAAATTTCGATCACCGGATCTGCCGGGTCTCCATACACCAACGTCGAATTTGAATCATTCGGGTCGCTGAAAACTCCTGAGATCGTATCCTTGCGTTCGTTTGTCACCATTTGGGCGCCATTCACATTTGTTCCGTCCAGATGATACAACGGATACAACATCACAGGGCTGACCGAATACGGATCAAAGGCCATATACAGATTCCCTCGCATCTGATTCTGCATGTTATCGCTATAGTACGAATCGCGATAATCATAGAGCAAATCGTCTTCCGGCAGAAAAGGCGTAATATCGGACGAGACCCTGACATAGGGCGGAAACATTCCATTGGTCGCAGTCGCCTCTTCTGTCGGATAATCTGTCCACTCGCTCACATTACTGTCAGGGAAGGGATGAGCCCATTTCACCTCGTATGATCCGGTCTTACTGCATTCATCACTGCCGCCGCTGGTAAAACTCGTTGTGTCAACCAGAGCAAAAATATAAATTCCCTCATCCGGTTCATCGTAGCGAATGGGATACTCCATCATCGCAGTTCTACTGCGAAGATTGGTCATACCAGCCGCAGCCACCGCAAAGTAGATAATCTCATCGCCAGGTTGATAGGGACTGGGATCGAACACAGCCGGCGCTGTGGCTACCCCATGGATGCCTGTATCGAATTCCCATAAGGTGTTCACTTTCTCTGTATCACTGGCATTACAGAGGGAGTTTGTCGCTCGCAGGCGTATCGTGCTGGTCATATCTGACGAGGTAGACGCACTGCCGCCTTTCACATCACCGGCATAGGTCGTGTAGAGTGTCTGAACCGTGATGCGCGGATTGAGCTGCCCGGGGATACTGGAAATATTCGAGTAGGAGCCCATCGGACTCATGCGCACGGCATAGTTCTTGTTATACCCGAGACTAGAGATTGTGCCTTCCAGCATGCTCTTATCCCCATTACTATCGCCTTTCCAGTAGTACTTTGTCCCACTCGGTTCATACTTCACCCCTTCCTGACCGGTGTACTCATCCACTGCCCGGATTTTCGTATCGGTGTCATACTCAATCGGGAAATACGCCCCACCGGCAATAATACCATAAATATTGTTCAGGTAAAAATTGGTTTTGGAAAAACTTCCATTTCGTCCCTGAGCTTCTTTCATCCATACCAATCTGAGAGGGGTCGTGATCTCACTTTGCAGGTTATTTCCGCTGATCTTGGAATCATAATGCCATTGCTGCCATTTCTCATTTCCCGGCATACCAGATCCCATAGACGTGAAGAAATAGCCGCCATCCGCAAAGCCATCAACAGAGGCCAGAGAGCCCGAAACCGCGCCTTCCTGAATAGTCGCTCGGGCAACTTGTACCCCGAGTTCGGCTAGTTTTAAAGCTTTTTCCGAATTCCGCGACACACCGCTCATCTTGGTTTCACCCAGTGACAAGCTCAGGACGGCTGCTGCAATCATCGACATGATTGCCAGCACGAATAAAGCCGTCAACAAAGCGACGCCTTGTTGTGACCGAGCAGATGCTTGTTGAACGTCAGAACAATATATACGCATAGAATAATCCTCCTTTGAAACTACTAAGGATTTCCCATAAGCAAGGATGAGCCCGAATCCGTTTTATGATGCCGGATGAGCCCTGCTCATGACAACTCCTTTGAAAATAACCCTGTCAGGGTTGAACGCCATGTTCATTATGCTGGGTGAACACCCCGCTCATGAGAACTCCTAACTAAATATGTAAATTGTTTGCACGTGTTCATTTCCCCCCGGCCCCTCCCAAAGAGGGGAAGAACACTCCCTTCCCCTTTGGGAAAGGGTCGGGGATGGGGGTGCTGAACGTGCAAAGAAATACTTCATAATTACTTATGATTTTTATAAATTATTTGGTAGTGCGGCCATGACAACTTACTTAAGATCGCTATACAGTATCAAAAGTCTGCTTTCACGAACGAAAACAGACTTTTCACATTCTCATGTTTATTCTTCGACATAATATTCCTGGTTCACTTCGAGATTTCGCGGGATCAACACCTGTTTCATTTTCATAAACTTCTTTCCTTGCGGATCCACAGTGGCAACTTCCAACGAAAAGGCTTTTATGTTCCACCAGGGATGCGTCTTTGTAAATTGCGCATAATCAAAAGCCGTCTCGTTCTGATAGATATTGAAATCTTGATTCGTGGCCTTATTCCCATGGCATTTATCGATATCCGATGAACCACTTCCCATCCCACATGAAGTATCCATAAGTTTCGTCGCACGAGGATTCGGGAAATTACCCGGCTCGAAACGGAGAACCGGCTTGATGCCCAATCCTGTCAGACCATAGGCAACAGGTGCCGTATATGGTTCGTATGACGATGCATTCATGGCCGTAAAATTCATATAACCGCCTTTGTCGGTCGTATGTTCAAACGACAGGGTTTCCATGAGTTCAAAAGAATTATACTCTGGATGCTTCCTGAGAAAAAAGCTCCATTTTTCCGCATAGAAATCATATTCACCATCATCGTTCACATCGTAATAGAGCACCTCCCGGTCAGAACCCGGGTCGTATATGTTTTTGTTTTCTTTATCATACGTCAAATCCCACACACCGTTGCGGTTCGAACTCGCAACCCCAACCGACGGCGAATCGGTAAATTCGTCCGGGTAGCCCGTCACCGGTAGCATATCAGCCCAAAACGTAATCGAATTATATCCCGACAGATTTTGGTACGTCGCATCGATTCCGGATAGTGTCGGTAATGACAACGTCGTTAAATTCTCGATCAGCAGGGTGCGGCGAGGAATCCGGACGTCCAGTTTGCACGGGATATAGGGATCGTCCACATCTTGATCATTATCGATCTCCGGAGTATGGCAGTCTTTACAATATCTTGGATCTTTCACTAAGCCGCTGCCGTCGATCTCCCTCAACCTCAGCAGCAAATAGTTCAAAACCTGCCGAGAGGTCTGATTGTTCTCCACCAGCGCCCGAGTGTTTAAAAAGGTCTTGTTCGCCACATTCAACATGCTATAAATTCCAGCCAGAATAAATCCAAGTATTACTACGGTGACGAGCATTTCAATGAGCGTGACTCCTCGTTGCCCCTCTCTTCCTTCCTTCATCATAAGGCCTCCATACACACAATATAACGACAGTTATAAAATCGGCATCACAGCATAGCTGACATCAACCACTTCAAGATCTTGTATCGTCGGACCGGAATATGTCACACGAACTTCAATGCGTTTCATAGCCGTCAAGCCGCTCGCCAAATCCCCTCCTGACAGGCGGGCCAAACTGGACCAGTTATCAAAATCATAACGTTTGATATACTGAGTTCCATCCCTTGAAGTATAGCTGGAAAAGGGATCGGCATAAAACTCGCTGACATTCCGGTATTTAATATCCAAATTATGGATTCGAACCCGCCGAGTGAACCCGTTATAGGCTGGATAGCCTTGGGTGCCATCATATTGGAGCCCGTCAAAGGTCTCCAGCGGCGGCTCGCCTGGGCACTCCTTTCCCCGACACCATCCGATATAGTCATCGACGTCATCGAACACGCTGACTCGGCCTCCATTGGCAGCCGTCGTCGCCGAATTTTCTCCGGCTTCCGTCCCGAAGCATTGGGCAATAGAAGGTTTTCTCGGATAAGCATCCGTCGCCACGCACTGGGGATCCGGATAGACAAACTCTTCGGAGAACGCTTGAGTACGGATTTCCTCGGAGAGGTCTCGCGCCAAATTCGTCGCGAGTGTCAGTTTATTAGCCCGGCTCGATGTCTGTAAGCCATACATCAACACACGAACGATCGGAATCAGCCCGATTGTCAAAATTGCCCCGGCAACCAGTAATTCAATTAATGTGACACCTCGTTCATTTTTCCTATACGTTCTCATAACCTCCTCACCTCACGTTCATTCATCGTATATATAACAGTCAATCATACCTTCGAACAACGCTCCGTCCTGCTGAGTGTTGACATCCCGGCAAGATCCAACATACCAAACTAACAGATTACCAAAGCACTCGTATTTTTGCAAGTTATAGTTGACGGACAACCTCACTCAAGCCTGTCAGGGTTGGCATGGGATGTTACCCGTCAACGTAACTTTGACAACGCACTAGAGACGGAAGACATACACCTGTCCAACCTTATACAGGTGGATTTCAAATTCCATATCATAGCCGGCGATCTTGACAGATCCGGTCGCTGCTCCTGACATCTGTATCGAGCCTGACGGCGAAAAGGTCACTACAAACGGATCGGGGCTCACCGTCGTTGATTCGACCCAATCCCTCGAATCGTACGAAACATCTGTCATGAGAGTCTCACCATCCTCATAATTCAAGATATCAGGATGCAAGGGATCCGAACTCAGTGGATCGTAGAGGGTATAAGCCAACCGTGAGACAGAATAGGTTTTGTTCGCTGTGTCGAGCGTTAATTGCACCTGCCTGTTCAACGAGAGTGCCCGCGACCGCTCTGTCCGCAACACATTCACCAAATCTGTGACGACCGTTCTCATCCGATTCCTCCGGATCATCGACATAAAATTCGGCGTTGCAATCATTGCCAGAACCCCAATAATGCCGATTACGACAAGCATTTCGATCAGAGTGACCCCACGCCTGTTCAAAGACTTTTTTTCCATATCTCACCTCTTTGTGTACAGATTTTTCACGGAATTCTAAAGAGCTGCGTCCCTGTACGGCCGCTATACTCAAAATCGGTATCTTCCACCACCACTTTCATAAAGCCGGAGGTATTTCCCACATTGACCAGGAACGGAGGGACCCCGGACTTCAGTTCATAATCCCGATATGAGCCGTCTGTGTTATACCAGAAAACGTGAATTCGGTTCGCCCTTTGTCCGTCAATAGCAGCACTCGTCACACTCGCATAGGATACCGGGAAATCGAAGAATGCCCCCGACGCCGCGCCAATCCTCACAGTCCTTCCGGCTGTGATGGGGGAGCCATTCTGATACACCATATGAGTCGTGATATCCACCACACGGATATCGATCGGATCAACGGTATTCCAGGCCAACGTAGCAATGCCGACCGGACGCTCGGTAAAGACATTGTCCACACCAGCGTTCTCAGCCGGTCCCGGACGCTCGTCGTAATCGGCATTGCCTGTTTTGGCTCCCTGGCTGCTATACACTCCGAAACTGCCCTGAGTTCTGTCAGAGCCACGCCCTTTGAACGGACTCTGCCATAAGCCGAGATTCCCCGAATCGCCGAATGTCGGGCTCGTCGTCGTCGACCAGGGCAGAAACACGCCGTTCATATTGGGATCAGTAAAGCCGTCCATAAACTGCATGACACGCATATTCAGACGCGCCTGCCACAGGGAACCGTGGTTTCGGTTATCGTTGCGTGCGTAATCGGTGACGTACACCATGTGGTTATCCAAAAATTTCACGCCTTGGCCACCAGGAGAGGTATATTCAAAGAAACCGCTATAACCTGTCGTCACATCCTGCGGATTCAGAAATCCCGGCTCCAACGATTGGTTGTCCGTTAAAGGCAGGCCGCGATTGGTCGTCAGAGTTTTGGAGTATCCGGTGCCGTCATACCCATAGCCGGCCACAGGGGTAACACTTTGTAGGCCGCCGCCATCTTCTTCGACCAGTAAATATTTCAGAAGACGATGGTTCTTCGAATCCACCACATACAGATACGAAGAGTTATTCGCAAAGCGAGCGACATCGATGCCTTTGGGATATTTATAGCCGAAAGGTCCGGGAGCCGTGCTGACCAGAGGGTAGGCTCCCCAACCGGCCTCGAAGGTGAAGTCGAAACGCTTTTCAAGAATACCCTGCGAAGACACGCCGCTGATATCCCTGAACACCTGAATTCGGTGATTAAAGGTGTCTGCCACAAACAGATAGACATCTTTCGTGTCCGGATCTTGATCGACGGCCACGCCATGGGGATAGAAAAACTCCCCTTTTCCGGTCGACACATTTTGATACGATCCGCCGCCAGAGATATAGTTTGGCAGATAGGGCCGCCAATCCGATTTGCGCCCGTCGCCGAAGGTGCCGTTTCCGGGGCGAACCGCCAGCTCATTGGTGGTATAGGCGGCATACGCCAGAGCCCCGATGTCGTTCGGTCCCTTCACTTTGACCGGGCGAATCGGGAAAGCAGCGCCCGGCTGCCCGGCTGACCCGGTGGCATTCATAAAGACCTGCACCCGCGAGTTCATCGTGTCCGCCACAAAGACATAGGTCGGCCCGCCGTTCTGGGAATCAAAATAATCGCGGTAGGCATCGATATCGCGCGGATTCTTGAAACGCACGTTTTCAGCAGAGTCAAAAGTCGTGTTCGTCTCGCTTCCATAGCCGATATTCGGTTTCGGATCGGCAATGGCACTCCGCAGATTCGAGTCGAGTTGCCGGAAACTCGTATAGCCCGGATAGGACCGCGGCGGTACGGTTTCCAGGAAAGTCATAATATTGTTCCAGCGGGCTTCAAATTCAGTGTCTGTCCGATCGTAATGGTAGTCGCCGGCTGGCAGTTTGACAGTAAAAGCCCGGTCATCGCCGACAACAATACTTCCGATCGCGATACCGCCGTCCTCTCTCGGCGCAATACTTAATCGTAACTGAACCCCATTACTCGTATCTCCATCAAGATCCCAGCCTGTTGTGATTGCGCCGAAATCGACCTCGACTTGATGAATCTCGCGTGGACTTGTTGTCACGTCCCTCAGGCTCGGAGAAACCTTCCACGCATTCGCAATAGAACTCGGCCCGGGATCCCGACTGGAACACGGTTCTGTCAAGCATTTTCCGTTCAAAGCGACATAGAGTGTTTCTGAGTCTGATGAAGCACTTTGCGACGCATTCCCTCGAATAGTCACGGGAAAAGACGTTAACGGAAATTTATCAGCAGGGACCGTCACCACATATTCCAGCACAGGAAGGACGCTTTGTTTAGCCTTCGTATCCAAAGCATTCGTGCTGGTCGGAAACCGGCCAGGCTCCCTACAGAAAAATAACGCTCTTTTGAGCCCATCGGCTTGATAGGACGGGATGGCCTCATCTTCAGGAGAATCGTTAAAGAGTGTTGCAAGCTCGCCCACCAGTGCTGTGTTGGTTGGGCATCCGCTACACTCGTTTGCATCGATTCCATAGGACGTACAAACCGTATCGGCATCGTCAAGGCTCCCTGTGAGACTTGGTGTAAATTCATCGATCGAACTACCTTTTGGCGTAGACGTATCGATTCGTCCTGACGGACCTTTTCCAAACTGATAACGCCGAATATTATGGTTGGCCGGGTCGGTCACAAACACCCATTCCACCTCGGACCGCATACCGACCGCTTTGATTTCACCGCCATCTGTTCCAAATGGAATTGTCGTCGGCTCCTCGATATAATTCGCAACAGCCGTCACACTGCGGTTCAGATAGTCATTAAAATTGTCCGTATTACGGCTGGTGATATTCGGGAACTCCGTGTCGCCAAGAGTCGCCGTAATGAGCGGAAACAGGTTTGAATCCGCCAGGATGATCTTGTTAAAATTATGCGTATCCGGATCGTTATAATGCCCGGCGCTGTTTATCGTGCCGCGAGCCTTGTCGTTATAATCGTAAAAATTGGTCAGCCAATCATAGGAGGCAATAAACAGCGCTGTCGGAAAAGCCTGCGAGATCAACCCTTCGCTCGCCCCAAAAGTGATATCGTCATCGATCACCTTAACCATTCGTGTCACATCGGCGTAGGTACCGCCGGCATAAGTTCCATTCGCCGTTAAGAGAACCAACTCGTGTTCCATGTCAACGTCGTCCACTCCATTGATTTCAATCGTTCCAACGACCGATGTGATAGCTTCCCCATCAGCAAGACTCACGTCCACGTATTGCGTGTTTCCCGTTCCATTCGTGCCTCCTGTCAGGCTCAACTTCGTTCTATCGGCAGTGGTCACTCGTATCGTCGCCGTGCCGCTCGTATCGCTGCGAGTAACCGTGATCGTACTGTCGCTTTCCCCCTCTTGAATACTCGACGGCGAACTGAGCGTCAGGTAGGAGGAAGCGTCATCATCCTGAACCGTTACCGTTAACTCGCCATCGCTATAGGCGCCACCCTGATCTTCGGCTGTGACCGTGAGCGTCACCTCACTATCCGGAGCAGTATTCGTACGAATAGCTGTGACCGTAATATTCTGACAAGAACTGCCGCCGGACAACTCGAAAGAGGACGGCGTGACGGAAATCGGATCAACGCCACCCGTCAGGTGGACGGTGATCGTGCTGGCCGGAGCCGGATTGGCGCACAATTGCACGGTTTTAGTCGGGTCGCTATCTTCGATCACTGTTGTCGCATCCGGAGTAAAGATCAGAGCCTGATCGTCGTCGGCGATTTCAATATCCACTTCATTCGATGTATTGCTCGAATTATTTTGATCAACAGCCGAAACCGTCACCGTTTTCATCGGATTCGATGTATTATTAGGATTAGCTCCTTCTACGGTAAATGTTTGTGTCCCGCCATTTGCCGCAATATTCGAGAGCGACGTTGCCGAGAGGTCAGCATATTCCGTATCACCAGTCATGTTGATATTCACAGAGACAGCCGTGCTGCCGTTATTGGTCACAGTACAGGTCGAGGTTTCGCTGCCGTCTTCCGAAATTCTCAAATCATCGCAGCTCAGAGTCAGGGCGCCGGCTTCGTCGCCATGAATCTGGACGTAGTTAATAAAAAATCTGTCATTAGCCTCATTTCCATTTATCTCAAAGCCCACCTGAACGCCGTTGACTGCATTGAGATCATAAGTGACAATATGCCAGCGGTTGTCATCGTCACCATTATTAAAGGTTGCTAACGGACGCCAGCCTCCATCATTCACTTGAATGCTGGCAGTTTCACCTGCTTCTA
>PDWJ01003574.1_pt1 | contig 14692 bp, 8 predicted proteins | sample 1430881 | NCBI WGS metagenome assembly PDWJ01 (sample SAMN01162460, study PRJNA174530) | Oral metagenome, whole genome shotgun sequencing project. | biome: Marine environment; feature: Marine mammal; material: Swab sample of the gingival sulcus; isolation source: swab sample of gingival sulcus... | reverse complement strand
TATATAAGAGGTTTATCAATATTGACGGATGAGGCTGCAGGTGAGGCTGCGGCAGAGGCTGAATCAGATTTAAACTCCGGGGAGGTTTCCGCTGAAATTGCATCCAGGCTTTCTCTTCTGAATATACTGTTTTCTGCTGATTTTGATATTGCTGCTTTTATATAAGGGGTAGGTGCAAAACCCTTTTTACCGTCAGCCGGAGGATTTTTTATTAATCCAAGCTCATTTTGATGTATACCTTGAGAATTTGCCGAGGTGAAGATTTTTGTATCAGCTTTAAATGAATTATTTCTGCTTAAAAAATTGCCTATGGCCTCAGTTACAGTATGGTGAATAGCGGGCAGATTTCTGAATTTTACCTCCCGCTTGGCAGGATGAATATTGAAATCTACATGCTCAGGGGGTATATCAAGAAAAAGAAAGCAAACCGGATGGCATCCGCCGGGAAGGTAGGGTGAGTAGGCATAGTCTACAGCCTGCACAAGGGCATAATCACTGATACGTCTGTTATTAATAAAGACATGTATATATTTTCTGTCTTTTCTGTACAGCGAAGGTGTTCCTGCCGCCGCTCTTATTTTTATATTGTCAGAAACACTGCTCAGGGTTTGAATCATGCTGTTATGAAGCAGGCCGCTGTATGCGGACTGAACCCGTGTTTTAAGATCAGCTGCCGGCAAGAATAAACGTAGATCATCGTCAACAAAATATCTGAAGCTTATATCCGTATGAGGCAGGGCCTTATCCAGAAATACTGAACGGCATTGAGCTGACTCTGCAGAGGCGGATTTAAGAAAGTTTTTCCTTCCGGGCATTGAATAAAATAAATCTCGGACGCTGATTGTGGTTCCCTTTGCCCCCTGATGGGGTTTAAGGCTGCGGAGTTTACCGTCGTATACCTCCAAACGGTTTGCTGATTCATTATTTGATACAGCGCTGGTTATACTCAGCTTTGAGCATGAAGCAATACTTGAGAGAGCCTCTCCCCTGAAGCCCAAGGTTTTTGTGCTGTATATATCCTCGAATTCGCTTATTTTACTTGTAGCATGGGGCAGAAAGCATAGTTTAAGATCTTCTTCATACATTCCTGAGCCGTTATCAGAGATTCTAATTTCATCAATGCCCCCTCCGCGTATATAGAGGTTTATCTCGGTAGAGCCTGCGTCTATAGAATTATCAAGAAGCTCACGGACAACAGCCTGCGGTCTGTCTATTACCTCTCCAGCGGCTATTCTTCTTGAAACAGAATCCCGGAGAATATTAATTCTCCGGGATATTTTTTCATTATTCATTAATTTCAGAAGTGAACGCGCATATCTAATGATATGGCAAATTCTGTTTTCATTTCACCTGAGGCATCAACCTCAAGCTGTTCGTTTACACGCTTAAAGGTTGTTGAAAACTGAACGGCAATATCAAGAGACGGATCAAAGGGGTAGACAATCTCACCGCTGAGAAGGCTGTCAGGATTGATAAGTGTAAATGTTTCAGTACCGTTGACTGCCTGATTGATTGAATGTACCAGTCTCTGTCTTGTATATGAAACAGAGCCGTATATTCCCACTAAAGGAATCACATCCGGCATAATCTCTGCCTTAAGGATGAAATAATCGTCATCTGACGGCTTTACATAACCTGTACTGCTGACTTCCCATGGCCATAAATATCCGCCTTTTATTGTTAAAGCATCAAAGAAGTTTAGTGAAAGATCTCCGTATACACCCATTGAGAGTGCCTGATATTGGGTATCCAAAGGATTACTTATAAATGCTTTGATTTGATTGTATTGGGCAGTTTTATCTGCAAGGTAGTTATTATCATAGAATGTATGCTTAAAAATTCCCTTACTGAGTCTGTATTCAAATCTGTACTCGATAAATGATAAAATATCACCGAATAAACCTGCTGATACACCATAGTTATTAAGTGCTGTAAGGAAGTCCGGTGCTGATTTGTTATAAATAGTTTCAAGGTGCCATGATGTATCTCTATAAATCATGCCTGCAGCCTCTGCAAAAATGGTTGTGCGCAAAGCGGAGATTGGAAATCCTATATCAACACCTCCATTCAGAATCATTGGGTTCCATAGTTCCGGTTCACTCTCTACCTCAGAATCAGGATTTATATCTGCTATTGCTGAAATACCAAAATTGATCGGGAAAATTCCAAGCGGTTTGAGAAACATCCTTCCACCGATAATTGTCGGAAAGGCAGCATTATCAAGGACTGCTTCAAAGCCGAATTTACCAAGACTGATACCTGTATTTACGCCGATCTTTCTTACTGCGGGGAATTCAAAATTATTTGTAAAATCATTCATAAGAATTCCATATCCAATGGTCATATTATTAAGGTTTCCAAACTTCAGGTAAAAGTCATCTCCATTGTCTCCCCACTGAAGGTATTCGATCTTCAGGAAGATATCATTAACTATATCAAGTGTAATATCCAGAGGTTTATTTTTATCTGTTCCAAACGACCATTCGTTATTGCCGGCCGGCCTGTACCATGTTGACGGGGCAAAGGGGTTGTCCTGATATATTACCGGAAGATAAAGTCTTGCCTTGAATTTACCTATCTCAAATTTGGGATGGACTACTGCTTTGGCATATGTTGTTCCATTAATATTAATTGAACCTATTTCAAGCGCGAATATGTCTCTAAGTCCTCCGAATAATCCATCTAACAGGCCGCTTTCTGAACCGGTCTCGAAGGTTGCGGGCTCTTCCTCGTTATCAGCGGGAGAGTCTTCCGGTATTCTGCCTGTTATATTTGCGGCTGCTGAGCCCTTCTGTTCTGTTACAGGTTTTTCTGGGGGCTCAGAATCCTTTTCTTCCTGCTTGTCTTCTGATGGTTCTTCAGCTTCCTGAGCGTCTTTTTCTTCATCATATTGTTCCGCAGCAGAATTCTGATGGCCGGGAACCTCACTTGGTTCAGCACCCTTAAAATCCATTCCGCGGAAAACTGAGTTCATCTTATCTGCTGAAGCATTTAAAGCAGAAAAGGTATCAGCAAAAACATCAGCCCACTGTCCGCCTGTGACATCTATTGTGTCGCCGTTGAGAAGGCTTGAAAATTCCACCTTGCCTTCCATTACAGCAAGAACTCCTATTGAATCTATAACAAAATCAGTTCCACGGACACCGCAAACGGCTGATTGAGTTATAATAGAGTAGTTTTCATATCCAAAACCGGCGCGGGCCGCAATAACCCTGAGTTTTCCGTTAAAAAGTGAAAAATCATTTGATTCTTCAAGGCTGTTCTGGAAGGCTTCAATTTGAAAAACAGAGTTTTCCGAAAGCCTGAGGATTGAACCGTTTGGTTTAAGCTTGATTTCTGCTGATGTATTATATGTCTTGATTGTGGAACCTTTAAAAAGCTCCATACCCATGTAAACATCACCAAGATATTCTCCTGAACTGTCGAAAACTTCCAGTTCAAAATCGTCATCATAATATACGAGGAAGGCTGTGGGATTAGTATTCTCCTGTGATGTAACCGGAATAATAAATAATACCATAGCTGCAAGTAAAAATCCAAATGCTGTTAATATCTTTAGTTTTTTGTTCATTATCTACCTCCCGCCTAGAAAAAATTGATAGAGCAGCTTATTGATGAGCTTACATCGAAATCATCCAATGAAAATCCGTCATTCTTCTTGTCTTTAATATAAACAAGGTTATAGGTAAATGAGAGAACAGCAGCACCTGCGTTATAGTTGATTCCAAGATTCATCATGCTGTTTTGGAGTTTTATAAAATCTTCTAATTCTTTTATGTATTTTTTATCATAGGCTGCTGAAAAAGAAAAACCCGGAATAAGGCCATTATTAATTTTAAAAAATGCATTTACATGAGGGTATTCAAGATAGTTCTGTTTAGCAACATCTCCCGAGGGCGGCATTGAAAATGGTCCATCCGCTGAAAGATTGAATATAATTAGATCATCAAGAATGGAAAAACCTGTACTTGCAAGCCAGGATATGCTTCCTTCGAAGGTTGTTGCCGGAGAGTTATAAATATGATATTTCACTCCCCGATAGAGATCGTAGGTACTGTCAAAGTATGAAGGAATGAAATTATCACCAATAATTCTGATTTGAAAGATGTAGGGGATTATATTAAAAAGCCTTCCTCCAAGACCTGCCATACCTCCCATATTTTTATTCTGGAGAACAAAATCGCCGAAGAGTGCAAGATTCATGATATCAAAATTTATTACCGGCAGAATAAGATCTGTTCCCATTACAAGAACATGGCCTGCATCAGCTGTTCCATTGAGATCAGTATGATAGAACTCAGGTCTGTAATCGGGATCTATATCGGCTGCTGCTGTAACCCCAAGTTCGAGGTTCTTTAAAACCGGTATACCTGACCAGAGGATAGGCCGTGTGTAGAGTCTTGCCCCGAATACGTCAAAATGAGCCAGATTTCCAGCAAAGGTTTCAATACCCAAATAAGGGAAGTTAAACAGCCTTCCGTCTATATCGAAGCTAAGTCCCATGACTTTTTCATCAGGCTGAAATATTGTATTTGAATAGTTATTTACTATGAAACCTGTACCAAGGCTGGCATCTTCAATCTGACCGGCTTTAATGAAAAGGCTGTCACCCTTATGTCCCCATCTGATATATTTAATTTTGGGAAGATAAAGCTCAAGTATTGTTTGACCGGGCTGAGGTATCCAGTCCTCTTTTCTTATTTCAAATCCGCTTTCTGTATCTGCTCCGAAACGGTAGTGAAGTACCAGATCAATTCCTATACCGAATGGGCCTATTTCGAGATCCGGCTTAAGTGCCAGGGTTTGATAGGTTTCCGGGCTGCCGCCTTCTACTGCCGGATCGAATGTTTCAACTCCAAGAAGAAGGCCAAGGCCGAAATCAACACCCATCCCTGAATCTGAATTAGCAGCCATATCCATATCTACAGAATCAGTATCCTGAGCGGCTGCGGAAAACGTCAGAACAAACAAGCCTGCAAAAAGTAATAGAAAAAATAATCTGCTTGGTCTCATTGCATGATCTCCTACAAATAATTGCTCAATAGTATAATTATATACCTTAATATTGTGTTTAACAATTCTGTGAAAAGGAAAAAATGCTATACTCAATAAATTATGTTTCCGCTTACTCCCATACTTAGTCCTGTGAGTATGGTGTTTATATTATTTTCTCTGTAGAATGACAGCCCCATTAAACCGAAGGCTGAAATGCTTATATTTTTTGACAACATTAGTGATGTTGTGTGTTTTAATTCTGTGCTGAATATATCCTTGAAATTTAAGGATAGCTTCTCTTCATTTGTTATTTTCTGCGGCTTCTGCTCATCCTGATGTATAAATGGTATTATAAGGGCCTTTTTAAAAATATAGTCCCATATGTAGGTTAGATCTGTTCTGATGTATGAATTATCTTTTTCAACATTTATAGGCAGATAGTATTTTCCGTCGATTGTAAAAAGCTGATCCCTGCTTCCGAAAAAGGACATTCCTGCTGAGAATAAGTATTTCTGTTTTGGTTCCAAACTGAATGGAGATGATATTGACATTTCAGCGGACCATCTGAATTCATCCGAAAAATAGAAATTAAAGAATGGATAAACACCTGCCTTACCAAACAGGTTGAGGGCTGTGCCCCGTAATGAGCAGTTGAAGCCAAGGCTGTCTTCCAAATCATTGTAGTCCTTGATTATTGAGCGCTTGAAGCCTAAACCCAAGGCATAAGGTATAAAAAGATCCAGTATACTGCTGCTGTAATTTCTTGAAATATTAAAACTTACCGAATTCTTCAGTTCAGCCTTGCTGATTAAAGCTGACGCATTGTTGTTGTAAAATCTTTCAGGCAGAGACGAATCAAAAAGTTCATAAACAGGTATTGAATCATAAAGAAAGGTCCTGCTGCCGAGAAGGCTGAACATTTGATAAATATCATTACCGAAGTCTTTTGAAGAACTGGTTTTTATAAAAGAACCTGATCTATAGAAAGATAATTCAGCCTTAATATCTCCGGTTGAGGGTCTAAATATGAATGGCAGAGCAAGCATCGCTTTTACTGAGTCTTTTGATTCTCCACCGCCCTTTATGTTTTTTTCAAAACTGATATCGGTGTTTATTCCCAAGGGTTCCAGCGCAGCGGTTTCTTTAAGATATATACTTGTTTTACGTTCAATAAGAGAGCTGCTGCTGAATGATGCGGCCAATGCGGTTGTTTTTATCCATCCTGCAAAATAATTATCTTTGAGATTTTTTTCAACCTTCTTTCCCGCAAGCCAAAGTCTTATGCCTGTTTCGAGCTTTACCGGTGATAATGAAAAAGAAATTATTGAATCCCAGTTCTGTACAAGCATACCCTCCGTAAGGCTGGCTGAGAACCCGGCATATGTGCCGGAAAAGAGTCCTGAGTTCATACTTAAGAACTCGGCACGGTAAAAGTTTCCGGAGCCTGAATTGCTTCTGTAGATATCCTTGAAGTCCAAAAAGTTTTCCATGATTGGTATGCTTAAAATATGTCCTGCAGAAAAGATGTTTGTATTTGCAGCATCATTTAAATTGAAATCCGCGTTCAGTTTGCAGCCCAAAAGTACTGTTTGAAGACTGCTGTTAAAATTAAGGAGTCCGTTGTTATATTTTACACTTTGGTAAAAATCAAGCGGGCCTATTATATTAAACCATCCTGCTGAAAGAACAGGCTTATTGGTGGAGGCCTTAAAATCAGCATTTACTCCGGCCCTTATATGCATAGAGGGGTTAAGCAGGTAGATCTCATCTATAAATATTATGCTGCCTGGAACCCCCGTTCCTGTTGACCCAATTTGTATTCTGGTTAGTTTCCCTGCACCCCAATCGGTTGAGAAGGATGCGCCGGCAATAGCATTTCCGTCAACAAGAATTTGTCCGCCTCCGGAATCTATATCAGGCCTAAGCTCTATCTTCTTCCAGCCGCCGCCCTGTGTAAATGGAACCTCGGCTTTTATTCCCAGACCATCCGTATCGGTAAAGCTGAAATTCAGTATATGGTTTCCTGCCCCGCCGGCGGATGGGCAATAGATATGAAATACTATCGAGCCGTACTCTGAGGCGTCCAGGGGGTTTGTATATGAAAAAAGCTCCCAATCATTCTCAAGTGAAACCATCATAACGCTGTTTACCTTTTTTGATTCAAGGGTAGGGGTACTTAATGGGCTTGCAGGCGCCGGCTGTATGAGGCTTTCGTTGATTACAGAGTATTCTGCGGAGGGTGTTGTTTGTTCGGCCGTCATTGAGGCGCCTTCAAACATAAAATCATCAAACATAATACGGCCGTTTACCTCACTTGATGAGTCTGAAACAGCCGTTATTCGTATAAATTCTGCATTGGTCAGCCTTTTTCTTGAATTAAAAACTGATACATCAGAATCACTGAAATTAAACCTGAAACTGCGCCAGTCTCCATCAGGTTTTTCAGGGTCAGAGGTTATTGAAAACAGCACTACCGCGTTTTGTTTTTCAGGATCGAGCAGGCCGTTTTGGTTAAAGTCCTCACTGTCCCTGATCCCGTTTGAGAAGAGTCTGTTATCGCCGCCTATAAGAGTACCGGCTGCCGAGTTTTGATCGTTGAAGATGAAGCCTCCGGAGTATTCACTTGTTTCGGCATCAAGCTGTCCGTCAGCATCGAGATCCTCTGAGAGTGAACCTATCTCGATATATAGTTTTATGCCGCTGAGATCACCCTCGGCCCTGCAATCAAACGAGAACGCCCTGCTTCCGCTTAAATCGGGAGCGGCAGAACCAACCGCAAGCGGGATCTGTACACCGGTCCAACCTTTCGAAGAGGGGATGCTGTAGTCCATGACAAGGATCTCCCCTTTGCGGTTATCAGCGCGGGCCGCGGCAGTGTAGGGGCCCGCCTTGTATCTATCCGCGTAGGTTGAGTCTGACGGCTTGAAAACCATTGCGGGGTCGAGGTCTGCGTTGTAATCCTGAAGCCTCCATGATGAAATACCGGCAGAAACCCTGTAGTCCTTATATATCAGTTCGCCCCGTTTTTCTGGATCCAGGTCCGAAGCGGCTGCAAGTTCTGCTGAGGGTGCCGCGGGAAATACTGTGTTGCGGTTAAGCCCGGGTTTGTAGCCGGAGTCTGACATATTATTCAAAAGAAGACAGCCGGAAGAATTATTTGTCAGAATTTTTATTCCACCGTTAACTCCGGCGCTTAGCTTCCATTTTGAGGCAGGGGCGGCTGCCTGTCCCGGTGGAGGTTCTTCGGAAGGTTTTTCTGAGCTGCTCCATCTCAGCCCTGCCGAGGCTTCTCCGTAGCTGCTTGTTTCATTTCCGGGAGTTGAGTACCTTTGGCTTATATTCCAGCGGACACCGGTATTAATATCAGCAGTGATGTTTGCCGGAAGGGTGAAATTGTTTGCTGAAGCAAACAGCAGATCTCCTCCTGTTCCCAATGAGGTATTCTTTCGGTAGATTATCTCAATTCTGTCATCGGGTCCGGGAGGTGTATTGAATTTTATTATTCCCCCTGATTCGCTCCAGTCAAATGTCTCTATATCATTTATAAAAATTCTTATTGTGCCTTTAACCGGATTATCTATGCTGTAACCGCTGCTTTTACTTCTGATTATAAATACAAGTTTATTTCCTTCAGATGTATTATTTACAGGCGTTTGTAATATTACAGTACCTTCTTCGGGAATTACTTCAGAAGTGAGTTCTTTATCAGCAGAGTAGCTTCCTGAGTAGTCTCCTAAAAATACCCTTGTCTTCCATGTCTCTTCCGGCAGAGAGTTATTGAGGTAGTATGCTGTTGATAGTTCGTAATTTGAGATTAGACCTGGATCGTATATTATCAGATTACTGTTATCAGAATTGTCGTGAACCATGACAGCGGATTCCGGTTTGTTCTTGAGAACGAGTCTTAATTTTGATGGAGAATAAGAATAATCATTCACAGCTGCAGGATAGAAACTTCGGTTACCGACTATTATTTCTGAACCGCTTCCTGATGGCTTTTCAATATAGAATACAGGAGAGCTGATACTTGCAGGAATTTCAAAGAATCTTCCGTTGATGTAATCATCAGTATCCTTGATGATCTTTGTAATAAGGTCAGTTCCTTCATAAAATTTATGTATTTCCTGTTCAGGATCAAAGCGGAAAAGCAGTTCATGTGAAGAAAATCCGCTCTGCAGCATTGAATATATACCGAATGAAGAGGGGCCTCCGCCGGGCACCATAAAGTACTCAGACATTCTTACCATGCTGCTCATGCTTATATCCATATTCCCTGCGGATATTTTCTGAAGTACTTCTCCCGGAGCGCCCTTATAGCCAAGTCTGAATGTAGAATCGGCAAATTCATCGGAAAAATACGCATCAAAAAAATATCTATCCAGAATAATAAGTGAGACTGTAAAATCGGGTGACTGAGAAAATGTAAAACCGTTATTAAATCCCGGAGCCTTCAATTCAGGGTTAAAGCCTGAGATTGAAGACCAGCCAAAGCTTGTTGAGGCTTCGAGACTTATCTTCCAGTTTCCTGTTAAAAATAATTGAACATCATCAGAATTTATGTCTGTTTCGAGGAATGAGGCGGGACTTTCTTCCTCCGGCAGCAGCGGCAGATCCTCCGCCTTAAGTTCAGTTAAGGGTATGAGTAATAGTGCATACAAAAAGATTTTTGTAAATATTTTAATGTGTATGCGGGATATCATCATAATACGGAAAGTATACAGCTTTTTCTCCTGTTTTACTCTTATATATTTCATTTTTTATGTTATTTGGACGAAAATTACATCAACATGAAAGTAAATGAATCATATCGGCAGAGGGCTTCGGCCTTTGTCCAGAGACTTCTTGCCAATCCATCACTGGAAGGATTTGTCCCTCTTCAGCGTGAAGAACAGATTATTCAGTTTTTATCATTGAATTGCCGGCAGCTTTATCCTACGCTTTCCTCAAATAATTTTTTCCCGGGACAAAGCTGGGAAAAGATTAACAGTATTTTACTCTCTGCTTTATATGATATAACCAGCAATGATACCCTTAAAGAGCTCAAGATATTTGTTGACGGACTTGATCTGAGCTTTTTCGGCCTGCTGGGGAAAACCATCTTTGATGAGGCAGAGGCAAAACAGGCTGTTTTTACGTTGATAAAAAAAATACTTTCTAATGAGCAGGCCAGAAGGGTTTTTGCCGGTTCAGCTGCAGCAGTAAAAAATAATTTTACACGAAAATATATCAATGAAATTTATCAGATGAGGAGATATATTCATTTTGAGGTTGTAAAGGTTGAGCGGCTGAAAGTAGGTGAAAAAGAGGCTGAAAACATGATCAACCTTGTTATTCTGTTAAAGCCCCTGATATATATGTTTTCAGCTCAGGGCCTTACCGGAAAACATACAAATTACGGACAGGTTTTTACAAACAGCTCCGCATTAAATATCGCAAAGGCGCTGGTTAAAAATAATTCCATACTGCCTGAGCAGCTTATAATAAGCGCAATGAACGCAAATACATCTTTTGCGGAGAATACTAAACTCGAAGCAACGGCGCGTCTTGCTAATATTCTTACCGCAATGTGCAGAAACTATAAAACTGAAGCAAAAAAAGACCGGGGTGCTGATACGGCAATGAAAAGCTGGATCAATGTTGCGAAAAAGAACTATAAGTTTTATGGTTATGATATTAAAATGCTTGATGAACTGTATAATATAGCATCGGATAACGATTGGTAGGGCCATTATGGAAATGAAGAAAAATAATATTATCGAAAATATTGTTGTTGTAGTTATCTTTCTCGTACTTATTCAGACCTTCATAGAAGACTTAGCTGTTATTGCAGGCTGGAGCTGGAATGTCAGAAAGCTTCTGGTTATGAGCGGATTTTTCTTTGATCTCTTTTTTACTGTTGAATTTCTTGCAAGGCTCTTTAAGGCTATGGAGGAAGGAAGGGTTAGAGAATATATTGTATTACGCCGCGGATGGATAGATCTTCTTGCGTCAATTCCCCTTCTTCTGCTGAATTCCGGCCCTTCGGTAATTGCAATTATCCTTGGCGGCGGTGCTGTTTCGGGCGGTGCTGGTATTCTTAATGTTCTAAAGGTTCTTAAGGCTGTAAGGATAGCACGTATTTTGAGGTTACTCAGGGTATTAAAGATTGTTAAACAGATAAAGAATGCTGATTCTGTTATGGCCCAGAGGCATGTTGCAAAGATTGCTACCCAGGCGGTTTCTGTATTTGTTTTTGTTCTTCTTGCAGCATCTATTTTTACTCAAATACTGCCTGTTCCTACAGCGGTAAAAGAGAACGAGAAAAAAATAATTGATGTGATGATAGGATGGAATGGGGGTTCTGCCGCGGCTGAATCTTATTCTGATCTTCTTATCGTAAAAAAGAATGCTGAAACCTTATTTACCAGATATGATAATTCATATTACGAGAAGAATTTCGGATATAGCGATTATCTGTATGCTGAATACATGGGGTTTGAATTCTTTTTTGACATGCGCGGAATAGAAAAACTTCAGTCTGTTGATAATCTCATATACTTTTTCATAATACTGGCCCTTGTTCTGGTGTTTACCTTCGTTTACAGTCCCCATTTTGCAATGACCATAAGCGATCCGATCCATGTTATGAGACGCGGTCTTGATGAAAAATCATATAACTATGAGGTTAAAATACTTAATGAATTTGCAGATGATGATGTTTTTAAGCTCTCAAAAAGCTATAATGATGTTTATCTGCCAATGAAGGATAGAGACAAGTCTGGAGACAGCGGAATTGATGCTGATTCACTTGAGCTTAAGATGGATGATATCCAAAATCTGCTATAATCTCTTAATTAACCCCTGCGTTATTAGGGAACAATCTCCTCAGGATCATCAATATTAAACAGGTATATTGGATCAACCTTAAATATTCTGTTTACCTCCATAGAGTTTATGAACTCCTGCTCCGCCTTTAAATCGAAGTTTATGAAGTGTTTTACAGGCTTATATCCATCGGCGTTTATTTCAATTAAAAATGAGAATGATCTTTCTTCATCAACCATTTCAGCCTTTACGGGCAGGGGCCAGAACAGGAAATTCCCCTCTGTTGCATCTATCAGCTGTCCGGGGTTAGGCCATCTCTGTCCGTTCATGGGAACCAGCTTTCCGTCCATCAGAAGTGATATTGTGGAGCCGGAGTAGGGCGCAAAGGTTTTTCCGTCTATAACCTTGCCCTTTATAATCGGAAAATTAAAGATGGGCGGTTCAGGACTGATTATCTCAGTCTTAACTGCCGGCGGTCTGCGGTGTGCCCCGACCTGTCTTACACCCTCTTTAATTAATATTGTTATATCCGCAATATTTTGCGGTTTATCTATGTATGAACGTCCTATGTGTTCAAGCCCCCGTGATGATGTTGTATACCTCGGGGTAATACGGTTCAGAACAAAGCAGGTTACATCCGTTTTACAGGCATCATTGTTCTCACATCCTGCTTCTTCTATGAATTCTTTATTTAGAAAAAAATCTTCAACAGCATCAATAACAAGTTTTTCCATCAAATTATGAATCTTCACTCAGGCCTCCTGACTTTCGGTGTTAATCTCGATAATCTCTTTTATATCATCAACACAAAAAGAAAAGTCTTTAAGCGTCTCTTTTAAAGAATAATAGTTAAGACCGGCAAAGTAAACCTTGGAGAAAACAGAAAAATTGAAATCTTCAAATTTCTGAATATTCATGTAGCATCCGTATTCATAACAGATTTTAAGCATTTCTTCGAGACGTTCCTGAATAAATGAAGCCATTCTCTGTGAAAACGAAAATGTAAAGGCAATTTCTATAAATTTACTGTCATCGTCTATGAAAAAGCCTCCCTTAAATTGAGAGTCTTTTTCAAAACCTGAAGAATATGTGTTATCACTTATCTCTTCATCAGATAGTTCGTAACCCAGTTCTTTAAAAAGAACAATAGCCCTTCTGATTCGTTCTTCCATAAGTTTTGTGTATTTCATAAGGTTTCCTTTAATATAAATGTATTATGTAATAGCCCTAATGTAAATGGAGTATTTATAAATCTAGTTCAAGACCTGAAAAATCATCCTTTTCTTTCCAGAAGGCATTGTAGATATGTTCCCTTGTAAGTTTGTCAATATGGCTCAGGCTGCTGATTATAGGCTTGATACTGCTTCTGATGTTTGTTTCATCATATGGGCAGGGTGATTTGCAGACCGGAAAATCCAGATTATCTGACAGTCTTGTTACCGCGCCTTCTCTTACCTCGCACATGGGTCTTATTATATGCATCTTTCCTTCAAAGAATTCCTGAACAGGAAGCATTGTTGTGAACCTGCCCCTGAAACACAGGTTTATCATGCTTGTTTCGACAATATCATCAAGGTGATGGCCAAGTGCTATTTTTTTGAAATCCTTTTCTTCCGCGATATCGAAGAGGATCTTTTTGCGGTTTCTTGAGCATAGATAGCAGTTAAAGTTTTCTATATAGTTGCCTGGAAACATTTTTGCGTCGACTGTTTGAAATGGTATCTCAAGTATTTCAAAGAACTCTCTCAGATTTTGATGCTGAGAGCTGTTAACAGGATATTCCTGCCAATTAATATGAACAGCATGGAGTTCATAGTCTATCGGAAGCCAGCGTTTTCTGAGAGATAACGCAAAGGCAAGCGAGAGAGAGTCCTTACCGCCTGAGATACCAAGAAGAACCCGGTCGCCCTCTTTTATCATATTGAAGCGGTTAATGCCCTTGCCGGTCTGCTTGACAAAACGCATAACCCATGGGGGTATGCTGCCTTTCATTATTTCACGGACTTTGGTCATGCCTTAAAGAAATCCTCTGGTATTTTTACATTTTCCAAATCTGATTCAGGGACATATACCCTTATTTTCCGTAGTGAGGATGTAAAGCCGTCAACGACAGGTTTTGAAAAAACAGATTCTGAATTAATATAAGAATTTGAGTTTTTGTTTGTTACAACCGGAAGGTTTACCTCAAATGAAATAGGCTCCGGAATATCGATAATAAGATCCCTGCATCTGCATTCAGCAGATCTTGTTTTTTCATACTCAATTCGATCCTCAAGAACACAAAGGGTCGAATGCAGAGGGTTATTCTCAGAGAATGGCTCTTCAAAAACACATTTATATAGTTTTCTTTCATTAACCAGACTTGTAAGCTTCAGAACCGGGTGTAAATCTTCTGTATATTTTGAAAAGAAATCATTATCATCAAGACCGTAAAGCTCTTCATCATGTATAAAGCCCTCAAGAAGTCCGGTTATTACAGCCTTCTTTATCATTGCTGTTGCTATTCTGACTGTCTTATGCCAGTAGACCGTCTTATACATAAGATATTTTGAGAAAAGCACATTTTCTACAGCAGTAATACCCTGAGGGCTTATTCCTATTCCGTTTTCGGTAGGCACAATCTTGGAAACAGCAAAATCAGTGTCCTGTATCCCGTATGGAACCCCGCAGAAGAATGCGTCACGGTTTAGATAATCAAGCTTATCAGGATCAAGTACACCCGATAGTATGTTCCTGAAAAATATTATTTCAGCATTATTGTTATCAGGAAGTTCCGAATTTACTATTGCGGCTGCTGTTTCCGCATTGGCACCTATGCGGTTTTCAATACAGCTTTTTAAGGGTTCTGAAAGGATGAGCTCGCCTGTAATAATCTCATGTTCTTTTAAAAGTT
>PDWJ01003572.1_pt1 | contig 14695 bp, 11 predicted proteins | sample 1430881 | NCBI WGS metagenome assembly PDWJ01 (sample SAMN01162460, study PRJNA174530) | Oral metagenome, whole genome shotgun sequencing project. | biome: Marine environment; feature: Marine mammal; material: Swab sample of the gingival sulcus; isolation source: swab sample of gingival sulcus... | reverse complement strand
AGATGAAGCCAAGGGAAATGGAGTCAAAAAGTTTATTTATATCTCTGTTCTTAATGGGGATAAATTAAGGCATACAAAAGGCGGAGAAGCAAAGGAAAAGCTAGCTGATTACTTAAAAAATTCAGGACTGGATTATTGTATTATAAGACCTAATGGTTTTTTCTCTGATATGGGCGATTTTCTTAAAATGGCAAAAGGCGGAAAGATATATCTCTTTGGCGACGGGAAATTTAAAATCAACCCAATTCACGGAAAAGATTTGGCCGACTTTGTTGTTAACTCAATAAACCAGAGCCAGCAGGAAATAAATGTGGGCGGGCCTGATATATTCTCTCAAAACGATATTGCGGAATTGGCATTAAAGGCATATGGGAAGCCTCTTAAAATAGTTCATCTGCCCGATTGGATACGAAGATTTTCTCTTTGGTTCTTTCGCTCTTTTACCAGTCAGAAAACGTATGGACCTATTGAATTTTTTATGACGGTAATGGTAATGGATATGCAGGCACCGCAATATGGGAAAGAAAAATTAGAAAATTTCTTTAATCAGGAAGTAAAGACTCTACACAATACTGTATAAAACAATATCCGAAATAGGCGTAATTTGTGTCCAGTTTCCATGAAATGATACTCTTCCAGAATCTTCAGATAAACTTTCTCCCTTAGCAACTGATTCAGCTTTTTCCGACACCAGCCCTCTGCAACCTGTGCAGAGTATTCCCGATTTTCTCCCCCAGACTGTTACCAGCTTTTTACAGCCGGGATTTCAACACTACTACGGATTTATCTGCCACCTCGCACTGTGTGGCCTTGGGCTCGGGTTTCCCCTTGATGTCTGGATGTCTGGCTTCCTAAAAAAACACTGACAGTACGGGGTTTATAAATTCGGCATCTTAAATTTTATGCTTTATTCAAGACCAGCACCATTCAGGTATTTAAAAAAATCAGACTTTGTGGAAAATACAAATTTGGTATCTTTTTCTGCAAGTTTTTTCTTATAAATATCAAGACTTTTTATAAAAGAATAAAATTCAGGGTCAACTCCATATGCCTCTGCAAATATTTTTGTAACTTCTGCATCTGCCTTACCCTTTATAGATTGTGAAGTTTCATAGGCCTTTGAAGTTATTTTTTTTAGTTCCTTTTCTTTCTGCCCCCTTATCTCTGCGGCTTTACCACGACCTTCGGATCTGAATTTTTCAGCAATCTGATTTCTTTCAGCTATCATTCTGTTATAAACCGATTTTCTTACATCACTTACATAATTTATTCTTTTAAGCTGCAAATCCACAAGTTCAATACCAAAATCATTCAGTTTGGGCTGGGCACTAGTTAAAATATTTTTCTCTATCTGCCTTCTTCCTGTAGTTACATTTTCCGTTGTTTTATTTTTGACAAGAGTGTCCAGTTTTCTATTTGTCCACCTTACAGTTTCAACAAGAGGATTGGATGTAACCTCATTTCTTACTGCCGCATCCAGTATATCATCAAGCCTTGATATAGCTCCCTGCCTTGTTCCCACACTCTGAAAATATTTAACAGGATCTTTAATTATCCAGAAAGCAAAAGTATCAACCCAGAGATAGGTTTTATCCTCTGTTGGAATCTGTCCCTTGTCTCCATCCCAATATTGAAGATTTTTCTTAAAAAAAAGAGCTTTCTGTATAAAAGGAATTTTAAATTTTAATCCCGGATCAGACTTTGTCGAACCGACAACCCTTCCAAACTGTGTTATTACAACCTGCTCTGTTTCATCAACTATATATGCAGCATTATAACCCAGAAAAACTAATACAAGAATTAAAACTGCCAAAACAATCACAAAATTATTTTTTTTCATTTTTTAAATGCTCCGCTGTTTATTTTTCTCATTTACCAATATTTAAAAAAGGAAGAATATTTTTTTGGTCTTCATCAATAATATACTTTTCCTCCATCTGAGGAAGCAATTCGTTCATCATCTCAAGGTAAAGCCTTCTTTTTGTAATATCCTTGGCTTTTTTATACTCATTATATACCGCTGTAAATCTCTCGGCATCCCCTTTTGCCCTGTTGATTCTGTCAAGAGCATAACCTTCAGCCTGTCTTATAACCCTCTCGGCTTCACCCTGTGCAGCAGGTATGGCCTTGTTATAATCTTCCCTTGCATTGTAAATCATTTTTTCCTTCTGCTGAATAGCCTGATTCACCTGATTAAAAGAGGGTTGAACAGGAATGGGAACATTTGTTTTTTTCATTTCAATAGTAACAATATCAATTCCTGATTTGGCGTTATCAAGTTCTTTTTGAAGGTTTTCCATTGCTTTTAATGCAATTTCCTCCCTTTTTGTAATAACCTCATTAATACTTCTATCACCCACAACAAGTCTCATTGTGCTCTCAGCCAAATCCCTTAAAACCTGACGCGGATCATTTACCTTGAAAAGATAATTAAAGGGGTCCTTTATTTTAAACTGAACAATCCATGGAACAAGGGCAACATTAAGATCTCCTGTAAGCATAAGGGCGACATTATCAACATCATTGCTTTCATGGTTTGAAATTATACTTCTGGTATTGTCTGTCCCAAGTGTAGTAAACCCAAACTCTTCCTTGTAAACCCTTTTGACCTTAACTTTACTTACCTTCTCAATCCCTGCCGGGAGTTTGAAATTAAGACCTGGATAAACAGTTCTTGAATATTTCCCAAATCTTTGAACAACACCGACTTCTGAAGTATCTATGGTATAAATCATACTTTTACCAAAAAAAAGAAAAAAGAGTATTATAACAACTATAAAAATTCCCCCTGGAATTTTTTTACCCTTAAAAACCTTCATAACATCATCAGGAGACGGAAAACCATTGCTGCCCGGGCCTCCTCCTTCCGACTGTTTGTTAAATTTCTGATTTTTTTTCTGCTGCTCACTAAGCTTGTCCCAATCCCAGTTCATTTGTGTCCACCTTATATTTTTTAAATTTAAAAGCCTAAATAAAACCATGCAGACTTGATTCGATGGCTTAAAAAAGATATGTAAACAATAAAAAACTAATAAGATTTAAATTTTTAGTCAAGGATAATTAAATTATACCATGCAGACCCATTACAAAAAAAGACATAAAAATAAAAAATTTACCCATGCCGGGGTTTGTGTAAAAAAAATAATTGATTCAATCTCCCATGATGGCGATATATTCAAGGAAATCTGTATGTACTGGGCAGCTATTGGAGATGATGTAAACATGAATTCAGAGCCAATTTCTTTTAAAAATAATATACTTACTGTTAAAGTATCAAGCTCTCCCTGGATTCAACAACTCCAGTTCATGAAATCAGAAATAAAAAATCTGCTTAATCATAGTATTGGAAATAATATAATAAAAGAAATAAGATTCAGGCTGGGTTAATGGATAAGTTGACTGAAAATAATTTCTTTGACGGTTCTGTTAAAATTTTTCAAAACAAAAACGGATATAGATTTTCCATTGATTCCATTCTTCTTGCACATCATGTAAAGAATTGTTCAAATTCAAAAATTCTTGATATTGGAACAGGTTCTGGAATCATTCCAATATCCATTGCCTACAGAAATAAAAATGTCTTGGTGCATGGGGTTGAAATCCAGGAAAGTCTTTATAAAATCGCAAAAAAAAATACTGCGATAAATCAGATGGAAAATATCATAAATATTATCCATAAGGATATTCTTAAACTGAATGCACAAGATATTAAAGGCCATGCAGATATTGTTGTAACCAATCCACCATACAGAAAAACAGGCACCGGGAAATTAAATATTTTATCTGAAAAAGCCTGTGCAAGACATGAGCTCCATCTTGATATAGATTCTCTTTTGCTCAAAACAAAAACTCTTTTAAAAAATAAAGGCAGATTTTATATTATATATCCGGCATCAAGAGCTTCTGAACTGATATATAAAATGGAAAAAAACAAAATTCCTCCAAAAAAAATACGTCTTATTCATTCCTTCCCTGATTCTGATGCTGTTATGATAATATGTGAGGGGATTCTTAACGGAAATTCAGGCGTACAATTTCTTCCACCTCTTTTCATATATAAAAGAAACGGAGAATACAGCGGGGAAACCATTAAAATAATATCTTGATATAGCTTTTATTATTATGATATTAAATATCAACTTAAATTTATTTAATAAAAGGAGATTTGTTTATGAAAAGATTTGTTTATCTTATATTGCTTATATTTTTTTCTGCCTCATCAGTATTTGCAATAGATTTTTATCATTTTTTCCATGGAGAATATCATTCGGAAGGTGATATAATAAAAGAAAGACAAAATATTAATTCTGCAAACAGGTTAAATTCAGATATCACAAGTGAAGAAGTTACTTTTACAACAACTGACCAAAAAGAGGAACTACCCGATAAAACTCAGATTTCTACTGGTTTTGAATCCACAATAGTAAAAAATGTAAAAGATTTCACCCTTCCACTTTCCTATGGAATGCCGGTTAATTTTCTCAAGGGTCAGCAGGAATTTATTAATTTCAAATTAAAAATACCATATACAAAAAGGGAAATTGGTGATATTGAGGACAGCGGTCTTGGTGATATAAAATTATCCGTCAACTATCTTACAAAGTCTTCCAAATATCTTTTAAATACTATTTTCCTTATAAAATTTGCAACAGGAGAATTTGAAGATGCTGACGTTCCCCTTGGAACTGGTTCAACTGATTTCGCAATATCTGTAAACGGAAAATGGTATCTTGAGAAACTGACTCTTTTTGGAGGCCTAGGATATGTTTATACAGGAGATTTTTCCAGCAATGGCTCAACTGTTGAATATGGAGACGAATTTCTTATTTCAGGAGGAGCAGACTATAAAATAAATGATAGAATAAAAGTTGAAGCAGGCCTGATTTATAATTCACACGGAGAAGAAGAATTTTCAGGCACTATGCTGCAAGGGAAATCTGCGGGTATTAAAACATTTGATTTCATTCCGGGTATTAGCTATCTTATAAAAAAATATAATGTATCAATAAATGCAAAGCTTATAATACCTGTCTCTGAATCATGGGAAAACCAGAAAAACCCTTATGCAGAAGATCCTGACAGAGATGTAGCCTTTAAAATAAAATTTGCAAAACCTTTCTGATAATATTTATCAGAATTAATGCTGTTTTCCATAAAAGCAAAAACCGGCATATGTCAGTTTTTGCTTTTATATATTTATGAAATAAAATATTTTTGCATCAGGCAATAAAAAAACATAAATGAAGTTAAAGAAAAAAATCCCCAACCAAAATTTTACCGACTATAAAAATTTATGCCTCTGTAAAAATTGTGATCTTCTTCAGATATCAGAGACTGTCCCGCCTGGATATTATTCTAAATGTATGAGGTGTAAAAGCACTGTAAAGAAAAAAAACAATCATACTTCAAAAGCTTTACCCCTTGTGCTTGCCTCATTGATTCTTTTTATTCCCGCATCATCATCTACATTACTTACACTAAAACTCTTTGGCGAAATAAAATCAGGTAATATGTTTACTGTCATCTACGAACTTTTTCATTCAGGATTCCCTTTAATTGCTCTTATTACTCTAATTATGTGCATAATTATTCCATTTCTGAAACTTGCTGTTTTATTTTATATTCTGTCAGGATTATTTATTGAAAAGAATTTTCCATTTTCAAAAAATTTTTTAAAAATATATGAATATATTGATTTGTGGGGTATGGAAGAGGTCTTTCTAATCGGCATTTTAGTAGCACTTACAAAAATAGATTCAATTGCTGATGTTACAATAGGTGCTGGATTTTATTTTTTTTCTGCTTTTGTAATAATATCTGTTTCAGCTTATTCATCGATAAGCAAAGAAGATATATGGGAGATATTTGAAAACTTATGAATAATTATCAAATAATCAGAGGTATTGAAAAATCCATGTCTGTATGCCCTTTATGCGGTAAGCTGAATAAATTTGATATGAATGAAACAGGAAAAACAAGGTGTTCAAGATGTCATAAAAAAATAGACCTCAAAAAAAAGGATTCCCTTTTAAAAACCTGGGCCCTTGTTATCTCTGCTCTTATTCTTTATATTCCTGCAAATATATATCCGATGGTCTATTATTCAAGCATGGGAGAAAAAAGCGGAGACACAATTTTATCAGGGGTATATTCTCTTATGGAAACAGGGTTATGGCCCCTTGCAATTATTGTTTTTACAGCAAGTATAGCTATTCCGCTGATGAAAATTATACTTTTAATTTTTCTTTTAATATCATCTTATTACAATCACAGATTTCTCCCGGTAATGAAGACAAAAATATATATTTTTGTAAAAATAATAGGGAAATGGTCTATGCTGGATGTTTTTCTCATCTCTCTTATGACGGCAATAGTAAAATTGGGAAAAATTGCTGATGTAGTTCCTGGTGAGGCAGTAAGATATTTTACAGCCGTTGTTATTCTTACTCTTTTAGCCTCAATGACTTTTGATCCAAAAACAATATGGAACACATAAACTTACATAAACAGGAAAAATAAAATGATGCCGGAAACAGAACTTGAAAAAACAAAATTTCAGATTATATGGATTATCCCACTTATTGCAACTATAACAGCCATGTGGCTGATTTATAAGCACTATACTGAAAAAAAATTTCCTGTAATAATTGAATTCAAAACTGGAAAAGGCCTTGTTGCCGGAAAAACCTATATAAAATATGCAGGTATAAAAATAGGTATTATTGATAAAATAACCCTTGATACAGATAAAAATATTGTTCTTGCAAAAGCACTGCTTGAAAAACAATATGAACCTTTTGCAAAAGAAGATTCGCTTTTCTGGCTTGTAAAACCAAGACTTGAAGCAGGCAGTGTATCCGATCTTGAAACCATTGTAACAGGTCAGTATATTACCGTAAGACCTGGTAAAGGTAAAAAATCAAACCACTTTAAAGCTCTGGATTCTCCTCCTCCGGGAAATCCTGATGCTCCCGGCCTTCATCTTGTTTTAGAATCAGAAACCCTTGGCTCACTAGGCCATGGATCACCGGTTTTATATAAAAAAATCAAGGTAGGGGAGGTTGAATCCCACTCCCTTTCAAAAGACGGTAATAATTTGAAAATACAAATACTTATTTATCCAAAATACTCCAATCTGGTCAAAAAGAATACCAGATTCTGGAATATAAGCGGATTTACTATCAAAGGAGATCTTTCAGGTATAAAAATAAAGTCGGGAACTCTTACATCCATAATTGACGGCGGCATATCTTTTGAAACCCCAGAGTTTTATAAAACAAAAAATCAAAAGGCAGAAAATAACGACAAATTTACACTTTATGAAGACAGGGAAAGTGCAATGAAAAAAGTCTTCCCTATAGAAGTCATATTCGATAACGGAGAGGGCCTTATTGCACAAAAAACCCCTGTAAAATACAGGGGAATTACAATCGGAAAAGTTAACGAACTGGATGTAGACAGAAAAACAGGAAATATAATAGCAAAAATATTTATTATTGAAAAGGCAAAAGAGATTACAAAAGAAAACACAAAATTCTGGTTAGTCAAGCCGCAGTTTAATCTTAACGGAATTTCAGGTTTAGGCACAATTCTCTCCGGCAAGTATATTGAAGTTCAACCTGGGAATGGAAATACAAAAACCAGATTCCATGCCTTAAGATCACCTCCTTTCAGTGATAATGATTCACCAGGCCTGCATATTGTTTTAAAAACAGATTTCCTTGGAGATATTTCTCAAGGCTCTCCTGTAATTACAAAAGGAATAGAAGTGGGTAAGGTTGAAGGATATGCTGTAAATAAAGATATGGTTCACATAAGTATCCATATTTTTGACAAATATACAAACCTGATTTTTGAAAATACCAGATTCTGGAAAAAAACAGGTATTTCAGTAAAAGGCGGACTTTCAGGAATAAAAATTGAAACAGGAAGCCTTCAATCCATGATTTCAGGTGCAATTATGTTTGAAACACCTTTAAAAAAAGGCAAAAAAATAAACAATAAAAAAATCTTTAATCTTTTTCATAATAAGGAAAAGGCTTTTGAATCCGACAGAAAAATTATAATTGCCTTTAATAATGTATCAGGAATAAAAATTGACTCAACGCCTGTCAGATATAAAGGTATTGAAATTGGGAAAATAACAGATATTTTTTATGATAAAACAAATGAAAAAATCAATGCAACAGCCATTCTTTATAAAAATGCACCTGTTGTTGAAAAAAAAGGAAGTATTTTCTACCTTGTAAATCCAATACTTACAACTAATAAAATATCTGGACTTGAAACAATATTGACTGGTCCATATATAAATGTTTTAAAAGGAAACGGTCCTTTTTCAAAAAGATTCACTGCCAGTGATTCACCTCCATTGATGCACCCGGATTTTAAGGGAAAAATCATAAAACTTCAAACAGATAAACCGGCATCTCTTTCAAAAAATGTTCCGGTTTTTTATAAAGGGATTAAGGCTGGGTTAATAAAAGATATTAAATTTATTAAAAAAAAGAACTCCTTTATAGCGCAAGCAATTATTTTCAGCCCGTATTCAGAGCTTATAAACAATAAAACAATATTTTATAATATTTCAGGATTTGATATCAAAGCCGGCCTTTCAGGAATAAAAATAAAAACATCTTCTTTAAACTCTATACTTTTGGGGGGAATAGAATTTAAAACTCCTGATAAAAAAGGAAAAATAATTGGTGACAATTATTGTTTCAAACTTTATGAAAACCTTGAAAAGGCAGAGAAAAAAGGTTTTTATATAAATCTTAAAACATATGATGCATCGGGTCTTAAAGAAAATCATTCAAAACTTGTTTTTAAGGGTGTTACAATAGGAAGGCTGGATAAAATAAATCTGATAAACCAAAATAAAGAAATAAATCTTTCTGTTTTTGTTGATAAATCTGCAAGAAACCTTGTTAATGAAGGCTCAGTTTTTTTACTCAAAGGATTTGAATTAGACATAAATGGAATAAAAAATGCCGACTCTATTATAAATGGGAAGTATATTGAACTAAAAACCGGTAATGGGAAATTAAAAAACAATTTTATTCTTTCTTCCAATAAAAATTATTCTTCTGATAACTTTTTGAAAATAAAGCTATATTCAGATTCTCTTGGCTCTCTTTCAAGGGGGAAACCAGTATATTACAGACAAATCAAGGTTGGAGAGGTTACAGGATATGAACTTAAAAATACCTTTGACAAGGTTATCATCCATATTTCAATAGAAAAAAAATACGCTCCAATAATCAGAAAAAATTCAAAATTCTGGTATGCAGGGGGGATAGCCGCAAATCTAAATTTATTGGGATTGAAAATAAAAACTGAAACTATGGAGTCAATACTTAAGGGCGGTATATCATTTGCAACCCCGGATAATAAAAATATGGGGCCACAGGCTGACAAAGGAGATTCTTTCAAACTTTTTGATAAACCAAAGAAAAAATGGCTGGAATGGAGACCTGTTCTCAAAAATAGGACAGTGGATTTTGGTAAACAATAATTATTTGTATTTTAATTATACTTATCATATAATTAAAAATAAATCTCCTCTATGCCCATTAAGGGTTACATTGCTTTTTGCAATTTTGCCAATCACTGATTTTTTTAAAATCTGAAATCAGTGGACACCAAGATGTATATCTTCTTAATTATTTAAACAAAGGAGAAAAAATGACTATTCGAAACAAGCTTATCTTCTCTTTTTTAGTTTCAACCATCACTCCAATAATTTTGCTTTGTGTAATCACAGGTAATAATATAAAAAAAGATTCCTTTCATACATTCAATGAAACAACCAACACTGAACTTAAAAGAATTGAAAACTTATTATATATTTTTATGGATGATATCAAGGAAAATGCAGTGATGGTTTCAAAAAATCCTCATGTGTCTGCGGCAGATGAATCAATCACTTCCTTTTTGCAGACAACATCAGAAACAAACTTTTCAGATTCTCCTCCCTCTGCCATAGAAAAAAGAATTATTGATTTATTTCATGCCATGAGAATCAATCACAAAAACTATGTGGATGTCTTTATGGGAACAAAGTTTGGAGGTTTTATCTATGACGATAAAAGTACAGGTATGCCTCCTGGATATGATCCCCGGACCAGATCGTGGTATAAAAAGGCAATAAGCAATCCAGATTCACCTCTTATTACAAAAGCCTATAAATCCACCTCAGGAGATGCAGTTATTTCCATCTGCCAGGCGGTTTCTCATCAGGGGGATTTAATCGGTGCCATGGGATTTGATATCAGTCTAAAGAGCCTGACCCAGTTTATAAGCGATATCCATATTGGAAAAACAGGTTATGTAATGCTTATACAGGACGATGGGGTCATTCTGGCGGATCCAGGACACTCTGAAATGGAATTTAAAAAGCTGGAAGAAACCAATATAAAAGGACTTGCAGAACTTGGAAAACATTCCAGCGGCTCTTTGGAAATTGAGCTTGACGGTAAAAAATATATTGCCCAGATCCTAACTTCAAAAAGCCTGGGCTGGAAACTTGCCGGCCTTATACAGAAAAGTGAAGTCATGTCAAAGGTATATTCCCATTTATCTGCCATGATAATTGCTGGTGGAATTCTTGTGGTGATTTTTGGTATAACCGCCTTTTTCATGGCAAAATCTCTCTCATCACCAATAATCAGAGCTACTTCAATGTTCAAGGACATTGCACAGGGAGAAGGAAACCTGACCAAACGGCTTGAAATTCACAGCAAGGATGAGCTAGGAGATATGGCACACTGGTTTAACAGGTTTGTGGAAAATCTTCAGGAAATAATTGGAGAACTAAAGAGCCATGTGAATGTGGTTAATTATTCTTCGGCTGAGCTTCTCAATGTCTCCAATGAAATGAATACCGGTTCAAATAAATGTTCCCACCTTGCAAAAACAGTTTCAAAAGCTTCGGAAATTCTCAATGGAAACATGATAAATATTGCCGCTGCCATGGAACAAACCGCACAAAACACCCATCTTGTTGCAACAGCATCCGATGAAATGAGCGCTACCATCAACGAAATTGCCAAAAACTCAGAAGATGCAAGGCAAATCTCAAAACAGGCAGTAGAACAAATGCAAAGAGCCAGTGAAAAAATGCACAGGTTTGGCAGCGCAGCAGAATCCATAAGCACTGTAACAGATTCCATTGCCGATATATCTGCCCAAACCAACCTGCTGGCACTCAATGCAACAATTGAAGCAGCAAGGGCAGGGGAGGCGGGAAAGGGATTTGCAGTTGTCGCCAGTGAAATCAAGGAACTGGCATTACAAACAGCCGAGGCCACAGCAGACATCAAACAACAGATTGAAGGGCTCCAGATTAACAGCAAGGAAACCATTGGTGCAATAAAATCAGTAAACAAGGTAATAAAGGATATAAATACTATTATCTTTACCATTGCTACAGCAATTGAACAACAAAACTCTGCTACACAGGAGATAGCTTCCAATATTAGTCAGGTCTCCCAGGGGACTCAGGATGTGAATGAAAATATCGCCCAAAGTTCCGAGGAAATAGACAAAAGCAACAAAGACATTTCTTCAATAGAGACCGCTGCTCAAAATATTTTCGAAAATAGTACCAATATTGTAGAACATCTTGAAAAACTAAAGGATATGGCAAGGGATCTAACAGGTATTATAAACCGTTTTATAATCTAATAATAAATTTGCAGCCGTTTTCTATGCTTTTACTAAAATTTTTTTATCAAAGCTTTATGGAAAATTAAAGGCTATATAAATTCGTTTATCAGAAAGTATAGTCAGAATTAACATACTGTTAAACTATGGAAAAAATCCATTAATCCAATTTATCCATAAAAAATTAACACTACTTTCAGGAGCTGTTTATGAACAAAAATCTTTCTGCTAAAAAATGGGTTGTTTTTACTCTGGTTGCATTTGGTGTATTTATGTCAACTCTGGACAGCTCCATTGTAAATATTGCCCTTCCTTACATACTTGACAGTTTCAATACAAAACTTGCTGTAGTTGAATGGGTTATAATGATTTATCTTTTAACCATTACATCTTTTTTACTTGGATGCGGTAAACTATCTGACATGTATGGCCATAAAAGAATATATATTGCAGGACTTTCTCTGTTTGCTTTTTCTTCTCTGATATGCGGGCTTTCACAAAATATATACATGCTTATTACTTCAAGAGCCGTACAGGGATTTTCTTCTGCAATGATAATGGCATGCACTCCGGCACTCCTTGTAAACGCCTTTCCAGAATCAGAAAGAGGAAAAGTTTTTGGTTTCAATTCAATGGTTGTTTCATGCGGACTTGTATCAGGCCCTGTAATAGGAGGCTTTTTAATAAATCAATATTCATGGAGAATGATTTTTTATATTAATATACCCATAGGAATAATTGCAGCTGCCGGCTCTTTTTTTGTGCTTGGTGAAAACAAAAAAGAAGCCGATGAAAACAAATTTGATATTAAAGGAACTATTACTGCGGCTATAGCAACAGGTTGTTTCCTTTTCGCAGTAACTCATGGATACAAATGGGGATTTACTTCCTTTAAATTTATTTCTTTTTTACTCATCTCTCTTTCTTTCTTTGTTCTTTTTATAAATAATGAAAAAAAAATAAACGAACCACTTATTAATCTCAAAATATTTAAAAACAAAATGCTTTCCATTTCTTCAATTTCAAGCGTACTTCTGTTTTTAATTCTTTTTGTAATTATTTTTCTCATGCCTTTTTATCTGATAAAAGCAAAGGGCCTTGATCCAAAAACAGCGGGATATATTATGATGGTACCATTTATATTTCTTTTTTTTCTCTCTCCTGTTTCAGGACGTATTTCAGATTATACAGGCTCAAGAATTCTATGTGCAACAGGTTTTTTCTTCCTTTTTGCAGGAGCAATATCTTTTATCTACCTTGAAATAAATTCATCTATACTGGAAATAACCCTGAAACTTGCTCTGGTAGGAATAGGAACTGCTATTTTTACATCTCCAAACAGCGCAGCATTAATTAGTTCTATCCCACCTGAATTTAAAGGCATCGGAGGAGCCGTAATGGCAACATCAAGAAATCTTGGAATGGTTCTTGGAATTGCTTTTGGAGGGGCTTTGTTCAATAATATTTTTCACAGCCTTTCAGGAAGTGCAGATATGAATAGCTATACACCAGTTATGGAAGATGCTTTTATACAGGCATTCAGATATACAATGAAAGCAACCGCTATACTGGCTTTTATTTCAATTTTATTTACATTTATGAGAGGAAAAGAAAAAAAGAGGCAGATTTTAAAGTAACTAGGGCTAGATGATTTAAAAATAACCTATTGAAATATTAGTTTATTATTGGTATATTAATGTTGTAAAAATGCACGAGAAACTGAATAAAAACCAAAAAATCTTTGCACCTTGCAGCTAAAATTATGTATTCACACAATGAAAAACAATTAGAGTTTTTTCTACCCTTCGGTGGTCAATTGAGTCCTGACAATCGTTGGGTTAAGTTGGCAGGTATAATTCCCTGGGCAGAGTTTGAAACCAAATATTGCAAAACCCTCAAGGGAGCTGGTGATGGACCTCCTGCAAAATCAGTAAGAGTTGCCCTTGGCGCACTTATCATTAAAGAGCGACTTGGGACAAGCGATAGAGAAACTGTTGAGCAGATCCGTGAAAATCCCTATCTCCAATATTTTTTGGGATTCAAAGAATACAGCGGTAAAGCACCTTTCCATCCCACCTCTCTTGTGAATTTCAGAAAAAGGCTGTCCAGAGATATACTGACTGAGATTAACGATGCCATTGCTTTAAAAGACAAGGCGGAAAAGCAAAAATCAAAACAAAGGGATGATGATTCAGACATAGATGGTTTACCTCCTGTCAATAAAGGTAAACTTTTGTTAGATGCAACTTGCACGCCGGCTGATATCACATTTCCAACAGATCTGAAACTGCTCAACAAAGCCAGGGAAAAAAGCGAAGAGATTATTGATATACTTCACGCCCCCTATATTGGAATCCAGAAGAAGCCCCGAACTTACAGAAGACAAGCCCGAAAAAATTTTCTGGCTGTTGCAAAAAGCAAGAGATTGTCAAAAGGAAAAAGACGCAAAACCATACGCAAGCAACTGGGGTATATGGCAAGAAATTTAAAGACAATAACCCAACTTTCAAAAGAGAAAGATGCCCTCTTTGCTCTTGATAGAAGGCAATATAAAAATTTACTGGTTATCAATGAAGTATACCGTCAGCAGCAGTGGATGTATGAACATCATGAGAACAAAATTAGTGACAGGATTGTTAGTATATCACAACCTCATGTTCGTCCGATAAAACGTGGAAAAGCAGGTGCTTCAACAGAATTTGGTGCTAAAATATCAGTAAGTCTGGTTGACGGCTACTGCTTTCTGGATCGCCTGGACTGGGACAACTACAATGAATCCGGAGATTTGATTTCTCAGGTCTATTCTTATAAAAAAAGATTTGGATTTTATCCGTCCAGTGTTCATGCAGATAAAATTTATCGTAATCGAGCCAATCGCAAGTTTTGCAAAAAACATAATATCCGGTTATCAGGAACACCTCCTGGTCGTCCTCCTAACCCAAGTTCAGCAAAATATTCCCAATAATGAGTAAAAAAGCATTTTTTTGTACACATCAAAAAAAATAAAGCGTGTATTTTTAATAAGATAATA
>PDWJ01003571.1_pt1 | contig 14699 bp, 12 predicted proteins | sample 1430881 | NCBI WGS metagenome assembly PDWJ01 (sample SAMN01162460, study PRJNA174530) | Oral metagenome, whole genome shotgun sequencing project. | biome: Marine environment; feature: Marine mammal; material: Swab sample of the gingival sulcus; isolation source: swab sample of gingival sulcus... | reverse complement strand
ACTCAAACAAGCGCGTATAGTGTTGTATGTGTGCGATTTTACTGCTTATGAGATTGCCGAAATACAAAAAGCTATAGAAGAATTGCAACACCTCTTAGACGGACAAGAACTATTGTTACTTATCAATAAGATAGACAAAGAGGTGGAAGAGGTACAACATTTTATGCCGCATTTGCCTCGTATTCGTATCTCGGCCAAAAAGGGCGTGGGTATAGATGAGTTAGAGCAATTTTTGGTCGATAGCATTAGTCAATCCAATTTAGAAAACAGTAGTGTAGAGCACAATATAAGGCACATCAATATCTTGGAAAAGATACAAACCGGTTTAGAGGATATAGAAATAGCCTTTGAGCAATCTGTTCCTTCCGATTTGATAGCTATAGACGTACGCCAATGTTTGCACTATCTTGGCGAACTCACAGGGCAAATATCTACAGATGAGCTATTAGGCAGCATTTTTGGACGGTTTTGTATTGGGAAATAAGGGTATCTAGGTTTAATCATTGATTTTTATCGCTTTCTTCTTTAAAGAGTAAGATTGTCTTTCCTCGAAAAGAAATTTCTTTATATAGTTTGATGTTAATACAGATTCTGTCACCAACAAGACCAGGCGAAGTTTTCATTTCAGAGAAAACAAATATTTCTTGGCTTGGATACTTTTCATCTGTGATAACAAAGGCGTTAATAAAGCCTATTTTTAGATTATTACCTAGAATACCTTTGATTCTAAACTTATCAAGTTTTTCTATTTTTCGAGGTGACATTCTACAAATATCAGTTACTTGATAATTAGACATCTTTATGGGTTCTGTGCAACTAACCATAACAAGGATTAGTATGGCATATATTACTTTATCAAACATAACTCTTCTATTATTTTATATGATTTAATTATTTCCATATCCACATTATTTGTCAAGGGAGGAAAGGGTAAATCTTTTAGTGAATAATTTTTATTTTTTTCTTTTTGAATTATTGGTTTATAATAGTTAGGACAAGTATTAATATTGTTGTCTAAAGTGGATAACTCTTTGATAACATATTGCTTATGATTATTTATTTGTCTTAATTGAGTATGAAAGGTATCCAAACCATAACGAATGGCTAGAGGGTTTAGATTTGTGTTTAAAGATAGAGGATAATATGTCTCCAATTCAATATCTTGCCTTTCCGGATGTGTTATTTTCTCAATTAAACGTTGATAGATGTTTTTATTTCGTGTTATTATAGCACCTCCTTCGCCAATTGAAAATGGTTTGTTCCTACCAAAAGAATAAATACAAACATCGGCATAGCTTCCGGAATATTTATTTTTATAACTTGTACATATAGAAGAAGCTGCATCGTGAATTAAGAATAAGTTATGTCGCTTACAGATAGTCTTGATTTTATCAAGACGGCATGGATATCCTAAAAAATCACTACTAAATATAGCTTTGGTATTAGGTGTTATATATTGTTCTATAGTATCAGGATTCAAAGTAAGGGTAGGAGCTTCTATTTCGCCAAAAATAATAGTATTCTTTAGCATTATAAAAGGTGTTAAAGCTCCTGCCCAAGTAAGAGGAGTAGTGATTACCTCCTTATGTTGTAATCCAAGCGCATACAAAGTGCCTAAAATACCAATAGAAGCATTACATACACTTATGACTAAAGCATTATCAAAATAACTTGCAAGCATTGCTTCAAATTCTCTAACTTCCGAACCATATATTTTACTTCGTACCATATTAAAACCTTGAGTGTTTAGCAAATTCTTGTATTTTTTTGGATAGCTGTAGTTCGTCTATTTCACCTGTGCCTTTATTTACGATACCATCCAAGTACCAAGGATAATTGTAGGTTGCCACAGTGTCAGACCATGGGAAGTAATCTTCAAAAGCTGTTAATTTAATAGCTGATAAAGAACTGAATGCACTACTATTCATATCTCCATTAATTCTAAATTTCTCACAACTTTCTTTAATCTGAGTTTCTGTAAAATCATTGCCGTACTTTGATATAGTATGATTAATGATATCAAATATTTGCCTAGGACTGGCTCCTTTACCATAAAGAAGATGTGCAGCTTTTTGCAAATCACCATTTAATGGATTTAAACGTTCTTGTCCTATTATCCTTTTTTCAATTTTAGGGAAAATATGAACTATTTGAGAAGGAGTCGCCTCTAACAATGGAATAGTTATAAATCGATTTATCATGGCTGGGTCTAGTAATTGTGGAGTATTAGAACAACCTACAATACATATTTTCCCTCTCAATTCGTCTCTAGCTGCAAACTTAAACAAAGTTTTCAAATAATGACTACTTACGCCACCATCCATACTACTATTGGAACGGTTTGAAAATGTTTGATCTATTTCATCAATAAACAATATAACAGGACTCAGTGCTTCAATGAGTTGCAATGCTAAATTGAGACGAGATTCAGATTCTCCAACCCACATGCTTTTAATTTCATCGCTAAGTTCTACAAGATTGAAACCACAAGCATTAGCAAATGCTGATACGATAGTGCTTTTTCCTGTTCCCGGTGGGCCTGCTAACAAAATTGCTCTTGGGCTTGAAGCATCTTGGTGAGTTAACTTATCTGCAAAATCCTTTAACACTTTCTTAGTAACCTCTAAACCAGCCATATCATCAAAAGTTAATTCAGTAGGTAATACGTTGAGTGTGTTCTCAGACACTTGTTCAATTAACCTTTCTTTTTCCTTTAGAATAGCCTCTTTAGTAACTAAACTTTTTGTTGTGTGAGCCTCTTTGAATATTCCTGCAATTTGGGTTAAGTTTAGCCCTCTACTAAGCTTTGCAAGACTTTTACTATCAACGTCAGAAGTAGCATATTCTTCTGGTCGTTTTAGTAATATCTTGATAAAGTGTTCATATTCTTCTAAAGTAGGGTAGCCGTAATTTACTTTGTATAGCCCTTTTAATAAGGAAGACAAATTTCCTTCCTCATGAGCATATACTATTAAGGCATTACCCGATTTTTTTACAGTAGGTAAAGAAGCGATATCATTGATAGATTCTGCTACAATTTTTTCCTCATTACTTGCATTATTTGAAGAAGCCAAATGAGGTATATAATCTACTATAAATACAAATGGATTTTCATGTTTTTGACTAGCAATCTTTTTAAAACCTCTAAATATTTCAATGGCTTCGGTAGGGGAAATAGAGTTGTTACCCAAAAGTCTTGAAATACCTGTTCGTTTCAATATAGTATCAAGTTGAGATTTTTGTTTTACATTCTGGTATCTATGTACATGAAATCCACTTGATCTTGAGTATCTTAAAACATTGTACCCTGATTCAAACAGTTTTTCAGCTACATATAGTGGACGATAAAATATATCATCAGAATTGTTGATCTCAACTTGTAAATCAAAAATATTGCTGCCTGATACCAATATTGCATTGTATTGATGCTCTAATGCTTTAATTACGGGGTCGTGAATCGTATTCATATTATTGTTTGTTTTTGACGTTATTATTGGTATTAATGCCAGTTAAATATTCTGACAGGTTTTCATGGGTAGCTTTAGAGTCCTCTTTTTTATTAATGAGTCTTCTAAGAATACCTCTTGGCTGATTATGCTTTAGCTTTTTGTATTTAAATGGCACTCCATGATTGTTGAGATACTTGATGATTTCATCCATTTTAAGGGAACATCCATTTGAGTCACATTCAAAGCCCTCTAAATCTAAAGCAATAGAAGGATTTAAGTCTTTGTTAATTTTGGTATAAGCTGTAAATTTTCTACCTTTTTCATCTGTAAATACAATATCATTCACATTCTTAGCATTTTTAATTACCGTTATATTGGATGAAAATCCAGCTGCTTTAGCAGCATCCTTTATGATGTTATTGACATGATTAAAATTGCTTATAGCTAAATCTTTACTGCTTTTAGTTACCACTTCTTCAATAGAGGTATTATTTTTGCTCATATCGTCAAGATATTTTGGGATATGTGATTTCAACGGACTATGTTCTGTTGCTATGGCAGTTGCTAAAGTATTCTTTTCGCCTACATCCATTCCTTGAGTCATTTGACTAAACAGCTCATTTTTAAACACTATGCTCTGTAATCGCTTGGCTTCTTTAGCCACCTCTATTGGAGAAGAATATGCTTGTTTATTTAGCCATTTTAGTCTTTCATCTGTTTGCTGAATATCTTTAAGCATATTTTCATACTCTGTTTTACAATATTTTGCAGCAAATCCTACTGCTACAACGCAGGCTGCACCTACAGCTACCGGTGCCCCAATTAATGATAGTGCTACTGCACCTGTTGTTACTTCACTCATAATTTTTAGTTATTTATTATTTAAAATTAATGCTCCTATTATCCCTGGAATCCATCCAAAGACTGTTAATATACTTACAATGACTATTGCTCCACAACCTTTGTCAATTACTGCTAAAGGTGGAAATATTATCAATATAATTGCTCTTAAAAATCCCATATTTAAAACTTTACATTTTCGCTATCATCAATAAAATCTTCTATTTCGTCTTCTGTAGTTTCACCTTCTGATTGTGTAGTTGGCTCTGTAGGGGGAACTTCATCTGAAGATGTCTCTTGAGCTTCAACATTATTATTCGAAGGTGTTTCATTATTACTATTCAAACTAACACCACTGTAATAAGCAATAGCTCGACGTATATTCTCATTGCCTTCTAATTCCATAAATTGTAACGGATTTTCTTTATTCCAAACATCACGCATAGTCCTGTAATCTCTGTAGTACATATTGGTATTCCTAGATGTTCTCTTCATACTTTTTGACAATAATCCTAATTGAATAGTTGATAAAAATATTAAAAGATACGTAAGAGCTTTACCAAGTATCAATACCCCCACTAATATCTCTAGGATAGCTACTCCTACTGCTACCATAGCAAAGCTGTTAAACTCTCCTTCACCGGCGGCTTGCACTAGGTAGTACTGAAACCACACGTATCCAATAAGCCCAACTATTGAAAAGTAGAAAGATAGACCAATATTATAGGTGTTTCTGCCTGTATGTTGATTAGTTTCTTTGCCAAGTCCTTCAGCGAATATATGGCCAACATATATGGCAAACGTAGCCAGACCTGCCCCAATAAGACCGATTAAACTTGTGCTAACATTCCCATTTCCCATAGGATCTATAAAACTGGCAATTGCAGCTTGTGCCATATAAGCTTCATAGATTCCAAAAACTATGGCCAGTGGTATGCCTACAAAGCTCATAATTACCCAGAAGGCTTTGATGCCTCCAACTTTAGTGATGTGATCACTTTTAGACGTTGATACCTGTTGATATTTGTTTTCTTTTCTTACAAAAGAAAACGCTGTGTTTTCTGCTGATTCTAAAGGTCGTGTAACCTCATATGGTAGTATAGACATGATTATAATTTTTAAAGGTTTTTTAATGCATCGTTGATAGAGTTAGTGATTATTAATGGTGTTCCTGTTATATATTCAGTTCTTGTAGGTCGTACCAATACGACTTTTGAAGTTAAATCTACCGGTTTCATTTTGTCTTCGCCATCTGTTGGTGGTAAATCATTCTTACAATCACTGATAATTATCAATGTTTTACTCCAATCTTTATATATGGATTGATTTAGTGTTACTTTTGCTAATTGAATGGCATTTTGCAAATCTGTAAATTGTTCATTCTTGTGTTTGAGTAATTCCTTTTTTGAAACCGTTATAAACTGAGATACACTTTCTTTATAGTGTTTCAGGGTTTCCGCATTTTTTTTTGCTCTGTTTTTAATTTGATACGGATTGCCCATCAGTTGAAGTGTATCAAATGAAGGAATGATATATTCAAAGCCCTCTTGTTCAATTGAATTTGATTGGATTAAATAAGAATAGAATTTTCCACCTCCATCGAATGCAATTCTAGCAAATAGTTTTTTCAAGTGCGATTCGAGTAGTATTGCATATTTATCATTACTTTTGCTGATATCATAGAGCAATACCACCAATTTTTTAGGTTTTACTTCTTGCTGTTTATTCTCTTGGAATCCACATCCTGTGATAAATACGAGCCCTATAATTACTAAGACGGTTATTTGTACTGTTTTTCTCATAATATTTAGACTTTAATAATTAATAACTTCTATTTTTGTGCAATTAGGTATAGCGATACGAATCGCTTCTCCAATTCGATTGATATCCTCACAATCTCCAATAAATGAATATGTAGGAAATATAGATGTGTATGAAGCAGAATACAGTTTCCAAACAATTCTGCCTCCAAACAATCCCTTGTTAGTTTCTATTGCTTTAAGCTTATAGGATTTGTTGGGTGTTGTTACTTTGTAAAATTTTTGATGTGCCATAACTATAGATTTGATATTTATAGATATGAAAAATGACACGTCTTTTTTCGACAAATTTCTTTTATTAACATCTTGCTGATAAATTATTTTCACTTTATTTTTAAATGTAAAATACTGATAATCAGTAAGAAATAATATTATTGAAACTGTGTAAATAGTTTGTTATTAACAAAATGTGGAAAAAGGGTAACTTATATTGAATCTGGTTCCCTTGTATTTATATACGTAAAATGCTGTTTGCAAAATACATAGACAATTTTTCCGAGAGTATAAATCTCCACTTGTTTATAGGTATTAACAAATATAGCTGAATGAAGTTGGTATAATATATAACAGATTGTAATAAAGCGGTTTACATAGATTTATAGTGTGGAATTTAAAGAAAATAAAAAAACTCAAAAAAAATTTTTTGAGTTTGCTTGTTGGATTCAAGAAATAATCAATCAGATACCTCAAGTATCATTTGGTTGAAACTTGAGGTGATTTTTCGAAGATTGATAAAGCTAAGTAAAAATTTTGTCTCATCAACATTATGGATGTAAAAAGTAGTCTTTTCCCTTATTTTGAAGAAAATCGGTATTAAGTTCAATAATATCCCTTGTTATTTCAGGGTGAAATGGAAAAACTTCCATGGGGGCAGAGATTGTGTATAACCTAATATCTGTTGTGTGTTTTGATAGTTTTACTTTAGGGTATTCGTGTAAGAACTTTTTCTTATCCCATTTCTTAAACTCATACTTTTTTTTCTTAAAATACTTTTCCAGTTCTTTTAATCCCCTACTCTCTTTCTTTTGCTTATCCTTGTGAGTTTCATATAATACATACTCGTCATTTTGCATAAGCTCAATGGGGTATGTGCCTGTTTTTAAAATAAAGATACCTTTGTCTAACACATTAGGGTCTGTATCTGCATTTGAAACATAGATTCTTTTAGCGCCCGACTCTAAGCATCTTACTGCACAAGGTATTTTAGGTTCAACTTTTTCGTGTTCACAATTTTTATGACAGTCTTTATTTTGACAGTAATATTTACGCTTATTGCAAGGTTCTAAGGTAACAAATAAAGTGCCGTTTTGAAGTTCATGAAGCCTTGCATTGTCTTCTAAAAGTATTTTTAATAAAATATATTCACAATGCAACTCAAAAGTTCGGGGTTCTCCTTGTGGATTTAGTTCCTCCTTTTCCCCTTTGTAACAACTTGCCAATAGTTTCCCATCTTTGTCTATTGCTGCTGCACTTAGCATTGGAATCTTTTTTTTATCGTCTTCACTAAATCTTGCTGTATTTGTATCTTTTTTCTTTTTCTGTTCAACCTTTTTTTGTTTTTCTATTTCTGAGTTGAAAGCCTTAACACCTTCTTTTAGCTTAGATAAGCAATGCTCCATGGTCTCCATTTCGGGACGTAATGCCAATACTCGATGCTTGTGATATTCTGTAATAGGGTAGAACTCTGTATTGTTGAGACGCTTAACAAACTCATATTTTGGAATAAATCGTTTGGCAATTAATTCGTCATTAAATTTGGTAGCATTATAATTGATTAAATCTCTAAAAAGATAATAACGGAATGTATATTCATATATTCTATCGTCATTATAAGGAATAGTGTTAGAATATTGTTTTACCTCGGTATCTCTTTTGTTTACATCTAGTTCGTCAAGGTACCTTCTTCTGTGTTCTTGGTGTTTTTTAGCTTCATCAGCAGTCTCTATACCTTCTATATAGTTAGAAGCTTCATCTTTTATATCATTTGTCTTACCTTTATCAGTTTCTAAAGAACTAAGCCCTCTTGTTTTTTTTTCTTCTATTCTTCCGTTACCTTTTTTTTCTTTAAATATATCAGTAACAGGTTCGTTTGTATTAAAGTATGTTGTTTTTTGGAGTTGTAGTGTATTGTTAAAATAACGATTAAAAGAACTTTGATGAGCTTCGTAATTTTGCATAAAGATTTGAATGCTGTTTTGGATAATATCGTCATTATAATAAAGCTGTTTTTCTTTAATACTTTCATCAAGTATAATATCATCACACCTTATTACCCTATTTTCCAGGTTTGGTAGAGCTCCCTCTGTTTTATTCATTACACAATCATATATCCGTGTAACCCACTCAATGGGTCTTGCATCTCCTGCTTTTTTTCGGGTTGTTCTTTCGTTCAATATTTTGATGATTCCATTGAATATTTTTTTGTTTATTTGTTTGTTTATCAACCACTTATGCTTTGCTTTTTCGTAAATAAATCTATCCGATTTCTCTTTAAATTGTTTAACTATCTTATTTTCTTGGTCAGACAATTTATTTCTATTTATAAACTTTTGTAATGGTGTATCTATCTTTGCTATTTCTTTTATCTCATCATTGTTATACAATTCATTGGCAATAGAATCAACCCAATTCGAAAAATCACCGGTTAGATATTCTTTTAACTTACTGGCTACATATTTTGATAACAAGCTTTTTATCTCATTTTCCATTTGCTTCGTATTTTATTTTAACCAATTAGGGTAGAATTCTATATCTTTTACAAAAAATGCTTGAATAATTTTCTTTTCTCCTGAAGATAACCATTCCATTTTATGCCATTTTGAACGTGGTATTCCCAAGTCATGTTGTAAACCTTTCCCAAAACGATCAAATATGTCAGTTGTGCAATATTTGGTTCCTTTTTTTACCCCAATTAGGTGCATGGGTAATACTAAATTTTGATCAGTTTCTGTATTTTTAATTGGATTTAGAATATTATATATCTCTTGTTGATCTGGAGCAGAATAAGCTTTTCTTTTACCATATTCCTTTTCCAATGCCGCATACCTTATACATAACCGTGCAATAAGATGTCCTATAGCTAATCTTACTGTTGTTGGGTTATACCGATTAAAAAACAGTTCAATATTTACGCATTCTTCGGCTGGGAATTTATCGTCTTCTGTTACATTAAAATAATGTTTGTGATCGCTATACAAAGCTTTGTTTGCTTCAAATAACGTTATTTTATTAAGCTTGCGAAAATGCAAATCAGATAACTCCATTCTTCTTTCAAACTTCTCAGTTGAAGTGTATGTATCCCAAAGAATATCAGATATTTTTTGCACATCACGAATAACATTTTCGTTTGTCTTGTCAGATGTATCCATAACTTCTGCAAGTACCTTATGTAAAAACTCCCAAATCTTAAATTGCCTTTCAGATAGAGATGTAACTACTCCTTTATTTGATGTATTGGTTAATGTAAGGTCTTTTTGATTATATACCCAATTAGCCTCTGTTTCACAGTCAATAAACAGTCCGTGTAAAGGCAGTTCTCTCCAACTATAAGCAGATTTGTATTTAAAAGTATTGTTGTACAAATCTACTAATTTCTCTTGTGAAGAAAAACAATCTAATAGGGTAATAATATTATTTAGATCTATGGATATTTTGTTGTAGTTGAGATAATTAAGTATATTTTTTCTTAACAATCGAACAGCTTCGGGTAAAATAATATGCCATTTTAAGTTTGTTGCACCCTTTTTCTCAAAAGACACATTGAAAGAAGATTTTTTCAGGTATTCATACAGAGCTACTTCTTGATTTTTTATAGTGTGTTCAGTTTTTCTAGTAGTTGCAATACTTACTACAGGATTGTCCTGAAATAAGCTTGTAATCTCACCACTGCAATAAGCCCCTTCATTGTCATTATCAATCTCTCTACCTGTAGCAGGCTTGTCTTCTATGCTGATGTTAATATCAGTAAGTTCTTTTAAAATTTCAGATGGCATTAATTTTAGTGCCAACTCTTTAGGCAAGGGGTTGTACATTTGATAATCCCCATCTCCCGTTAATGCATAATCAAATAGAACAATATCGGGGATAGGTGTTTTCTCTGTCCAAAACTCAAATCCTTTCTGGTTAATAATATGTTTGCTATATTCTAAAAAGGTTTTAACCTCTTTAGTATTTCTAAACCAATATAATCGAAAGTTTTGAAATCCAATGTCAGGATTTTTACCTGTATATTTTGTGTCATCTTTAACAAATGGAATATTTACATCAAATTCCTTTTCTCTAATATCCTCAAAATAATAAGGTAAATATAAGTCTCTTATATCTTCCCAACTTGGAGTTGAAAATAAAGTTTTATCATCAATTAAAAATATCGTCAATGGTTTATTGTATGTTTTTTCTTTCATATCCTTTAGGTTGAAATTTTAGTTTAAAATGGTAATGATTATTCTGATCAGCTTCTATTCTTAAGTAGAAATATCCTAATTTTGCTATATTGAAAATTTTGATTAAATAATCAAGGCCTCCAGTTTTGTTAAAAAACTCATTTTCAGCAATTTGTTTCCAGTTTCTGGTTTTTAATTTTTTCTTTAAATTTTCATAGTTCTTCTTAGATGTTAAATTTGAAAAAATAATTTCCTTTTCTTTAAACTTAATATCAATCTGTGTTGTATTTGGTACTCCATGTTTAGCAGCGTTTATAAGGATTTCATATAAAAGCTCATCATATAAAGCACGTAAAGGAATATAAAATTCTTCTGTATTATTATCCTTAATAAAACAATTTATAGATGCCTGATGTTTAATATTATATATTACTTCTGCGTATTGATGGGTACCTCCCTGGGTATCGTATTTTAGGTTGCTATTATTTTTACAAAAGTTGCTTATATTAAAAGGGGTTTTTTCTGAAAACCTAGATTTAGCTTCTTCACTATTTACAAAAAATTGTTGTTTATCATTATTTTCAAAAGAAAGTAATTGAGAATATAAATCCATTAAATACCCTAGATTATTAATGCTTTCTGAGAAATTATATAAAGAACTAATAACATTTGTGTAATCTTTTTTGTTTGGAGTTGCTTGGTACTTTAGTCGATCGTCTAATTTGCTTAATAAGTGAGAAATTGGTTTCATCCTATTTTTAAGAAAGTGCCCCATACTGTAAGCTGTTGCAACTTCTTTGGTTTGATGTTTAACTTCTAATATTTTAAGCACATCACTAAATATCAAATCTTTGAACAATTTGCCAGCTATTATAGACCACTTAAAAAATTCAGTGCCTTTGATTGGTTCTACAGTGCACAAAGAAAGAATAGCTGAGGGCACTTTGACTTTTTGGCGTTTTTTTCTCCCAAAACTAATAGGTATGCTTAAAAAAGAAGTTCCTCCCCAAAAAGCATAACTACGCAGCAAATGATATAAAATAGATTTAATACCATTGTTATCTATTGTCATAGATGGTTGCATGTTTTCATAGTGTCGTGCCATTTCTGTTATGGCAGATAAAGGCGCATGCTTGAAATTTGGTATGTCTTTTTGTAGTTCAAGTATTTGTTTAGACCAAGAGTTCTTTTCATATTTGGGCAGTCCAATGGCATTGAGAGTGTCGTCTGATAATTTAATATAGTTATCATCATCTTTAACACTTTCATCCCAACAGACACCTATGTTTAAAGGATGTTCAACTTGTTGTAAAAGAAATTGATTAAATGTAGTTCCTCCTGTTTGATGGAGTTTGTCTGTAATGTCAGAATATTCTTTCCATTTTTTTATCCATAAATTTTTTATCCTATTATTATCACTATTATCACTGTTAACTACTACAGCAGATGTGTTTGGGAATTCTGTGAGAGTTTCGTCTTCGTTTGAAAGTATATCATTTAATCCCTTTTTATCAATATTATTGTAATTGATACAGGTTAAAAATGCTCGATGTTCCTCATGTTCAAGAGGTGCTCTGTTGATAACAATATATACAACATTCTTAAAAAGTTTTCCAATTTCCGTTGTGTTATTTGTAGCATATTCAGAAACTTTTTTTATAACTGATTGAAGTATGTTAAAATTGGAACCAGAATTCTCTTTTTCCATTGAATCATTTACAATCTCATCAATTTCTGATACTAGTTTGTTAAATTTTATCATGATTAGTAATTGCTTAATCTTAATGAATCTATTCTTGGGTCAATGTTTGCGTCAAAAATTGAATTAAAAATTTCAATTGTCTTTTTTTGGTCATATCCGGCAGCTAACAGTATAGAAGAAATACCATCTCTACCATACTCTGAACCATCTTGAAAGCGCACTTTACTGGTGTTTTTTATAAGGGTTTCATAAAATCCAAATTTTTCGTAAGATTTGCTAAAGATCTTCCAAAATAATCCGGATTTGTCACCAAATTTCTCAATATCATTTTTAGAAAGGGCTACAATTCTGCCCAAAACTTCAAACTCATAAAATGGATTTTCAAGTTCTAAGTCATAATGTAAAAAAGGTTTTATCATTCTGGCTCCTGCATGTTTAGCCAATCCACTTCCCAATTGTCTATTATATTTGCTATTATTTGAAGAATTTCCCCATACATACGCAATGCGATCTTTAGTATTTGTGATATTGTCTTTATTAATTTTTTGTAATACCTCAAATTTATTGGTGTTTGAGTTATAAACTGTCCAGTCTCTATAATCTCCTATAGCTTCATTCACAGCTTCGCCACTAAAAGCCATCTTAATACCGTCATCTTTTAGCTTTTTGCCTAACAAATTCATGGCTAATGCACAATAAACATTATATAAATGATATGCTTCGCTAATTTGAACAGTTGATTCGTATTCAGAAATTATTTCTTCTTTCGATATTTCATATACCCGATGTTTAACGCCCAGTTTTTTTGCAAATAATTTTGCGTCCTGTAAATCACTACTATCACCATTTCCTGTTGAAAGTGTAATGGCAGTAAAATCTATTCCCATTTTTTTCAAAATAACACCTACTGTCAAACTGTCTAAACCTCCAGACAACAATAAGTTAACGTCTTTATATTTTTTAGCTCTTTTGATAACTGAGTCACAAAAATGACTATATATGAATTTGAAATAAGAATAGTTAGAGGATTTACTAAAATCTTTTTGGTATCTTAAAACTTCATCCGAGAAATTAACAATAAAAGAAGGAGGAGATAGTTTTATTGTGTTTTCAAAATTATCAGATGTGACTTTCGACAAATCAAATACTTGATAGCTTGAATGGGGAAATGCCCTAATATAAGAATATCTGTAAAAGTCCTTTGCATTATCCTTAATATCTTGTATATTATTTGCAATGTAGATACCATTTAAAGTAACCAAATAATACAGAGGGATTTCACCCAAAGCATCTCTGAAGATATAGAGTTTCTTTTCTTGTTTATCATATTTTACACAACCAAATCTACCATTTATTTTTTCGAGAAAAGACACTCCATGAGCTTTAAATCCCTCAAAAAGAAAGTCATCAATCCAATTGTCTTCTGAATATCTTTTATCCTTTAATCCAGTAAATTTAACATTTAAAGGTTTTGAAGAAATAACATCTTTGACATTATATATCAGTCCCTTTCTCTTTCGTAAATCAAAAATAAATTGTTCCATTTTATACTTCTTTAATGTGTTTTTTTATAATGTCAAACGACTTATTGTTATTTGGGTAAATTAAGCTTAAAATAAAAAAGACAACCCCCTGAACTATGAGACACACAAGAGGTATGCCAATTTTAAAAGGGAGATCAATATTAATCCAATTTAATTCCAAAAACAACATTAATAACATCCCTGTAATTAAGCTTGCTGTCCCTGCTATTTTAGAAGATTTAAACCAAAATAAAGGTCCAATTAGAGGAACTAATAGCAATAAAGCTATTCCAGTACCTTTTGAGGCTAGCAGAACAATTCCTGATTGACTTTCTGGTACCAAAGCTAAATATGCAATAATTGCCACAAAAACTAATATAAGTAATCTTCCCATTTTATGCTCCTTTTTTTTGCTTAACGAATTCTTGCTGAGTGGATTGGCAATATCTTTCACAAAAACAGAAGATGCAGAAAGTAATTGAGAATCAACAGTAGACATTCCTGCAGCAAAAGTAGCCAGCATCAAAATGGGTAAAAAGCTTGGTAAAAATTCCGAAAAGATAGTGGGTACAAGTTTGTCACTATCTTGTAAGTTTTGAAACAAACTAATGCCTAATCCTCCTATGATTAGTGAAGGAATAACAATTAATACTAAAGCCATGAGGGTGCCAAGCACTATACTTTTTGAAAGCGAAGACGCACTTTTTGCCATATAGGTTCTTTGCCACATATGAGGCAGCAGAATATACCCAAAAGTCCATGTTATGGCAAGTGTTAAAGGAGAACCAAACTTGGCAGGATCAAAAACAAATACTTCTGGTTTAACGGATACAGACTGTTCAAATCCTCCAGAATTAAATAAAACAAGTCCTCCTCCAATCAAAATAATGCCTCCAAATAGTAAAGCTTGCAAAATATCTGTCCAAACTATAGCTCTAATTCCTCCTATTATGGTGTATGTTGCTATTCCTATTAAGGCAAGC
>PDWJ01003569.1_pt1 | contig 14709 bp, 15 predicted proteins | sample 1430881 | NCBI WGS metagenome assembly PDWJ01 (sample SAMN01162460, study PRJNA174530) | Oral metagenome, whole genome shotgun sequencing project. | biome: Marine environment; feature: Marine mammal; material: Swab sample of the gingival sulcus; isolation source: swab sample of gingival sulcus... | reverse complement strand
CCCTTTGAAATCAAACACTAAAGCACATAGATTCTATGAAAGAATGGGTTTCGAGTTTATTGAGGAAAGAGAATTTGATGGAACACCTAGCTTTGTTTACGAGCTTAAAAAATCTATATAAAGTGTTTCTGAATATGAGAGGTTAATTATGGAGAAAAAAAACAAGGTATTTATTGCAACAAGTCTTGATGGATTTATTGCTGATAAAAATGGTAGTCTTGATTGGCTAAATTTTGATTGGATTGACTTAACTCTCGAACCAGACAATGGTGGTATGGGTTATGAAGAATTTGTTAGTGATATTGATGCGCTTGTAATGGGAAGGACAACTTTCGAAACAGTTATGGGATTTGACGTTCCATGGCCATATGATAAGCCAGTTTTTGTTTTAAGCAACACTATGAAAGAGATACCAGAGAGCCATAAGGATAAAGCATTTTTAGTAAATGGTGAACTAACGGATGTATTAGATAATATTCATGGTGAGGGTTATTACAAGTTATATATTGATGGTGGAACAACAATAAGTAGTTTTTTGAAGGAAGACTTAATAGATGAAATAACAATTACAAGAATTCCAATATTACTTGGCAGTGGACTTCCATTATTTCACGAATTACCAAAGAGAATAAAATTTAAGCTTATTGATTCAAAGGTGTATGGTAACCAAATTGTACAAAATCACTACATACGTGTAAAGTGAGTTAAACTATAAAGAATAGGAATTTAGGAGGAAAAATGAAAAAAATATTAGCCTTTTCAGGTAGCAATAGCAGTAGGTCAATTAATCAATCATTGATAAAATATGTAGTAAAGATTCTTAATGAAGAGCAACAGGAGGTATCAATCGATGTAATTGATATTCGCGATTATCCACTCCCAATTTACAGTGCTGATATTGAAAGAGAAAAGGGACATCCCGAAGTGGTAAAAGAATTACAAGCACTGATCTTTGGATACGATGCTTTACTTATTTCGTGCCCTGAGCACAATGGTGCAATCCCAGCAGCGTTTAAGAATACGATTGACTGGCTATCTCGCCTTGTAAAACCAGGTAAGCCATTCTTCGGTGAAACAAAAAAACCAGTGTTCCTATTAAGTGCTTCTCCAGGTCCAAATGGTGGAGCTACTAACTTGACAAATCTAGCTAAGTTAATGCCTTGGTGGGGATGTGATGTTAGGGGTAACTTAAGCGTTGGTAAGTTTTATGATCACTTTAGTGAACAAGGATTGGATGAAGAAACACAGGAGAAAGTGTTACCTGCACTTCGCGAGTTTATTAAAGAACTATAGATTCATTATGGATAGGGAGTTTTAATTTCTTATCCATTTTTATTTAATATCTATATATGAAAATATATTGTATGGTCACTTTACCAAGTTGGTAGAGTGGCTATTTATTTTACAAACGGTTGATTATTGTATATAATAGATTTATAATAAAAGTACTTTGAAACGCAAAGTAGATATAGAAGCATGCTTTTAGGAGATTTTATGGAAAAAGAAAAAATAGATTTAACGACTGCGAAAGATATAGTTAAAGAGCAGCAATTCAATTTAAGAAAAGCAATTCCACAAAGTTATTTGTTTAACTTTGTTTTTGGTACTGCTTGGATAGTAGGATATGGTGCTATAGCATTTACTGGACTATCAAAGTTGGGATATATTATATTTGCGCTATCTTTAATCGTAGCAACGATAATTAGTATGTTGTATTTAATAAAAACTCTAAAAGGTGTTAAAACTGTTAGTTCTAAATATATGGCCTGGTGGGGTATATCTTGGTGGGTAGGATTTATTATGCATGTTGCAATAATGAATTCTCTCAGAAATATTCTTGTAAATGAGAGTCGAGAAGTTTTTAATCAGATTTCTTGGTCAGTGGGTAATTCTATTCCACTCCTTATCGTTTCTTTATGTTTTTTAGGTGGTGCTACTATTTTTAAAAGAAAAGAATTAGGTCTGCTTGGAATATTAATTTCCCTAGTTACAGCAGTTAGTGCAAATTTAACGCCTGTTAAGGGCGCTACGCTTTGTGCTATAGCAGGTGTTGTAATGATATTGTTTGCTGTTTTAGATTTTTATAGATCTAGAAAAGCTAGATAGGAGAAGCATATGCAAAAATTAGATCCTATTATACATTCTCAAGCTAGGCTTAAAATAATGACTACATTATGTGGCTTTGGAGAGCTTACTAGTATAAGTTTTATAAGGCTTCAAGAATTAACAAATCTCAGTTCAGGTAATTTATCTACTCATTTAACAAAACTTGAAGCTGCAGGATATATTGAACAAAATAAGACTTTTAAAAATAAGGTGCCACTGACAACGATTACACTTACTGAAGAAGGACAATATGCTTATAAGAAATACTTAAAGGAGTTAAAAAAATTAATTAGCATATAATTGCTTGATAAGGAGGGAAGTGAAATGATAAAAATAGATAAATTAAATGTTTCTTATAAAGACACGGTCGCATTAAATATTTATGAGCAGATTGAAATAGATGATGGAGATAAAGTTGGAATTATTGGTAGTAATGGCGCGGGGAAAACGACTTTAATTAACGCAATTATTGGAATGGTAAAATACAATGGGACAATAGAAAATAAGGTTGGATATGATGAGATAGCAGTCCATATGCAGTCAAATGGTTATAACGAAGCTGTCAGTATTAAAACTATTATAGAAACAATCATTAATGACAAAATAAGTAATAATAAGAAAATGATGGAGCTGATAGATTTCTTTGATTTTAAACATTGTCTTAAGAAAAGATATAAAAATTTATCTGGTGGAGAGAAACAAAAGCTAACTATTATGTTAATTATTATGCAGGATGCACCACTAACTATTTATGATGAAGTAACATCAGGTCTTGACTTTGAGACAAGAAAAAATCTGATGATTAAACTAAATGAGATTTATAAAGATAATAATAATACCATGCTTTTGGTATCACACTACTACGAAGAATTAGAAAATTTAATTGATAAAATACTTTTATTAGATAAAAGTAGATTAATATGCTACGGCGAAGTTAATGATTTGTTCAAAAAATACTGTGGTGAAAGCATAATTATTATTCCTAAAAATGAATTAACACAAAGGGCCACATCTGGTTTTAAAAAGATAATCTCACCTACTGACAAGTTAGTACTATCATTTACTAATGAAGAAGAGAAGAAAAAAGCTATTGATACTCTAATTAAAGAGAAGATAGAATTTTCTTTGAAGTACAATGATATTGAAATCATGACGCTAAATGCTAAAGAGGATTTTTATAAGGGAGATAGATAAAATGAATAGATATAAATCATTAATCATATATGAATTAAAATCAATAGTTAAGAATGGATATATATTGGGATTTGCTTTAGTACTTCCTTGTGTTTTGTTTTTACTAATCAGTAAAGGTATAATATCAGAAGTACCTGAAGGAATGCAAAACAATGTAATGACAAGTTTGTTTATTGGTTTCTCAACAGTAATACCACTTGCTGGAGTATTCTTAGGCCATAGTGCAAATTATTCAAGGGAGTATGAAATTGGAGTTCCTCAGAGACTGAACTTGTTTGGTATTCCTAATAAAGTATTGATAACAGGAAAGATTGTTTCACAACTACTATTTGTACTTGTCGCGTTTGCTATTTACTATATTTTTGCTCTTAGTGTAGGGCTTAAATTTAGTAATATAGGTGTTCTTACGGTGATGATCTTTTTATTAATCATTCAATCACTTACAGAGTTTTTATTAGCCCATTCTATTGTTTGTTTGGTTAAAAAGTTTGGAGCGTGTTACGCAATAACAATGACTCTGTATTTCTTCTTTATGATTGTTTCAGGGAATATGGGAATAAGACTTGATATGTTACCTAGCGCACTACAGTTTATTGGTAAAAATATGCTTCCATTTGTTGAGTATACTAATTTTAATTACAGTTTATTCAATGGTGATACACTCGATTTTGGAGCTTTACTATCAAGCAATTTAATTTTTTTATCTTTTGGGGTAGCTATATTCGTAATATCCAGAATTAGAGATAAAAGAGCCTTTTAACATAATATTAGTTTTTTAACACACAGCAGACTTAATAAAGCTGTGTGTTTTTGTCTAGAAATAAAACTACTTTGTTTAGCTTCTATAGTTTAAATTTACTAATCACTCGCTAATAATATATTTATTTGAAGTGATAGAGAAAAAGGTGTAAGATTATTTTATAAGATATATGTTTACTTATATCATTACCAAAAGAGGAGTAAATATGACTAATGATAAAACAATTGAGAAAATATTTAATAGTCTAACCGCTTCTAAGCAAATTCACGAAGTGGCACTGTTGGTAGAATATAGTAGTTGTGATTTTTCTGCAAGTTATGCTCATGGAGGAAAAACGATTGATACTCTCTTTAATTCATCAAGTGTTGGAAAACTATTCACAACCATTTCTCACAAGAAACATTTGAAAAATTAGCTCAATATAGAAAACTCTAAGTATCGATGGGACCGATATATTATGGAGGTGGGTATATGCAAATACCACTTAATACTATGATGACACTTTTTATGGGTAAAGGAGAATTATTAGGCCATTCAGGTTCTACAGGTTCATTTGCTTTTTACTATCCTCATAAAGACTTATTTTTTGTCGGAGACGTTAATCAACTCGCAAACCCTGGACTACCTATTCGTTTAGTTATAAAACTCGCTATGAAAGTAAAATAAATGTTGGGAAAAGCTTAAATCTATTAGAAATTAATAATAAAAGGATAAGTATAGTTTTTCAAAAATTGAATGATAGTATTCAATCAGGACAAATAAATAAAAAGAATTTAATTATAATAGATGTTATGTTGATTAAAAAAATTTAGTTTTTTTCTGTGATGCTAAATCTATTATATGATAATAAGTATTAAAAAGATTAATAGGGGGGATTATGAATAATTTGGTTTCTAGCAATTCGCAAGTGAAAGAAAAAGATGTGGTTGATAATATATTACGACAAGAAATTGAGAAAAATAAAACTCCATCAATTCAATATGTTATTTTCAATAAAGACAGTATAATACATAAATTTGTAGCGGGTTTTGCCGATATAAAAAATGGAATAAAAACAACAGAATATACTACATATAATATTTATTCTATTACTAAAACTTATACAGCATTAGCTGTTATGCAATTAGCAGAACATGGGAAAATTGAAATTGAAGAAACTATAAAAAAATATTTTGAAGAATTTCCTTATTCATCAGATATTACAATAAAACAGTTATTAAGCCATTCTGCAGGGATACCAAATCCAATTCCATTAAATTGGGTACATTTATCAGAAGAGCATAAATTCTTTGATAGAAATAATTTTTTTAGTCACATATTCTCCGAAAACCTAAAAGTTAAATCAGGCCCCAATCAAAAATTTTCATACTCTAACTTGGGATATGTTTTGCTTGGACAATTAATTGAAAAAGTCTCAGGTATTTCTTATGAAGAGTATATTCACAACAATATCATAAAACCGCTTGGTATCAAAGAAACTGAAATGGATTTTGAATTACAAGCCTCTAATCAGCACGCAAAAGGTTATCACAAAAAATATAGTCTGTCCAATTTAGTTTTAAGTTTTATGATTGATAAAGCAAAATTGATTAGTGGAACAGAAGGGAAATGGGAAGCTTTTAATTCTGTATATGTTAATGGAACGTCTTATGGTGGTTTGTTTGGCAATATAAATTCACTAGTTAAATACATCCAAGAGTTATTAAGACCAAATTGTAGGTTGCTTACAGATGAATATAAAGAAAGACTTTTTACTCAAAATTTTACTAATCAAGGAAAACCAACAGGGATGTGTTTATCTTGGTTCAAAGGTGAACTTTGTGGAAATGAGTATTTTTGTCACGCAGGTGGAGGAGGAGGTTATTATTCTGAAATACGCATTTACCCAAAAAAAGGAATGGGTAGCGTAGTTATGTTTAATCGAACAGGAATGAGTGATGAAAGATTTTTAGATAAATTAGATAAACATTATATTAGTGAATAAAAGTAGCTGGTTAGCATAGATATGTTATGATTTGAGATTCACAGCCTTTATTGATATACTCAACTATTAATTAAGAATAGCTAGAAATAGTTATTCTTTTTTAGTAAGCAAATTGGTTCATTTTATTGGTCCCAAATAAAAGCTAATATGGTATTAATATAAGTTTACTTAACTATTTTCAAAGTGTTAGAGACAAAGTTAATTCAGACTATGTGAAAAATATTTAAATAATTTGGATAAACTTATTAGAATATTATATTGGATTTTGTATTATAATTGAAATTAAGTTAAAATGGTAATGAAAGAGTATAAAAGATGGCGGTTTAATAAGTCCAATTGATTGTTTATTGTTCAAGGAGGTTAAATGAACAAGTTTATTGAAACTAAACTACAAAAACCAGAAATACCATTAGATTTTATTGTAAAGAAAAATATCATTTCAATGTTGAATAAAAAAACAATGATATTATTTTATGCAAAAGCTGGAACTGGTAAATCAACGGTTGTTAGTCATTGGTTGGATAATCAAGATCAACCATTTGTTTGGTTAATTTTAGATGCGTGGGACAATAATAGATCCGCATTTGTCGAAAATCTTACTTTTTGTGTACAAAAGGTTTCTCCTAGTATTGGTAATCAAATAATGCAATTTGCTAATTTAAGCGCTAATATGGATGATCTTTCATATGTAAAGGCGATTATAAGTAGCCTTCATGAAATAGAAGATCAATGGACATTGGTTTTAGATGACTTCCATTTAATAGATAATCCTTTTATTAATAAGTTAATATTTATGTTAATAAAGCATAAACCAAAGAACTTAAAACTAATTATTATATCCAGAAACAAACCAGTGTTCGAAATTTCAAAGTTACAGATTCAAAATAAAATATCAGTGGTAAGAGATGAAGACTTACAGTTTAGTATTGATGATGTAAAAAGTTTAATTGATAAAAATCCATCTTTAAAAGAATACAATGTTAATGCAGAATTATTATTAAAGGTAAGCGAAGGTTGGATTACTGGATTGACACTTATAATGAATAATATAAAAGGTAAGACCGATATTAACTCAATAAGAAATAACACTAATGATATATCAGAATATTTGCTAGAAGAGGTAATAAGCAAACAATCAGATCAAATGAGAAGCTTTTTAAAACAAAGCGCACTTTTAGATTATTTTACTGTGGAAATGTGTAGTGAAGTCCTAGGACTAGATATTAATTTCGTCAGCGAATCAATAGATTATTTAGTTGATACTAATTGTTTTTTGACAACGACAATGATAGATAAAAAATGGTATCGCTATCATCATTTATTTAGTGAATTTTTGCGCACTAAAATTAAAAAGACAAACCCAAAACTTACAAATAAGATTTATATTTCTTTGGCAAAATGGTTTAAAAAACAAAATCAATTAAAACAAGCTGCCACTTGTTTTATAAATGCAAAACAACATGATCTTGCAGCTGATTTAATAGAGCCATTATGGTATCCTATGGATCAAAAATTACAATCTTCATCATGGCTAGAAATGGTAAAAAGACTTCCACAAAGTGTCATAGAAAGACGTCCTGTTTTGTGTATAGGATACGCTTGGGCATTAATAGATAAAGGTTGCTTTGAAGAGAGCGAACCTTGGCTATTAAAAGCAAAAAGCATTTCTAAAATGTCAAGTAAAGACATAGTTGTTAGGGACTTGGATACCTTTGAACAGATTAATATGCATATAGTTAGTGCTAGAGCATATATAGCTGCATCGAATAATCAATTTGAAGATCTTTTAAAGTATAAAACGATATTGCATCAGAATAATGATGGTTCGAAAATTAAAAACTCTTGGTTACTAGATACATTTGAAGCTACATTGTATTGGGGTCAAGGGGATATAACAAGTGCATATAAATGTTTTACAAAGGTAGTTAATAATAACTATGGTAATTTTGCACCTATTGTATATGTGTCTTTTAAGTTTATTATTGTAGAATTATTAATACAATTTGGTGAACTAAAAAGGGCAGAGAATATTCTTAATAACATAATAGAGATGATTGAGAAAAATAAACTAGTGCCTACATTGCTAGCACAAAGCAAACTATATATAGCAAGTATTGCAATGATAAGAAATGAACGCAATTATGCCTTTGAAGCTTTGGAAAAAAGCTTTAAATATGGACACAAATATGAGTATATGAATTGGCGATATAAATATTACAACTTAAAAGCAAGACTATTTATTGAAGATGGCTTGTATTCAAATGCATTTGAACAAATTGAGTGCGCTCGTCAAAATATTTTTTTGAACCCAATTCCAGAAACTTTTACAGTTGATGATTTACAATTCTGGGCGGAACTTGAGGTTGATAGAAGCAAGAAATATATTAATAATCAATTAGAGAAAGAATTAAAACAACTTACAGAAGATTATACAATTCTACCAGAATACACGAAAGAGACTAAACTTAAAATCATGCTTTATATATTACCGGTTGATAATAAAAATGATAAGATTAGATTCATTTGCAAGGAGTTAATTAAACGAGCTAAGTCGCAGGGAAGATTACTTGATGAAATAGACTGGACTGTAATATTATCAAATTATCAATCTAACGAGCATAAAAGACAGTCAATATTAAAAAAAGCTCATGAACTTGCAGATAAAGAAAAAATTGAACAACCATTTCATTTCATAAAGCGTGAATATAAAAGTGATTTAGTAAAAAAATCAGTAAAAGGGATTGAAAAAATCCTTGTAAACAATTCACTTGCTCATCCTTTGACGACACGGGAACTTGAAATACTTGAGTTATTAGCGAAAGGGTATACTAATAAACATATTAGTGATACTATTTTTATAGCCATTAGCACGGTAAAAAGTTATAATCACGAATTGTTTTCAAAGCTAGAGGTTAATAACCGGACATCGGCTGTTATTAAAGCAAAAGAGATAGGTTTAATATAAAAAACCAACTTTAGTTGGTACCACCATACATAACCTTAATCTATAATTAGATAAAGGAATGCAGTTGGTGGTTTTTTAATATAACAAATAAAAATAGAGGAGATAAAAATGAAAGCAATTGTCCAAAATAAATATGGTCCGCCTTCTACTCTTAAAGTGGAAGAGGTAAAAAAACCTAGTATAAATAGTAATCAAGTCTTAATAAAAGTCATAGCAACTTCGTTAAATGCACCAGACTGGAGGCTTTTAAGAGGCAAACCTTTTATTACTAGATTTTTCTCTGGCTTAATAAAACCTAAAAATAGAGTGAAGGGAACAGATTTTGCAGGAATTATCGAAGAAGTTGGAGAGGATATTTCTAGTTATAAACCTGGAGATTATGTCTACGGAGACTTATCAGATTATGGTTTCGGTACTTTTGCAGAGTATATTGCATCAAGTGTAAAAACAATTCAACATATGCCTAAAAATATAAGTTTTCTAGAGTCTGCTGCACTTCCACTTACTGCGTCTACCGCATTACAAGCAATTGTAGGGAAGGCAGAGGTTAAGAATAATGATAGTGTATTAATAGTGGGGGCTTCTGGTGGTGTAGGTAGCTATGCGCTTCAAATTGCTAAAGTCTACGCATCAAGTGTAACCGCTGTAGTTAGCAGTTCAAATGTTGAGCAAGCAAAAGCACTTGGAGCAGATAAAGTTATTGATTATAAAAAACAAGAACTAAATATGGTTGAAGATAGATTTGATGTTATTATTGCAATTAATGGCAATTACCAATTAGAAGTATATAAAAAACTATTGAAAAAAAATGGACGGTTCGTTTTAGTTGGAAGTGGTTCTACATTTCAGCTAGTTTTATTAGTAATACTTGGTTCAGTTATATCAGCGTTAAACGGTAAAAAGTTTAGTAGTTTGATCGCTAAACAATCCGCTGAAAATCTAAAAATAATTAAAACGATGGTAGAAGAAAAGAAATTAAAACCTATTATTTATAAACAGATTTCATTTGATGAAATTCCAGAAGGATTAGCAGAATTAGAATTGGGTAGTGTTCCTGGAAAAATTGTTGCACTAATAAATAATGATTCTGGTATAAGTGATTGAAAAATATGAAGGAGAATAATATGGAAAAGAATAAAGTTTCAGCACAGACTAAGTTAATGGTAATATGGATTTTTGTAAAGCTTAATGTTGTAAGTGCAGATTTATTATCTTTTTTGGAAAAAGATTTTCTGAAAAATCTAATTGAATACGGAAAAGCAGAACAGTTACTTATAACTCCAACATTATTGTTAATTTCGGCGTTATTATTAGAAATTAATATTATTATGATAATTATATCTAAACTGGCGCCTTATAAAATAAATCGCATTTTAAACATCATTGCGCCAATAATAGTAATCATATTTATTATTGGTGGGGGATCGTTAAGTCCGCATTATATATTTTTCGCAACAGTCGAATGTATTGCGTTAATATCTATTATAATGATTGCTTTAAAATGGAAAAATGAATAAATTTCATACACAAAGTTGCCTAGTCGCATTTATAACATGCAAAAGGCACTTTTTTATTGTGTGAATTGACAAATAAATGTAGTGATTTATAAGGCTGTACTTCAAACGATTGTTTTTAATAGTAATTATTATTATGTTTTTTTATTTAAATAAAATTTGTTAATTCACTTTACAGAGTTTTAAAATATTGATAAAATATTGTTGTATAGAAATTAACGGATTACTTAATTTCAAGTAAGTAATAACCAGTCATACGAAGACTTAAAATGACTTTAATAATTGCATGACTTAAGAATTTATTTACAGATGCTCGTAGAAAAAGTACTAGATTTTTCTAAAGCACATTTCAAACTAAACATTATTTGGCTATATGGAATATTGCTACATAAATAGTGTTTATCCATATAGGTCAATATCCATGTAAACTTTTAGAAAAAATATAGTATATTTTGTTTCGCAGGTGTTTCTTTTATTATCTAAATTTAGATAATCAGTCGTCATGCATTAACTGAATAGAATAAATATTTTAAATAAGTTATAGTTTATTTAATAGGAGGGTACTTTGAAGAAGATTAATAATGTAGCAAGAAGACAAAACTTTTTAATAATGGTTGCTTTTGTAATCGTTATAACACAGCAAATTTATTATCCTCAGAAACTAAAATATTTTCATTTAGCATTATTGTTTTTATATATGGTTTTTCATGATTTTTTGAAGCCTGAATATAGGAGTGTAAAGTATGACTACTTAGTACTAAGCGGTGTGTTACTATGTTCGGTTATATCGATTTTAGAGGTTACCCAAAATACAAGCTTATCTTACTTGTATTTAGCGGTTTTATGTTATGTTACTGTCGTTTGCATAGCTTATGTAAACAGCCTTAACAAGATTGTAAAAAATCCTAAAGAACGCCATAAGATAGATTCTAAAGGAAGCAATCTTGTCAAAAAGGGCATGAAAGCGATGAATGTTTTATTCACCATTTCAATACTAGTTATGCTATTTGCTATTGGCTATGTTGTTTATCTAGTTGTTATTTAAAAGGAGGATATATGTTAGGAGTATTATCTATTGTATTGTCGCTTGTTGCGTTGATGTATTTTGCTTATAGAGGCGTAACAGTACTTGTTTTAGCTCCAATACTTGCGATGCTAGCTGTTTTACTTTCTGGTGAATTTCCACCACTTGCTGCGTTGTCTGAAATTTTCATGCCTTCAGCAGCAGGATATATTAAGAGCTACTTCCCTGTATTCTTATCTGGAGCAATTTTTGGTAAGTTAATGGGTGTAACAGGTGCTGCTACATCTATCGCAAAGTTCATAAGTGAGAAGGTTGGTAAAAAAGCTTCTATTATTGCTATAATAGTTGCTACATCAGTACTTACTTATGGTGGTGTTTCACTATTTGTTGTTGTGTTCGCAATGTATCCTATTGGATCTATGTTATTAAAACAATCTGACACTCCAAAAAGGTTACTTCCTGCAGCAATAGCGCTTGGTGCATTTACATTTACCATGACAGCTCTGCCAGGAACTCCTCAATACATAAATACAATACCAATCACGTATTTTGATACTACAATTTATGCTGCACCAGTTCTAGGACTTATAGGTGCTGCAATAATGTTCTTTGGTGGTACTTATGTTCTGAATAGAGAAGCTGTTAAAGCTAAGGCTAAAGGCGAAGGTTATGGTATACACGAAAACGAAGGAATCCAAGAGTTCGATGGTGAACTTCCAGGATTTTGGACTTCTATATTACCAATAATTGTTGTTTTTGTTATAAACTTTATTATGACAAGATTCTATGTCAAGAACCCAGCTGTTATAGAAACCTATAAAGCTGCAGGCTATAAAGTTAATGGAACTTGGCCGGTTATCGTTGGACTTTTTGTAGCAATTATTCTTATACTTATTTCTATGAGAAAGTATATCAAGAATCCTAATAAACAAATATTTGATGGTGCTGTTGGTGCATTACTACCGGTATTTAACACAGCTTCTGAGGTTGGTTACGGTGGTGTAATCAAGTCTTTAGCTGCATTTGCTACAGTTAAGGCAGGTATCGTTGGTTTATCAATCCCATCAATATTCAAGGTAGCAATATCAACTACACTACTTGCAGGTATTGCTGGTAGTGCATCAGGAGGTACAGCTATTGCACTTGAGGTACTAGCAAAACAATTCCTTGAGATGAATATTAATCCAGAGGCACTTCATAGAATTGTAATTATGGCAGCAGGCGGTCTTGATTCATTACCACATAATGGCGCAGTAATTACATTATTAGCGGTTTGTAAACTAAACCATAAGCAATCATATTTTGACATTGCTAAGGTTACAGTTATACTACCACTTATCGCTACATTTGTAGCAGGCCTATTCTATGTTCTAACTGGTATAGTTTAAAAATAATAAGGAGGTCAGCTAATGAATAAAATAATGTCAGCATATCAAGCTGTATCACTCATTAAAGATGGTGATATGCTTACAACTGGAGGATTTGTTGGTAATATGCACCCTGAAGCACTTACTAAAGCGCTTGAAGAAAAGTTTATTCAAGAAGGATATCCTAAAAATTTAAAATTAATATATGCAGCAGGACAGGGTGACGGAAAAGATAGGGGTCTAAACCACTTAGGTCATGAAGGCTTGGTTTCACTAGTAATAGGTGGACACTGGGGGCTTGCTCCAAAACTTGGAAAACTAGCAAATGAGAATAAGATAAAAGGATATAATTTACCTCAAGGTGTTATTTCTCACATGTTTAGGGCAACTGCAGCAAAACTACCTGGAGTTATTACAAAAGTAGGTATGAAAACTTTTGCTGATCCAAGGCTTGAGGGTGGTAAAATCAACAGTATTACAACTGATGATATTGTTGAAGTAATAGAATTAAAAGGTGAAGAGTGGTTACTATATCATGCTCAAAAAATAGATGTTGCATTTATTAGGGGAACATATGCTGATGCATATGGAAACTGTACTTTTGAAAAGGAAGCAGCGTCACTAGAAATGTTAAGTATGGCTCAAGCAGCTAAAAACAGTGGAGGAATAGTAATTCTTCAGGTTGAAAAAATACTCGATTCTTCAGGACTTGATTACTCAAAAGTAAAAGTGCCGGGTATATATGTAGATGCGATTGTTGAAGCTGATCCAAAAGATCATATGCAAACCTTTGCTGAGCAACATAATCCAGCATATTCTCAAGAGGTTAGAATACCTGTTGATTCTCTAGAACCACTGCCATTTAATGAGAGAAAAATTATTGCTAGAAGGGCTGCAATGGAGCTCGTTCCTAACGCAATAATGAACTTAGGTATTGGTATGCCTGAAGGTGTATCAATGGTCGCAGCAGAAGAAGGTATTAAAGGTCTAGTGCTCACAACTGAGGCTGGTACAATTGGTGGAACACCTGCTGGTGGATTATCATTTGGTGCTGCAATAAATCCTGACTGTATATTAGATCAACCATATCAGTTTGATTTCTATGATGGTGGAGGACTTGACATAACATTCTTAGGTCTCGCTCAATGCGATAAACACGGGAATGTAAATGTTTCTAAGTTTGGACCTAAAATTCCTGGTTGTGGAGGCTTTATAAATATCTCTCAGAATTCTAGAAAAGTTGTTTACTGTGGAACTTTTAAAGCTGGTGGACTAAAGGTTAGTGTTAAAAATAATAAACTTTGTATAGATCAAGAAGGTAAAAATGTTAAATTTATAGAGAAGGTTGAACAGATTACTTTTTCAGGCGATTATGCCTTTGAAGTTAAACAACCAGTTCTCTATATAACTGAAAGATGCGTTTTTGAACTAAAAGAAGAAGGATTAGTTTTAACAGAAATTGCTCCAGGTGTTGATTTAGAGAAAGATATTTTTGCTCATATGGAGTTTAAACCAGTGGTTGCAGACGACCTAAAGGTAATGGATGTAAGGATATTTAAAGAAGAAAAAATGGGTTTAGTTATATAAACTTATTTAACGCTTAGTTAATTCTAAGCGTTTTTTTTATTGATAATTTATCATTAAAAAAACTCCAAAGTAGATTATCTACTAAGGAGTTTTATTTAAACAAATTTGCTACTTTGCAGTTCTAGCATCCTTGATCTTTTGAATCAGTTTAGGAAGAACATCCTTATAATCACCAACTATACCTATGTCTGCATAGTTAAATATCGGT
>PDWJ01006422.1_pt1 | contig 14711 bp, 17 predicted proteins | sample 1430881 | NCBI WGS metagenome assembly PDWJ01 (sample SAMN01162460, study PRJNA174530) | Oral metagenome, whole genome shotgun sequencing project. | biome: Marine environment; feature: Marine mammal; material: Swab sample of the gingival sulcus; isolation source: swab sample of gingival sulcus... | reverse complement strand
CAAGATACAACGTATTTTAGGAATAGACAACAAAGAAAGGGGATATATCCTTACCGAAAATCCGACCAAAACCACTTGATATATAGTGCGGATATAATTTATTTTGCATTTAAAAGCGTTATCGTCTATATGGGAGCTTCTTATCATGAAAAAAGAATATGACTTCTCAAGCTCAGTAAAAAACCCATATTCCAAATTCAATAAACGATCCGTAACCAAACAGATTGAGCAACGGGCCGGAATCGAAAAATGTGCTGCTGAACTGGAAAATGAAAAAATACCAAATATAGTTTACAGGGACTTGAAAAAGCTATCTTAAATCAAGATAAAAGGATTATTTATGCCTACAATTTCAATGTTCTACGGCATTATCGTACGGATGTATTATGCCCCGGGAGAACATCCTCCCCCGCATTTTCATATATATTATGGAGAATACAGGGCCACAGTTGACATTCAAACATGCGAAATAGCCCAGGGTCAATTACCCAAAAGGCAATCAAGACTTGTCATGGCCTGGGCGGAACTTCACCAGGAAGAGCTAATGGCTAATTGGAGACTGCTTATGAATGGTGAAAAGCCTTTTAACATCGAACCTCTTAGATAGGAGGAAAAATATGTATCCAGCCATCAAGGAAGTAACCCCAAAAGAAAACTATCTACTTGCAGTGACTTTCGATAACGGAGAACACGGAATTCTGGATATGAAACCATTTTTAGACTTTGGAATTTTTCAAAGTCTAAAAAATCAAGGTGCATTCAATCGTGTCAAAGTGGCTTTCGATACCATAGAATGGGAATCAGGAGCTGATTTAGATCCGGCATTTGTTTACAAAAAGATAGAAAAACTGCAGATAGCGGAGGCGTAATTATGGGGATTATCATTAGCGAGGTAACATTATGCTAAAAATGACAAGAAAACCAACTCACCCTGGCAAAATAGTTAAAGAAGACTATCTCTCTCCATTGTCGTTTTCTGTGGGGCAAGGAGACTATACAAAAGAGCGAGATAGCTGGTTGAACGACATTTCCATAAATGATGCCATTGCTCAGATTAAAGCTCCGCCCACTCATAAAAAGCCTCAACTCTTTTCTGATATACTTTGCCAGGCGGTCTTTTGCCGGTAAGCTGCGCAATCTGCCGGGTAAGACCAACCTCTTTTTTCTTAAGCGAGAAATATTCATCAAGATAGTCAACAACACTCTGCGGGCTGCTCTCTTGCTGCAGTGCCGGAAATGGTATTTCCGCCAGGGTTTTGCCAAAACAGTTCTTTCTGTTCCAGCGGAGAATACCCTGCCATTTCTCCTTGCCAACCACCTCCTTGCCGCAGCCAGAACAGCGATAGAGCCATTTACCATTCTTTTTTCGCAATACTTCCGGTGCTGTTTTACATAAACAGCAATCCCAGACCGGCACCATAAAAGGATCGCCAATAAAATCCTGATACCTCTCTCCCACCGACAGACACCCCAGCCTGGTAGTTATTTTTTCGCGTTTATCCTCCAGATAAATAACTGTCTGACCAAGTCTTACCTCTGCTGCCATTGCTGGTTCTCCTCTCTGGCCGGTGCCGGCCTGCTGCTGTTATATGTTCTGTTCAGCCTCGTCCCTGATAATCTGCTTTTCTACAATCTCCTGCAGTTCATAGAAGGCATTAAACAGGCCATCATTGATAAAATAGAGGACCTCTGCCAGACCGCTGATAGTATATTGATCCGGCGCATCGCCTCTTCTTGCCTCATTGTCAACCATTTTGGTCAGGACATCAAAAGCAAAATGGACACGGTTAAAAAGCTCAAGGTATCTTTTCAGGACAAGGACCTCGATCTCCACCGTCTGTCGCTGCGATTTCATCTTACCCCTCCATCCCGTCATTAATCATAATATCCATCACCCAGACCTGACCGCCGCGATGGATAACATCCCAGCCCAGCAGCTCCAGCTTTTTGCGAAACAGCACCTTGCTCAGCGGCTTGCGACTGCTATCGAGCCAGTCCGCATCTGCTCACCCTCGCCTTTCGGCAGGCCAAGACGCTCTGCCAGATCATAGCCGGTCGCCTCCAGTACCATCCTGTTCAGCAGCCTGTCCCGCTCCGTTTTTGGAAATTTACGAACCGACCGCAGGCACATATCGGCATATTTAGTGGCATAGCCCACCTCACGCAGCAGATCAAGGTTAAGCCGATCGCCTGAATCCGCGATGCTATAACCACCGGTTTTACGGATGGAGGGCAGGACTTCGGCGGTGACCCATTTACGGAAGGCTTTGGCTTGCGGCTTATTGGAACGGATAATTAAGGTGTAGAGACCTGATTCGGAGATGATATTGGTATTAGGGTTTCCCGGTCCAGAATACCCTAAACTTTTCTTAGCCTTTTCGTCTTCATCAAGCATCTCTAAAGCCATTGAGACGTTGGAATGTTCCAAAACATCACAAACATCTTTCGCAACAAACCAGGGCTCATCATCAATCAGAAGAGTTCGGACTTCATTATCACCGAATTGAAAAGGGACTACCTCATTAGAATTACTCATGCTTTACCTCCAACTAAGGATTTTAATAACACCCTTTTTTTCGCCACTAAACGCAAAAAAGGGCAGACTATACGGGTTAGCGGACCGGCAGTTGGCACCGGCGAGCCCAAAGGCTCCCCGCATAGCTGCCCAAAGTAAAGACATGCCATGCATCGGATATAAAAAAACCGCCAAAACAGAGAGGCGGCGGTATATCCGCCAACTAACCGAGCCGCTAAACCCGACTGCTGTTTTTTGCAGCAGCATAGCCATGATAGTGTTCCCGCCGGCCTGCGTCAAGCTTTTTTCTGATTTCTGTCTTCTGACTTCTGATTTCCGGCAGATGGCTGCTCGGGGCGATGGTAAGGGGGGATTGACGAAATGTAAACGAATGTGTACGTTTGGCAGATGAGATATGAGATTAAAGCTACAACACTGTATAAAAAATGGTTTGCCGGACTGAAGGACACGCAGATTAAGACCCGCATTGGAATCCGTTTGAATTTTGTCAGTAATGGGCATTTTGGCGACCATAAAACCTTTGGTGAAATCAGTGAGCTCCGATTCACCATTGGTGGCGGCTTGAGAATTTATTACACCATCAGAGAAAAACAGATCGTTTTTCTGCTCGCCGGAGGCAATAAATCCAGTCAGCAAAGAGATATGGCAAAAGCCAGGGCCGTTCTGAAAAAGATAGGAGACTAAACAATGAAAGCAAAAGAGAACAAACCAACCCTGGAAGAACTCGGACTGACCGAAGAGGATTTTATTGTTACTCCATGGGACATTGCAGAATTCCTTGACAGCCCTGAAATGATAACAACATATCTGAAAGAATCCCTTGCCACTGGTAATAAGGATATTATCCGCCAGTGCATAAGCGATATAATTCGTGCAAAAGGCATGATCCAGATTGAAAAAGAGACGGGCCTTTCCAGAGAAAAACTTGCCAATCCCGACAGTTTTACCGCAGAAATCACTTTCCGGGCCCAGCAGGCCAGCGCCTTTTTCAGCTCCCCTTTCTCATAATCCGACAGCTTAAAAGCCGCTTCCCCCTCCAGCGGCGCATAAAGATTATTGGCTTCCAGAAAGCTGTCCCAGGCCTTTTCCATATGGCGGTTTATCTCCTGGCCATAGCGCTCCCATAAGATATTGATTCTGGCATGTCCCAACGGGGTACAGTGCAGATAAACCTTCTCTCCTTCGGTGAAATAGCCCATACTCTCCATGCCGCCCTCACCGCTGTCGCCAACAAAGATGGCAATCATCCGCAGCAGCCGCCGCGTTGGCTCACCTAAACAGAGATACGGCCGCCACTCCGGAGAACCTTTTCCTGCCAGATCATCAAGCGTCAGCCTGCAATCAGCCAGCAGCGCCAACAGAAAACCCTCGCCAACACCGCAGCCGCTGGCCTTGCCAATATTGACGCTGCGCCTGGCCGCATCATAGAGACAGACCGCCCCGCTCCAGATCTCTTCCGGTATCTTGTATTCTGCTTCTTTTTCACTCATCTTCCACCTCCCATTCAATATTCAGTCGAACACCAACCACCTCATTAAACGCCCGGTTTATCACCACCTCTTCCAGCTTCTCATAAAGCTCAGGCGCACGCAGCAGTTCCCCGCCGGCGGCTTCCACCAGCTCCTCACGGCCGTCATGGGCGGCCCGCCGCAGCGCGTCACGCAGCGCCGTCACCAGCGCCGCCACCACCGACCAGGCATCATCGCTATGCAGCCAGAGCTTGTCCTGCTCCCGCCGCATTTTCCGGGCCTTTATCTCGGCGATCTCCGCCTCGGCCATATCCTTGCGATGCATACTCTCCGACCGCTCCAGCGCCGAGATATCGACCTTGTTCTCCTCCACCAGCGACTTGCCATAGACCGCCACCTGGTATTTGGAGACCTTCTTATCCTCTGTTATTGCCGGAAAGCCGTTACGCTTTATATCCTGGTAAAATTTACCGATGGAGACCTTATAGCCGTTTTCCAGCAGCCACTCCCAGGCTTCCTTGCGCGAGCTGAAATATTCCGCCTCTTTTTCGTTATTTTCCATTGATTCTGGATTGTTGACTTTCGATTTTTGATTGTTGATTTTCGATTGTTGATTTTTGATTTTCCTCTTCCGGCTGCTGTTTTCTGGATGCCGACAGATAGCCGCCGAAAACATCCTTTGCCTCAATCAGTTTAAGCGTGATTTCCAGCCGTTCATCATCGCTTTTGCCCTCCATCAGCGGCTGGATACGGGCCAGCTCGCCCTCGGAAAAGATCGGCAGACCGGCGGCGGTATATTGCCGCCAGATATCCTCATCGGCAGTAACATAGAATTTAACGCCGTTTTTCAGCTCTATTTCGCTTGCCCCATTAAGCGCATAGCCCCCTACTGCTTCAACTGCTTTCGTTCGCTGTTCGCCCGCTGAGAGTATTTTCCGGGCTTTTTTCAGGCTGCTTCCGGGGGTTGGCGGCAGACCTGCCTCAATCCAGTCGTAGAGATCGCCGCCCGCGCGGAAGAAATCGCCGGCATCCTTTTCCGAGGGCGTCGGCCAGAAGCGGGCATAACGAAAGGTATGCTGCCAGCGGCGGACCGCATCGATGCTCTGCTGCTCGGCGTCCAGCGCCACCAGGATAACCGGCAGCGCGGAAAGGTAACGGTACAGCGCCGCGTCGATACCATAGGCCACAGTGCCGAGACCAACCACCACCACATCGGGATGGGCGGCGGCAATCGCCATCGCGTCAAGCTCCGCCTCGACAATCACCGCACCGCGCGGCTGCGGCAGATCGCTGGCAATGGCAAGGGGCAGGTTACCGCTGGGCCGCAGCCAGTAATACTTCAGATCCTCGCTGAAACGGCGGCGGGATTCAGGCGTGCGCCGGATCCGCAGCCGGTGGATCCGGCCGCCCCTGGTGATCGGGATAAGCAGCCCTTCCGGCACCCACACCTTGCGCTTGCCCTTTTTGCTTACAGCAGAAAGCCCCAGCTCAGTACGCAGCGGGTAATAGACATGGTTCAGCCAGCCCAGGCCAAAGCGGGTGGCGGTCTCCTCATCGATACCCCGGCCGGCAAGCCAGGCAAGCTCGCTCTCGTTCTCCAGCAGCCGCCGCTGCGCCCGCAGCTGCAGGGAGGTGGCCCACTCCACAAACTCCTCCGGCGGATATTGCGGATCAATCCGGGGAATATCCCGCCCCTGCGGCCGAACCGTGCTGGCCGCAGGCATTGTCCTGCGGCGGCGGCTGGCCGGACGCTCCCCCCGTCGTCCAAACCGGCATTTCGCCGCCGCGGGACATCTCTCCACCATCTGGCACTGCCGCCCCGCCCTGGCATGGGCCGCACCGCAGCTCAGCCCCTCCTGCCTGCGCAGCCAGGTGATAATATCGCCAGATTCGCCGCAGGCGTAACACTTCCAGCCACCGTCGTCACGGATCTGGAACTTGTCCGACCGTGCCGAACCTCCGCAGAAAGGGCAAGGCCCTGCCCAGGGCCGGTTTTCACTGCGGCGGCGGAGGTTATGGGCGGCGGCAATGCCGTCAACCAGGCTGGCGATGGTGGTATTCATTTTCTTCTTTTCTCTCGCATTATCTCTCGCATTATTTCTCAAAAAGGGAGAGAAAGCATTTTAACTATTTATATTTATTATGATTTTTATTATCCGCATTACTTCTCGCATGACGCCGTCATACAGGAATCATGCGAGAAATCATGCTCTATCTATCTATATTTATGTTTTTTTTAGCATTCGCATTATAGAAGTAGGGTTTTCCTCGCGTGCGCGCGCGCGAGAAACTTCAAAAACCAGATTTTTTTCGCGCGTTAAAAAAAGGGGCAAAACAAATCATGCGATCATGCGAGACTCTTCTTTTTGAATAATTACAGATGGTTAATTGTATTAAAACCGCATTATTGCTCGCATGACGCCGCATGATCGCATGATTTCTCCCATCATTTTTGGTCATTTTTCCCATTTTTTGCCTAAATTTGTTTATTGGAAGGTAAAGAATCATCGACCACCGAATTCAGCACCAGAACCTTGTCGATCTTGCTGCCATAGGGCAGTCTTTTCCTGCGGAGAATTAGTTTTATCTCCTGATTCAAGATAGTTAGATAGGAAATACCTGTCCAACCATCCCTGCCGCGCCGTATGATCGCATGATTTGTTTTGCCAAATACGCTCAAAATTCCCTCGCCAGTGCCTTAAAGTCATCGATAAGCTTATAGCTGTCATTCACATCAAAATGCCATACCCAGACCTTGCCGCCCTTGTTACCAACCCTGAATCCCCGATCCTTGAGATATTTCGATACCGTCACCTTGGCCGGCAATCTGCTGCCGCTGTCGCTATCGATAATATTCTCCCGCCACCACCAGTCCAGGCATTTATAGAAATCGGCCAGCAGCATACGCAGCTCCTCTCTTTCCGGCCGATAGACAAGCATCTCATCCATCATCGAGCCGATACGGTCCTCTTCCTTGCCCAGTCTGTCGCGGAAGGAGAGCACACATTCAGGGATCTGCAGACCGCCATCACACCAGGCCAGGCAGCCCTCAACAATCCAGCGCAGGATCCCCTGCTGTTGATGTCTTGTTTTAAGTTTTCTTTTTAAGTCTTTATCTTTCTGTTTGAACTGGTCTTTTAGCGCGGGATCTTTCTTTGCTGCGGCGGCAACATCATCGACAAAACGATAGGTAAAGTCCACCAGCACCAGCCGCTGGACCATCGAAAATGATGAAGTGATACCGGCGGAGAGCTCATTGGTCTCCAGGATCAGGGTATGGGTCTGTTCAAAGGTTTGCTCCGAGCCATAATTCTTGCGGTAGTTCAGGCTGCCGCCGCCGGTGATCTCCTTAACCCGGCCCAGGTCGATCTTCTGCTTTTTGTTGGTCTCGGCACCTACTACCAGCCGCTTGCCTATCAGCGCGGCGATATGCTCGGAGGTCGCGCTTGGTGGCGGCTCAAATTTCTGCTCAACAAACAATGAGCGGTTCGCCTTATGAAAAAAGGGGCCCATCAACTTCTGGACGCTCTCCAGAATGGCCCCTTTCCCGTTTCGCCCTGGCCCGATAAAGATAACCAGCGCCTCCTCATTGACATTGCCGGTGGCCGCATAGCCAAACAGCCGCTGCAGAAAGCCCGGCAGCTCCGCCGAGCCCTTTACCTGCGGGTCAACGGCGATATCCTCGATAACCTGCTGCCAGAAGCTATAGTCCGCCTCCGGATCATAATCAATATCCAGCCGCTTGGTCATCAGATCCTCCGGACGACCCGGCGACAGTATGCCACGCTTAAGATCAAGCACGCCGTTGCGGCAGGGCAAAAGCCAGACCTGCTGGTCAAGCATCGATGCGGTGGTGGAGATCTTTGGTGCCACCCATTTGTCACCATCCTTTACCGTCACAGCGGTTACCAGCGATATCGCCTTATTGATACCGGCCTCGCTCCGCAACTTCCACGCCCGTTTGCGGTATTTTTTTTCCCGCTCCCCCTGTATAGCTCTTGCTTCGCGCTCGCTTTTGCCGCTTTTTATCATGGCAGCGATATTCTCCTGCCGATGCTCCGCCTGATCCTCCGCATAACGCTCAAAGGCAAGGGCGACCTCCTCGCACATATTGATAATGCTGCTATGTTCATCCTCCTGCCAGACATGGCGATCCCAGAAATACCAGGTCCCCTTGTTGCGCTCGGACGAAACGACATAGAGATACCGCCCCTCCAGCAGCGTCGCCAGCAGCATTGCATCGCCCCGCTCGTTCATGCCATAGCAGTATCTGATATAATCCAGGTTCAGGCTGTCGACCGTATTGCCCTGATCGGCGACAGACTCGTCCCCCATCAGCTCCGCTGCCCTGGCATTGACCTTTTCTCCATATTTCCCAGCCTTCTCATCGCCTGAACCTTGACCTTTACCTTTCATTCTTTCACTGTCTGATTTTTATTATATCCAGCCAACCCTCGCGAGTGCCCCGACCCGCTTTACAGACAGCGGCAGAAGGACCCGCAAGCGGCAGGATAGAGGCAGATGAGCCTTATCCTGGGGGCTTGATATAATATGGGGGGGATGGGGGATTATAACTATGCATTGCCTTCACAAGAGCAATCAGCAATCCATTTCTCAATATCAGCACGCCGCCAGGCAACAGCACGGCTGCCGATCTTCTGCGGTTTTGGAAACGAACCGTCAGCAACTTTCTTGTTTATGGTCGATCCGGACAGCGATACCATTGCCACCACCTCGGGCTTGCGCAGCATCTCGGCTTTCTCCTGCTGTTCACTGACAATGGCACGCAACTGCTTATCAAGCTGCTCCCCGATCTGCTCAGGCAATAGCCTTAGCGCTCGCTGGAGCTCATCACGCACGGCTACTCTTATACTTTCCTCGATAGTCATTGGACCTCACTCTATATCATTACGGGTAACACCATGAAACTAAAGAACTTGTAAAAATGCCTGCCCCCTGCTAGGTTTGAAAGTCCCCACTGTCAAAGCCCGTATTGCGTTCAGGGGACAGGACTTTCTTGTTTTTATACCTTGTCTTCTGGCCATATTTCGCAAACAGGCTTGTTTATTGCTTTGGCTATTGCCCGGCGAATGTGTTTGGTAGGTCGTTTACCTGCGATCACAGCACACACGTTTGGGTGTGGTAATCCAAGCGAAGAGGCGATATCGGTTACCCTTACGTTACGTCGTATAAGTTCGGCTCTAATTTCGTTTGGTTTCATAATGAGTACAAAAAAGTTGTATTGATTGTTCTGTTTTTGCAGTGAATGTTCTGGATGCCAGCTCCTACTGAACTCAGAACGAGTACAAAAGTACCGTAGCAGAATCTTCTTTGCAAGTTTTTTTGAGTACAAATGAATATTTTTGAGGGTGAAATTATTATTTACAGGGAATGAGAAGAGAAATGAGCTTAAAAAAAAGATTAAAAAAACTGCAGGGAATATCTTCTGAAGCTGAATTTACAAGAAAGCATGGCGACAAAATCCCTAAAACGACGCTAAATGGATACCTCTCGGGAAAAAGAAAACACATAAAGAAGGGAGAACACAGGGACACTATTGCAGCCATAAACAATGTAACTCCTTTATGGGTTACTAGAGGATCAACCGCAGATATCACAAAAACAGAAAAAGAAGATCTCCTGAAGATATATGACCTCGACCCTGAAGTTATCGACGTGGAAACAGAAGATGACGGCACAATCACTCCTGTTGTTCGCACTTATGATGATGGCGACAACCTCTACTTTTATTGTATCCATTGCGGCTTGTACCACAGACATGGGAGAGGTGGCTCAGAAGAAGAAACTCCCTTCCAAAAAGGACGAGGGGGGATGGCAGGTGAGCGTTTCGACCATTGTTTTGCCGATAATTCACCTTATAAAATCAATGGCTACATCCTTGATGTTGTTGGAAGAGAAGAGGATGAACCAGAAAAAAAAGAGGACCGCGATTCAGCCCCTCTTTGTCCAAGATGCAGAAATTACTATTCACGGGCTTTTGGAGCTTGTCAGTGCGGTTTTACTGACGAAAAACTGGAAGGTATCTACCCTGAGATAGCGAACATATATTTAACAAGAATAACAAAGGAAGACCGACCCAACACTCCATCACCATTAAGCAAGCCCATTGACAACAAAGGTTCTGACTACCGAAACAATCCTCCATCAGCAGACACCTCTACAAGCAGCAAGGCAAGAGACTATGCCCGCAGCCTCCTGGATAATTTACCCGAATCACGCCTTGATGAAGCCATTGCCGCTCTTCTGAAAATAAAGGGTGTTCTGGATAGAGAGCAGGATGATAAATTGACAGAAGAATAGAAAGAGCGATAAAAGCTTTATGAATGATTACTGATAGCCAGCCAGTTTATCCAGCCATAACATCCCCTGGATATAAGTTTCTCTATCAACAGGCTCTACTATTGGACGCATCAACCTTTCTGCTCGTCTTTTTCCTTTTTTAGCAGCTTTCAGTTCCTGAAGCTTCTGCCTGAATATTTCCTTTTCACGATCGGAAAGTTTATCAAAGGCTGGAATAAACTCCTTATCGCTGCAGTCAGCATTTTTAACGACAGAAGAGTTGTTACAAACTTTCCCTGGATAATCTTGCACTTTCAATTAACTATCCTAAACGAATTGGAAAACGATTTGTTTACGGAATTCAAGCTACCTGAAACTGAATATTTTTACCAATAGCCTGCGCATAGTTTACCAACGTTGATAAACGAACATCTTCAGCATGATTCTCAATACGAGAAATTGCTGATTTCTTTGTATCCAATAATCTAGCAACTTCCTCTTGAGTAAGACCGGCTTCCAGGCGAGCTTGTTTAAGAACTACTCCGATTTTAAACTGCTCATATCCTTTATCAAAATTTTTCGCAAAGATAATGCTTTTCTTCTTTCTCGATTCAATAAAATTATCCAGATCATCCATACCTCTACCTCCTGGAAAGATATTCTCTTTTTCGGGATTCAGCTAATTCAATCTCCTTTTTTGGCGTCTTTTGACTTTTCTTGTGAAATGAATTGGTCAAGATAATTAATTCCTGACCGTCAAAAAATCCAAGAAAACGAAAGGTGTCACTCCCTACATTAACCCTAACCTCCCAAATATCATTTGTATTAACCAGTTTCTTGAAATATTTGGATGGCACTCGATCAACTTCTCGAATTAACTTCAAAACCCAAGCTACTTTTGTAGCCTGAATATCTGTCAACGAATCTAAATGCTTTCTGACTGGGCATTTTCCAGATATCGTATGATAAAATAAAATTTTCTTCATATTAAAATATGGTTCACATATATATGAACTTTGTCAAGAACTAAAAAACTGAATAGTTCGACAAAAATCAGCATCTACCACAGATTTCATCCAACCAGGGATTTTCCTTACTTATCATACACCATCCCATCAAGCAAATCCGCCCACCACTGCATCATCTCTCGCCGCTGATTGGCATACTCGGCTTTATTATAAACTGCCCGGATCCGGTCATCATCACCATGAGCAAGCTGCCGCTCGATAATATCAGGATGGAACCTGCCAGTCTCGTTCGCCGCGGTGGAAAAGATATGCCGAAAGCCATGGACGCTTGCCTTTCCTTTCCAGCCCAGGCGATAAATACATGCCACCAGCAGTGTATTATCGGAAAGAGGCTCCGATGGTTTACGAATTCCAGGGAAAACAAGGCTTTTTTTACCTCTTGCAAAAAGCTGCATCCTCTCCAGAATAGCGATCGCCTGGCGGGAAAGATATTGTGTATGGGGATTGCCGTTTTTGGTAATGGCCATTGTCCAGGTGCCGGATGCCAGGTCAATCTGATTCCAGCGGGCCAGCCGCACCTCTTTGGTCCGGCTGGCAGTCAGGATAAGAAAGCGCATTGCCGAACGGGTGATAATATGAATTTTCGCCTGGTCAAGAGAACGCAGATAATCCGGCATCGATGCCAGCGGGAAATGGTGCTGATTCTTTCTGCTTCCTTTTGGGGCTCCCTGCAGGGCTCCCTGCATATCGGCGGCAGGGTTATAGGTGGCCCTGCCGGTCTGAATAGCATATCGACAGACGGCATTGATCCGCTGAAGGATCTTACGGGCAAGCTCATGAGAGCCCTGGGCCTCGATGCGCCGCAGGACAAGCAGCACTTCCGGCGGTTTAAGCATCCCTACCGGCACATCACCGATATATGGCAGAACATGACGATCAAGAGAGCCAAGTACATCACTTGCATGGTCTGCCGACCAGCCATGTCGCTTGATATCGTGCCACTCCCGGCAGACAGAATCAAAGGTATTGCTTCCGGAAAAACGCTGCATCTTCTGCTGCAGCGCATTGTCCCTCTTTTGCAGCCGGCGATGCTCCACCGGATCCAGCCCTTGCTGGATCAACTCCTTCACACTCCGCAGTTCATCCCTCGCCGCAGCAAGAGACATATCCGGAAAAGTGCCAAGAGCATAATTTTTCTGTCTGCCCTGATGCCGATAGCGGACAACCCAGGACTTTGTACCGGCAGGAGAAATTTTAAGATTAAGCCCGTCACCATCAGCGATTTCCAAAGAGCGTAAATATGTATCTTTTATCCCCTCCTCTAAACTGCAATTTAAAAAGATACACAAAAAAATACACAAAAAAAATTGCTTTTAATACATCTCTCAATACCTTAATACATAAAAAAAAGCCCCGAACCAATGAAGGTACAGGGCTTTATAGTGTTTAATACACTTTGCTGTGTAACAGACTGGCGGAGTGGACGGGACTCGAACCCGCGACCTCCGGCGTGACAGGCCGGCATTCTAACCAGCTGAACTACCACTCCGCAGCTTTTTCATTTTATGGTGGGCGGTACAGGGATCGAACCTGTGACCCTCGGCTTGTAAGGCCGATGCTCTCCCAGCTGAGCTAACCGCCCGGAGACAATCAATCAACGGTGAGGAGTTTTACCAACTTCACTCACTGCAGTCAAGAAAAATAATCAACGTTTCCGATTTTTTTCTTTTTTTCTTTTCTCTCCCATATCAGCGGGTTGTTTTGCTTTTTTGCCGGTGAAAATTTTCCCTGCGGGGCAGGCAAGTGCCTCTTTCAGCACCATATCCATATGTTCTACTGGTTGAATGACAAGAGCCTTGCGGATACGCACCGGCACATCGGCCAGATCTTTCTCATTGGCCTGAGGGATAAGCACATGGGTAATACCACCGCGTTTGGCAGCAAGCAGCTTCTCTGTCAAGCCGCCAATGGGCAATACCCGGCCCCGCAGGGTGATCTCCCCGGTCATCGCCATATGGTGCTTTACCGGTATCTTCAGTAGTGCCGAAGCGATGGTTGTCGCAATGGTGATACCGGCAGAAGGGCCATCTTTGGGGATAGCGCCTTCAGGAACATGAACATGGATATCAAGGTTCTGGTAAAAATCGGACTCCAGCCCCAGTACCTCGGCACGCGAGCGAATATAGCTCAGTGCCGCCTGTGCTGACTCCTGCATCACATCACCCAGCTTACCAGTGATAATCAACTTGCCGGAGCCAGGCATCAGAATCGCCTCAATCTGCAGCAGCTCACCGCCGACCTCGGTCCAGGCAAGCCCGGTGGTCAACCCGACTTCATCACACTCTTCCGCCTGGCCATAACGATATTTGGGGGTGCCAAGGAATTTGCCAACACTCTGCACGCTGATACGGTACTCCTTGCGCTTCTTACCTTTTTTCTGCCGATCCCTGGCAATTTTGCGGCATAAAGAGGCGATCAGGCGTTCCAGATTCCGTACCCCCGCCTCCTTTGTATAACGACGGATAATTTCCAGAACAGCGCCTGCAGTGAGCTGTATCTCCTGCGCCTTGAATCCATTTTCCTTCAACTGCTTCGGGATCAGATAGTCCCGGGCAATCTCCTGTTTATCCTCTTCCGTATAACCGCTGATGGTAATAATCTCCAGCCGATCCTGCAGTGGAGCGGGAATACCATGCAGGCTGTTTGCGGTGGTAATAAAAAAGACGTTGGAGAGGTCATAATCAAGATCAAGATAGTGATCGTTAAAGCTGCTGTTCTGTTCAGGATCAAGTACTTCCAGTAGCGCAGCAGAGGGATCTCCACGAAAATCGGTAGACATTTTGTCCACCTCATCAAGGCAGAATACCGGATTGGAGACACCAGCCTTCTGGATGGATTGAATAATTTTCCCCGGCATGGCCCCGATATAGGTACGCCGATGCCCCCTGATCTCCGCCTCGTCGCGCACACCGCCAAGGGAAAGACGCACAAATTTCTTGCCCACCGCCCGGGCAATGGAGCGACAGATAGAGGTTTTCCCCACCCCTGGCGGACCAACCAGGCAAAGAATGGGGCCTTTGAGTTTTTTCACCTGTGCCTGCACCGCCAGATATTCCAGAATCCGTTCCTTGGTCTTGGCAAGACCATAATGATCACTGTTCAGAATCTTCTCCGCCTTGCCGATATCAATCCTTGACCTGCTTTTTTTATCCCATGGCAGGCTAACCACAGTATCAATATAGTTGCGAACAACCGTTGTCTCCGCAGACATTGCCGGCATATTCTTCAACTTGGCCAACTCCTTGGCCGCCTTTTTATATGCCGCTTCCGGCATTTTTTTCATTTTCAGGGTCTTTTCCAGCTCCTCCAGCTCATTGAGGCCCTCTTCATTCTGGTTGATCTGGGACTGAAACTCGCGGATCTTCTCATTCAGGAAAT
>PDWJ01003760.1_pt1 | contig 14717 bp, 11 predicted proteins | sample 1430881 | NCBI WGS metagenome assembly PDWJ01 (sample SAMN01162460, study PRJNA174530) | Oral metagenome, whole genome shotgun sequencing project. | biome: Marine environment; feature: Marine mammal; material: Swab sample of the gingival sulcus; isolation source: swab sample of gingival sulcus... | reverse complement strand
ATAAGAATAATCGCCATGATAGTTGTTGAGAATACGCCAATAATCTACATTGGCACCTTTGGCATATACGGCCTCAAAATCTACATAAAAACCACCCGATTCTTCATTGTCTCTCATAAAATAATTGGCACCGGCATCCTTAAACAGAGTAGCAATATAACTCTTGCCCCCTACCACATACCAGTTGCCGGAATGCAACATACCACTCATTACGGTAGGTCGCTTGTCTACCCTGGCAGCCAATTTTTTCAAAGCCAAATAACGCGCCTCTATCTCATTAAACAGACTAACAGCCTTGTCATATTTACCAATAAACAACCCTACCAGTTTCAACCATTCGGCTTGTCCCAAGGGTGTGAGTTCTTTGTAACCCAAGAAAGACACCAAAGGGATACCTATATTTTTAATAGTCTCGTAACCACCTCTTTTAAAAGGGGATATCAATATAAGGTTAGGGTTCATAGCCATTACCGTTTCAGGGTCGAAGTTACCTTCATAGCCTATTCTATTGATTTTACCTTCCTCTAAAAGCGTCTTTATCTAATTTGATAAAATTAGCAATTTGTGGCGAGGTCATACATATCACTTTGGTTACAGGCAACTGAATAATGGTATATTTTTGGTCAATAGCACCCACCTTGGCACCTTTATCTACCAAAGCATAATGGTAGGTCATTTGGCTTTTGCCCGAGGGATCGCACATATCTACCAGTTTGTAATTGCCATAATCTTGTACGGTAAAGCCTTTGGCATATTTTACAGGTATGGTTTTTATAGTATTTTGTTCCTTTTTTTTACCCTGCTCAGACGCACAAGACAAAAAGAAAAGCATAAATACAGGTAAAAAGCAGTATATTTTATTCATCCCATTATATATTAATCATTTATCATCTTTTGTTGAGATAATTTTTTCTTATATCTACTTTGTACCACATCTATAATAACCAAAACAAATATAACAAAATAGAAAGTAGCTTTACTCATAGCTTCTATCTCATAACCAAAGAGCACCAAATGTGATAAATGCGCCGCTTCTGTGATAAGCATTACCCCTACCAAGAAGAGAATAAATAGTCCCAAAACTTCGTACATTCTATTTTTTTGCAAAAAGGCAGATACCTTATCGGCTAACCATATCATCAAAAGCCCACTTAGAATAATAGCCAATGCCATAATCCAAACATTATCGGTAAGGGCAATAGCACTCAAAATAGAATCGAAAGAGAACACAAGATTCATGACCACAATCAATGCAATAATTTTGCTTACAGAAGCTTGTTTGGTATTCGTCTTGGCATGATGTTCATGATGATCATCTATAGAAATCATATGCCAAATCTCTTTCAATGCAGTATAAATAATAAAACCACCTCCGGCATATACAATCAAACTATGAATATTAAATTCACCTGTTATCATACTCCTCCAATGGATACTCATGATTGGGTCTTGAAAATATTGAATAAGACTAGTAAGTGCAAACAATAAACCTATTCTAAGCACAATAGCCAATCCTATACCCAGCTTTCTCACATAAGACTGTTTATCAACCGGCGCATTTTTAGATTCTAAAGAGATATACAACAAATTGTCGATACCTAAAACAGCCTGCAACATAATGAGCATGGCTAGGGTAAAAATATTTTCTAACATGATAAATTATTTATGGAATAAAGACTAAGGAAGCTTGTATACATCTAAAATTTATGATTAGATGTCTATAAGCTTCCTTGCCTTATTATACCTCTTTGGTTTTATACAAATAGCGCATCTGTCCAACTAATTTATAAAACATATATATTACTATAGGCAATAACCATATATATAAACTAATATTCAGATTAGCTTCTCCACCAACAGGCAGTCCATTATTTCCGCCTCCATTGGGATTAGGAGGACCGGGTTGAGCAAAAGCTGTAGCAACATTTGTTAATAATAATATTACACTTATTGAGATTAAGAGAATGATCTTTTTATGATTTCGCATGATTTTTATTTTCAAAGTTTTACTAAATTATTTCATGATAACTTTATATACATACTTATTCTGGTCTGCATATATAGTAACTAAATACACCTGTTGGCCTTGAGGCAATACTATTGGTTGAGATAATTGGTGACTTGTATTTTGATATACTTTTTGCCCTAATACATTTACAACTTCTACAAATAAGTCTTCATAAGTATTGGTATAGCTTTTGATATACAAAGCATTTTTATCTTGTGCTAAATAAAACAAGTCTTGTGCTGTTTGTATATCCTCTACTTTTTCCGGTTTATAGAAACACAAATCGAAACGATAGGGATTATCATCTTCATTGACTACAAAAACATACTCCGGCTGCACTCGCAAATCAATGTATTTATTCATTTGTTTATCAAAAACATAAAATTCTTGAGCACTCTCAAATTCATCCAACTGACTAGTTTTCAAGATATAATTGCCCGGCTCTATAGTTACCCCTAAAGGAATCTGTGTTTCTATTTGTGGATAAGGGATAGAATTGATAGCCAATTGAGGCGCATCTGCACTTTCTCCTAAATAACTAAATAGATGAGCAGTAGCGCCCTGTATTTTATACATATCATAATAATAATCATAACTATCAGTAGCCCCTTCTCGGAAGCTGATATAAGTCTTGTCTTTTAAAGTATCTTTGCTATACAAAGACAAACACAACGTTTCTTGCTTTTGAGCAGAATCTGCCTTAGATTTATCTAAAGCTCCTATTTGAACTGATGTACGCAAAGCATTAGTAAATGATAGTTGTTGTGCAGTTGCTGCCGAAGACTTAACCATAAAAGCCTGTCCGGGCTGAATATAACGAGCTTCATCGTCACCGCCTCCACCTTGGCTATAAACTGTATATCCATAATCTCCATGACGAAACACACTCACACCGGCAGTAACATCAGCAGGGAAAATAAACTGTTCTATATCTATCACAGAAGGATACGGGTTGGATAAAAGATTCCAACCATCTTTATTTGGATCTGAAGTAGCATTGCTAGAAGTAATATCAGGCGATGTGATATTGCCATTATTGAAACTACCTTCGTAAGTGACTATATTATTGGTTTTTTTCTCTACAGCATAACCTGTAGCAGGTAACAAAGAGACATCTTCAGGTACTATATTTTGCCATTCTCCCGTAGGTTCATCCCAAGAATAAAGATACTCTCCTAAATACAATCCCGAAACAGCATCGCTAATAGGAGCACCTATATAATACCATCTATCCAAATTGGGATAAAACACCTCCATACTACCTTTTACATTATCGGTATTGTGCAAAAGTACAGCACTACCATTGGCATCTGCTTTTAGTAATAGATTAGAGACTTGGGATGTAGTAAGTGTGCCGAGAACCTCTATACTGTTTGCCGGATTTACAGTAAGCACTGATGTAGCCTCATCTACTGTAAGATCATTTATAATAGTATGATTTGATAGAATGGGTTGATTGGTAGCAGTACCCGGTATTATAATATTACTAGAAGCATCGGGCACAAAATGACGTGCATTAATAGCCGCCCAGTTATCTTTTGTATCCCAATCAGTATCTATATTCCCTTCCCATACTTTATCTTCTTTATGTTCGCCGGGCGTCATGTACTTTGTATCTGTATTAGAAATAATAACCCACTCATCTGCATTCCAAGTGGCCGAACCTTGTGTTATACCATATTTACGAACTACTTGCGAGTCTTTATATTCCCATGGTTTTCCATTGCCATCTTCATTTAGAACACCATATATATCTATAATAGGACCATCTGCACCTCCATCTCTTAATATATAAGAATCATTACCATTACCCGTTATACAACCAGATGTAGCATTAGGATTAAAGCCATAAGCATTATTAAATTCAGATTGACTATACGCACATACAAAAGCACTATGAGCAGCTATTGTATTACCCGATAAATCAACACCTTGCACACCATTGCCATTAGCTTGTCTTTGCAAATAAACATTATTAAGACTTAACTCTTGAGCTGTGGGGTTATATATTTCTATAAATCTAGCCTTATATATGTCTTTAGGATCCGCTACCTCAGAAATAATAAGCTGGGGCAATTCAGCAGATGCTACAGATATTGTCTTTGGTTCATTACTAAAAATACAAATAGTATCATGACTATTATAATACGCTTTATTATCTGTATTTTTCCCATTACACCAACCTAATTCTAATTTATCTTTATTTTTAGAATAGGGTCTTATCAAAATGTTAGCAATACTCATTTGTGCACTTAGCACTGTCACAGTTAATAGTAGTAATATTCTTTTCATAACATGTTTGTTTTTTAAGATTTAGTTTTTTATAACAAGAATCGTACCCACTTCCAAATAAGGTATGTATCATACTCATAATCAATATTTTATATTATTTATTTTGTCAAGGGATGAATTGTATTATAATTGGAACGTAACAGATCACAACTCGTTTTGGGTTTCAGTAATGATTCCCATAGACCACGGCCATAAGTAGCTGCCCTCAATTTAGTATTAGCAGGAGTCACATCGTCATAATAAAATTCTAACTCCGTAACCAATACATTGGGTAATTGACTACAAAATGGCTCCCAGTTAGTATTACCTTCTTTTTTATAAACGCCCACATCTGTGCCTACATACAATTCCGTTACAGTCGTATTTTGCTTGTTTTGTACAATAGTCATAATAGGCAATTGAGGCAAACCTGCCGAAATATTTGTCCAAGAGGCGCCTGCATCTGTACTTTGATATACCCCTTTATCATTATAACCTCCTAATGTTACCCACAAAGTATTAGGATCATCATATTTTATAGCTATATAAGTAATATTTGAAGAGCTTACAGGCAAACCTGTAGTTATATCAGCCCAAGTAGTTCCGCCATCAATGGTCTTCCAAAGATGTTGCTGATCGGCCACATAAAATCTTTGGTTATCAGAGTGTGCAATAGCCATAGAGCGCAATTTATAACCCGTATTTATGCTGGATATTTTTGTCCAAGAATCTCCTTTATCTGTAGTTTTCCATACATCTGCATAACCTACATACAAAGTATTATGATCTATTGGATCCATTATGTAAGGTGTTACCCATGCGCCTGTATTCCCTCCCGGGATATTATCAGAAATTTTCACATTAGTCCACCATTGTGCCCAATGATTGGTAGTTCGTTCTATTTCCCCATTCACATATGTAGCATATTGTATATCTGCATTAGTATAATCAATAATACACTCCATACCATCTCCTCCTTTTGGATCACGCCATGTATTATTTGAAACTAATTTTGTACCATTGTCTTGCAATCCACAAATTACTTCAGTTGGCACTGTTTGCGACACCCCTATTCTATACAATTGGCTAATAGACAATCCGGAACCTTTAAATTCCCAATTAATGCCTCCATCAGTAGTCTTGTAAACACCACCATCATTACATTCAAACAACACAGATGTACCTCTTTGGAATGCTAAAAAATGTTTATCTGCATGTACTGTTGTAGCACTACCTCCACATGTCCCTGACCAATGTGTGCTAATTGACCATGTAACGCCTCCATCTATAGATTTCCACGTATTTACTCCCCCTATATAAACAATATTTGCATTATTAGGGTCCACATCGATACACAAATCATACCAACCTTGTCCTATATTATTACCACTAGCATCACAACTATAACCCAAAAGTGCTTTGTCTGCGCTTCCTATATATACTTTTGAAAAACTATCTCCAGTATTTGTAGACTTATAGATAGCTGTCAAACCTCCATCTGAATTAGTTCCTATAGCATATACCCAATTAGATTCATTAGCACTAACTGCTAATTCTATACGTCTGGCATAAATATCAGAATATACCTCTTGCCAAGAATCTCCTGCATCAGTAGAGCGATATATTTTACTTCCCCAACTCTTGGTTGAAGCATACACCACATTAGGATCTCCGGGTTTAAATTCCATATCTATATAGTTATTCCAATCAGACAAAACTTCATTCCAATTATTGCCGCCATCTGTGGTCTTATAAATAGCATTAGAAGTAGCTGCTAAGAGTATTTGCGTATTATTAGGATTCATCAAAATCTTATTAACTACTTTCTTTTCTGAAACATTAAAACTTAAACCTGTAGTACCCCAAGTGACTCCTCCATCGGTAGATTTCAACACACCTATGGTGTTATTATCATTTGACTGTTGACTACTTAATGTCCATACAGAGCCTCCATCTCTATCACCTGTACCAATAAACAGCGTTTGGTTATTAACATAATCGGGATGTACTGCAATAGCACTTACTCCAAGCACATCATTATTGTCTGTCAAAACTGTCCAAGTGGCACCATCATCCGTTGTTTTCCACAAACCACCACTGGGACTACCAACCCAATAAGTATTATTATCTGAAGGATGAAAGGCTATACAATTCAGGCGACCTAAACCGGCATATCCTCCGGGGCTTGAGTTGGGTCCCATATTAGTCCAATAGCCTCCTCCTGCAATTTCTGTTCTGTCTACAGACGAGAAGGCCTTATCTATAGCTGCCTTATCAGGAAACTCACCTGTAATTGGATTTACTCTTGGTTCCCAATACCATTCCCATCGTTTAAATTGTTTCCAACCAGGGATTTTTTGCATCTCCCCATTTATCATTCTTTTACCGTTTGCAATTTTATTTGCGGGGTATTCCTTATAAAAGGCTTTTTGAATATCGTAAAATGTGAAAGGTTCTTTACCCTTGTTTTGAGGTAAATGCTTTATCCATTCTTGTGCCACCAATATATTTGTAGTATAAACAAACACAAGCAGAAAATATAATATTTTTTTCATAATCAAATACTTACATTATTAATGTGAATAAAATCCACAACCTTGTATCACTTTTCTTTTGCTAGAAAACTATCTATTTAAACAATTCGGAGAAATTATAGAAACCCTTTTTGTTGTGCAAAAATTCGGCAGCCACCACCGCTCCCTCTGCAAATCCATCCCTATTGTTGGCTTTGTGATGCACACCTATAGTATCTGATGCTGCTGTAAAGTTAAGATAATGCTCACCAAAGACCTCCCCTACTCTATCGTAAGTAATAGGTAAGCCTTGCCTTGGCATGGTCGCCCCCTTTTCTACCAATTGCCAAGGTTGCAAAGCATCATTGGCTTGAGCTACACTATTGGCAATAGCAATAGCAGTACCGGAGGGAGCGTCTAATTTATGTGTATGGTGTACCTCATGTATAGAAGCCTTATAATTAGGAAACGGCTGCATCAACTTAGTAAGATAAGCACTCATTTTGAAAAACACCTGCATGCCTATGCTAAAATTGGCTGCCCATAACATGGCAGCATTGTATTGCTCACACCATGCTTTTACAGTCTGCATTTCATCAAACCAACCGGTAGTACCTACTACTACGGGCAGTTGATATTCAAAACAACGCTTTATATTTGATAAAACCGTTTGGGGAGTAGTAAATTCAATAGCTACATCTGCTTGTACCAAGGCCTCTGCTTGAGACTGCCAATCAGTCTCTGTATCTATCTTACAAACAATAGTATGGCCTTTTTCTATGGCAATAGGCTCTATAACCTTGCCCATTTTACCATAACCGAGCAAGGCTATATTCAATTGTTTTTGCATCATATTAAAATACCACTTTAGAGCGTTACTATCTCTTTCTCTTTGGCATCAAAGACTTCATCAGCTTGCTTTACATATTTATCTGTAAGTTCTTGTATATCAATCTCTAGATTAGAAATCATATCTTCTGAAACACCTTCGTCTTTCAAATCTTTTGCCATATCATTAGCAGATCTTCGAATATTACGAATAGTTACTTTAGCATCTTCAGAAGTAGCTTTTGCCGTTTTCACCAACTCTTTACGACGTTCCTCTGTAAGTGCAGGCACATTGATACGTATCAATTCGCCATCGTTTTGAGGATTAAAACCCAAATTGGCATTAAGAATAGCTTTTTCTATATCGTTAAGGGTATTTTTGTCCCAAGGCTGTACCACTATTTGTCGGGCATCAGGTGTACTTATATTTGCCAATTGCTCTATAGGTGTTAAAGCGCCATAACATTCGGCTTTTACACCCTGCAACATCTGAGGATTGGCTTTACCTGTACGAATTTTCACATATTCCTTGTTCAAATGGCTAATGGCTTTTTCCATACCATCTTTAGCCTCTTGCAATATCATTTTTGTAGCTTCTGACATAATACTTCTTTTTTACCTAAATTATTAAGGTCACAAATATATACTTTTTTTTATTACAACTATCTATTTTTAACACATATGCTTATAGAAGCCTCTAACATTTATTTTCTCAAAGGACGAGTTATATTAATATTAGAGCGCAACACATCGCTGTTGAGCCTAGATTCCCACAAACCACGACCAAATGTAGCAGCCCTTAATTTGGTGTTTTTGGGATGAGCATCATCATAATAAAATTCTAACTCCGTAACCAATACATTAGGTAATTGATTAGAAAAGGGGAGCCACATCTGCTGATCACCTTGTTTCTTATATACCCCAACATCTGTACCTACATACAACTCTATTTCATTTGTATTTTGCTTATTTTGCACAATAGTCATTATAGGCAATTCAGGCAAGCCTGCCGAGATATTTGTCCAAGTAGTACCCCCATCTGTACTTTCATATACACCATGCGCATTATATCCTCCCAATGTTACCCACAATGTTTGCGAGTCATCGTATTTTACAGCCAGATACGTAATTCTTGCGCCTACTACAGGTAAGCCTGCTGTAATCTCTTCCCAAACTGTACCACCATCACTTGTTTTCCAAAGATGATCTAAATCAGACACATAAAGTGTGTGATGATCTGAAGGGGCTATAGCTATAGAACGCCATTTATTCTTACTAGTAGGGAGATCTGTTTTTGACCAATAATTGCCTTTAGCAGTCGTTTTCCACAAATTGGCATAACCGGCATACAAAGTCTCATGATCAACAGGATCTATAACATAAGGCGTTACCCACGGACCTTTTCCTGCACCTGAAGGCTTCACCGACTTCTTGGAAAGCCAATGTTTATCTGTTCTATACAAACGTCCATTTTGGTAACAAGCATATTGAATATTTTCATCTGTATAATCTATTAAACACTCCATACCATCTCCCCCTAGCACATCTCGCCATGTATTATTAGAGACCAATTTTGACCCATTATCTTGTAAACCACAAATCACTTCATTTGGTTGAGTCTGAGACACACCTATTCTATACAGCTGACTAATAGACAAGCCGGAGCCTTTGAAATGCCAATCCTGCCCACCATTAGTCGTTTTATAAACACCACCATCATTACAACAAAATAACACAGAGGTGCCTAACCTAAATTCTAAAGCATGCTGATCAGCATGTACTGTTGTAGCATTACCTCCACAAGTACCTGCCCAATGTGTAGAGATGGACCAAGAAAGACCTCCATCCGTAGATTTCCATGTGTTTATGCCTCCTATGTAAATAGTATTTGCATCATTAGGATCTACACTAATACATAGATCATACCAGCCATGCCCTCTGTTCTGACCAGAACCGGAACAATTATTATATAATAAAGCTTTATCTGTGCCTCCTGTATATGTCGCCGAGAAGCTCTGACCACTATCTGTAGACTTTACAATAGCTTTAAGGCCTGCACTTGTATTAGCAGCTATTGCGTATACCCAATCAGGTTCATCAACACTCACAGCCAATTCTATACGCATAATATCTGTATCAGAATACACCTCTTCCCAAGTTTCTCCGGCATCAATAGAACGATATATTTTACTAGATCCCCAACGATGTGTTGAAGCATATACCACATTTGGATTTCCGGGTTTAAATTCTATGTCTATATAGTTATCTGAACCCGGGGTAATCTTTTGCCAAGTAGTACCCCCATCTGTCGTTTTATAGACACCTTTAGTCATAGCTGCTAACAACACTTGGTCATTATCAGGATGCATCAAGAGCTTATTAATTGTTCTTTTCTGTTTAGCCATATAACTTAAGCCTGTCTCTTCCCAAGTCAAGCCCCCATCAGTAGATTTTAAAACACCTACACCATTATTATCACAACCTTGTCCTCCTCCCAAGGCTCTCACACTCCCTCTATCTCTATCACCCGTACCTATAAATATAGTTGGGTTATTTGCATAATCGGGGTGTATAATAATACTACTCACTCCTAAAACTGTATTATTGTCCGTCAAAACTTCCCAAGTAGCACCATCATCAGTTGTTTTCCATAAACCGCCACTAGGACTACCTACCCAATACGTATCCTCATCAGTAGGATGAAAAGCTATACAATTAAGACGTCCCAAACCTGCATATCCACCAGGACTAGCATCAGGCCCCATACTTGTCCAATGTCCTCCTCCTGTTATTTCAGCTCTAGAAACAGATGACAAACCCATTTCGACAGCAGCTTCACTAGGGAACTCCCCTGTTATGGGATTCACTCTAGATTCCCAGTACCATTCCCATCTTTTAAACTGTTTCCAACCGGGAATTTTTTGCATCTCACCATCAACCATTATTTTACCATCTGTTACTCTATTTTCAGGATAGGCTGTGTAAAAAGCTTTTTGAATATCATACAAAGTCAAAGCTCCTTTATCCATCTTCTTTTGAGGTAAATACTTTATCCATTCTTGAGCTTCTACAAGATTGGCAATAGAAATAAATAAGAATAATAAATATAACTTCTTCATAAGTAAGTATTTTAATCAACTAAAATTTACAAAGATATTCTGGTGTTAAACACTATAGCGGAACTATCCGGTATTCTTTAATAACACACTTGGTTCTCACAAACTAAAGTATGTTTTCATACTCTATTTAAATATTTCTAATCTCATGTGTGCAACTTCTACTTACACAACATCACGTCTTATGTTTTGAGAGCGCAAAAATATATTTTTTTATCACAAAACAACTTTGTTTTGCGACTAGGATAGACATAAAGAACTTATCACTACTCAAACCATATGTCACATCAAAACCCTGACAGCAACATAATTAAAACCCCAAAAGAAACATAACACACTTATAATCAATTTTATATGATTTAAAACAAAATATGAACTAATAAAAAAATATCAATAAGAAGCCCTAACTACTGCAAATAAGATCCAACACACATAAGAAAATGTTAAAGTTACAAAAAAAGGCAACAACCCTAAAACTGTTACCTTTTTTCTTGTGCTTTTACATACCAAAAGAAATGACTTTTGAATATTTAAGTCATTATACTTCTATACCTTCAAAATTTTCCAATTTGTCACGTAAATCTTTTAGATACATGCCTGCCAAACCACCATCTACTACACGATGGTCGTAAGACATGGATAACATCATAATATGACGAATGGCTATCACGTCACCTTGAGGTGTTTCTACCACTACAGGGCGTTTTTTAATAGCGCCAATAGCCAAAATAGCTACCTGAGGCTGATTGATAATAGGTGTACCGGTAAGGCTATCAAAAGTACCAAAGTTAGAAACGGTAAAAGTGCCGCCGCTAATTTCATCGGGTTGTAACTGATTGGCACGTGCTCTTTTGGCTAAATCATTCACATCTTTAGCCAAACCAACCAGGTTCTTTTGGACAGCATTTTTAATAACAGGCACTATCAAATTGCCATCGGGCAAAGCTGCCGCCATACCTACATTTATATTTTTACGATAAATAATATTATTACCATCTACAGAAGCATTAATACCGGGATAATTACGCAAAGTTTGCGCTACAGCCTCCATAAAGATAGGTGTATAAGTCATCTTTTCGCCTTCTTTTTTCAAGAATGCATCCTTAATGCTGTTGCGCCATTGCACCACCTTGGTTACATCCACCTCTATAAAAGAGGTAACATGAGGCGACACATGCTTGCTCATGACCATGTGATCTGCTATCAATTTGCGCATGCGATCCATTTCCTCTATACGATCGCCTTGTGCAGCTTGTACAGGAGGCGCAGACACCGTAGTAACAGCTTTAGTGGCAGGTGCACTTTGCGCTTTTTCAGCAGCAGGCTTAGCCGTGGTATTTACGCCTTTTTTCTTATCTTCTATATATTTTAATATATCATTTTTGTTTACACGTCCATTTTCTCCACTACCTGTAATAGTATCTAACTCTGCTATACTTATACCTTCTGCCTTGGCTATGCTCTTTACCAAAGGAGAGAAAAATTTATCAGAAGACACTTCTACAGTAGTATCTGTGGCTGCAACATTTGCGGTAGCTACCGCCTCATTCACAGTGTCTTCTACAGCTTGTACAGCAGCTGCTTCTTCAGGCTCACTATCAGCTTCTTCACCATCAGTAGCTATCACAGCTATCAGTTCACCAACAGGTACCACATCGCCTTCTTCAAATTTTATGTCAATTATCTTACCATCTACAGGCGATGGTACTTCGGAGTCTACTTTATCGGTAGCTATTTCTACAATAGCATCGTCTTCTTCAATAGTATCGCCCACACCCTTGAGCCATTTGGTAATAGTTGCTTCAATGATGCTTTCGCCCAATTTGGGCATAAATATCTCAAATTTAGCCATATATTTCGTGTTTTCAGTTTATTTTTAGTCTTTTATCAATGGGGTTTTCTACCCCTTTTTTGCGCCTGCAAAGATACATAGATTTTTTTATATAGAATTGTTCTAAATAAAATTATTCAAAGTATCTCCAAATTAAATAGACTTATGTATACCAAATATTAAAATAAATCGTTTTACTTGATAGTTTAAGCATAACATTTTTTAATTGAACGGCATTTTGAACACAAGCATATGACATATATACATTTAAAATTAAACACCATACAATCATTTGCCATCACAAGCATATTACTGTATATATCTGTAATAATAGGCATACCAAAAACATCCACAGCACAAAACACCATTTTAGAAAATCCGGATGAAGTGATTGTGGTGGCGCCTTATAACCCCAATATACACCCTGCTAAAGCTTTGCCGGAATGGCCTAATAAAGACATGTCGCATATCCAGGCTATTCCCATGCCGTATGCCCATACTGCTCAAGCCAGTTTGCAAGCGGTACCTGTGCAAAACATAAAAGCCATGCAATATAAACTGCCTAAACAGACAGATATATATCACAATTTTGCCAAATTGGGTTACGGCACAGCCAATACACCTTATGCAGAGTTATTTTTAAACCATATTGTAAATGATATAAATATTGGTGTATATGCAAAGCATTTGTCATCCTCGCCTACTATTGAGGATGCAGCCAAAGCCAATTATGCAAATACAGCAGCTCGTATATTTGCTGAATGGGGACAAAGAGAATGGCAATCGACCTTAAGTGCCAATTTTGCAAGACGCATGCAGCATTACTATGGTTTTAACACCAACAACTACCCTATTCTTACATCTGCCGATAACGATAGTTTGCAACAATGGTATGCAGAAGGCGGATTGGCATGGAATGGGTATTTGACAAACGATAATGATGGCAAATGGGAAGCTGATGCCGCTTATCAGTTTTTTAAAACACATACCGAAGGTAAAGAACATCTGCTAAAAGCAAATATAGCTTATAAACAAGCCCTGCCAACTAGTAATGACAACCAACAATACTGGGGTGCAAAAGTAAAAACAGAAACCCATGGAACCAGTATTTATAACACCACTACGACACATGGCACCTACCAAATAACACCTTATTACCTATGGCAATCTTCTGAATGGGAAATGCGTGTAGGCGCACATTTAATATTTGGCAAAGATTCTACCTCTTATTTTACAGCCGCCCCTTCTATCAATTTTGCCTATCATGTACCGGAAGCAGGTCTACAAATATATGCCCAAGCAAATGGCAAAGTACAAGCTAACAGCCTCCGTTCTTTGAGCTACGAGAACCCTTATATTAGTCCCCATATCAATCTTTTACATACCAAAGAACCTTTAAATTTAAAAGCAGGTGTAAGGGGCAATTTTTTGGACAATCATTTTTATTACGACTGTTCTATAGCTTATGCTAAACAAAAGAATGCAGCTTTGTTTGTAATAGATACTACTACTTACTTTCAAAATGCTTTTCAAGCCGTGTATGATGATTTGAATGTACTGTCTGCTGCTTTTAATCTTAGTTATACCTATGGGCAATGGGACATGCACAACCAGCTTGTATTCAATCATTACACACCCAAAAACGAAGACCAAGCTTGGCACAAACCTAGCATGCAACTTAGTTCGCGCATATACTACAATAGGGCACAATGGCGCTTTGGTATGATACTAAATAGCCAAGCCGGCGCACACTACCTTACCCCTGCTTTAGAAAACAAAACCTTAAAGGCATGGGCAGATATCAGCTTTTCTGCAGATTTTAAACTGAATAAGCATATTGGTTTCTTCGCACAATTGAATAATGTATTAAACAATCATTATGAAATATTTAGCCAATACAAAACACAAGGATTTGGCGCTATGGGCGGTTTAAAGCTTGTGTTTTAATCCGAATTTCCAAATTCCCCAATTAGCATATTCTCTCATTTAAACTTTAACATCAAAGGACACAAAGAGCATCTTAGTGTACTCTGTGGTTTATAATTAACTTTTAATCCTTTTCATTAGGTCTACGTTTTTCATGTCATACCGTCTCTCATGTCATCCTGAACTTGTTTCAGCATCGCATTGGTTGTTTAGGAGATGCTGAA
>PDWJ01003566.1_pt1 | contig 14718 bp, 11 predicted proteins | sample 1430881 | NCBI WGS metagenome assembly PDWJ01 (sample SAMN01162460, study PRJNA174530) | Oral metagenome, whole genome shotgun sequencing project. | biome: Marine environment; feature: Marine mammal; material: Swab sample of the gingival sulcus; isolation source: swab sample of gingival sulcus... | reverse complement strand
TCGATATCAATACCTTCAATTCTCGCATCCGGACTCTGTTGCCTGATGCGCAGCATCATCAGATCATAGGCGTCTTTAACCTGCTGGACATTGGCTAGATTCAGTTTCACCCCACCCATATCGCTTTTGTGGACAATATCGGGAGAAACGATCTTCATTGCCACGGGAAACCCGATCCTTCGCGCATGTTCAATGGCTTCATCTATCGAAGAGACCATTCTGCCCGCCGGAGTGGCAAAGCCATAGGCATCGAGAATATTTTTGCTCTTTACTTCATTGAGCTGATAGATTCCATGACGTTGACTCCTGGTAATAATTCTTTCAGCACGACGCCGGTTGACCCTGAATCTTGTGACCATTCTGGGCGGCCTTTCTTTCCAGCATGCATACTCATACATTGCCTTTAAGGCGGCAACCGCTCTTTCCGGAGATGAGTAATACGGCAGATTGGAAACAGTGAGTTCGTTATTCCCCTCTGTTATCTCACAGTTCCCCATAAAGGTTGCCAAAACCGGCTTTGATCCGTCAACGGAAAGAGCCAGTCTTCTTACTGTTTCCAGGGAATTAGTCATTGCCTGCGGAGCAAGAACCACAATAATGGCATCAACATTTGGATTGTTTTGCCCGGCGATCAGAGCTTCTGCATATTTTTCTGGCGGAGCATCTCCCAAAATGTTGATCGGGCTTTCCACCGCTATTTCCAATGGCGATTGATTTCGCAGCGAGGCTATGGTGTTGGTGGTGAGTTCAGCAATTTCCATGCCCGCGTGTTCCACCGCGTCCGCAGCCATGGTACCAGGCCCTCCCGCATTGGTCATAATCAGCACCTTTTTCCCTTTGGGCAGTGGCTGCATGGACAGGGCTGTTGCGTAATCCAAAAGACCGTCAAAGGTATCGGCTCTGATGATGCCGGATCGTTTAAAAGCGGCACCATAGGCAGTGTCCAGCCCGGCAAGCACTCCGGTATGGGCTGCCGCCACCCGTTGCCCGGTCTGGCTGGTCCCAGCCTTTAAAATAATGACCGGTTTATGACTGGATATTTTTGATGCGACTTTTATGAATCTATCGCCAGAAACTATGTTTTCCAGATAGCCGATGATCACATCGGTTTCCTGGTCTTTTTCAAAAAATTTGAGTAAATCTTCCTCGTTGATGTCAGCTTTATTGCCTATGGACACGACCTTGGAAAGACCAAGAAATTTTTGTTGGGCAAGATCCATCAACGCAGTACACAGGGCGCCGGATTGGGAAAAAACAGAAATTTTTCCCTTTATCGGCATGCTCCCGGCAAAAGAAGCATTGAGCTTACTCCAGGTATTGACCAGACCAAGGCAGTTAGGCCCCAGCAGTCTTGCTCCTCCTCGTTTGCACAATGTTGCTATCTCTTCCTCAAGATATCCGCCGATTTCACCTGTCTCCTTAAATCCGGAGCTGACCATGATAACGCTTTTGGTTCCCTTGTTCAGCGCCTCTTTCACCGTTTCCAACACATGTTCCTTTGGAATGGCAATAATAGTCTGATCGATAGAACCCTCATATTGGCGCAGGTGGGTATATACTTCCAAATCAAAGATGGTTCCCCCTGCCTGATTCACCGGAACAATTTTACCTGTAAAGCCCCCTTCAATGAGGTTGACAAGGATATCGTGACCGACCTTTCCCGGCGTTTTGGAAGCACCGACCACGGCAACGGTTTCAGGCGTAAAAAGTGCGTCTAACATGGCAATTCCTGAATTGTAGTGTCTTGAATTTTGATCTGGTTAAGAAGCAACGTATTGTTAATAGTACCTTATCCGAGATAAAAAATCACCATGACATATTTATATCAAGGAGAAGAACAACTGAAACAAAACGTACAGGCAGAAAACAGATTTTTAGTAGAAAAACAGTCCAACAACACCAGCCATAGACAATGCCTGGTGTTGTTGGATAAGGCTGAACAGTATTACTCTATCACCTTTCCTTCCAGAATCATGTTTGGAGGTCCAAGCCATGTTCCCTTGAGCAGGAGGTTAAAATACGCCCATTTGAACATCAACTTCGCGATATGGTTGGTTTCCGTGTCCTTTAAAAGATCCAAGGGACCGACTGCAGGAAAAGGATATTTACCGGTATATGGTTCGGTGTCGTAATTAAAATCAATGATGAAGGCTTTCCCGAAGCCTGATTCGATAAATCAGACTGCATGGCCATCCGATCTGGCATGTTGCTCACTGCCATCGATATAGGCAAGGATATTTTCTTCAAGAACATCCCCCTGAAAATGCGCCACAGCACCAGCCTTTGAGGTTGGTACATTCGTACCATCCCCCAAGGCCCAGACATTCTCCCTGCCCTCCGGCTGCAAGGTGTGTTTATCAACCTGTATATAGCCCATGGGGTCTGAAATACCGGAGTCTATCATTACCTGCGCCCCAAAGTTGGGCGGAATCGAAACCAGCATATCATAGTCGACAGATTTTCCTTCATAGGACTGTATGGTCTTCTTTTCATGATCAACGGAATAAAGGTTAAAAGCCGGGGTCATTTTGATGTTTTTCTCTTCCATGACCTCGGTTAACACCCTGGACGCGATTGGCTTGGTAAACGCACCGGTAAGCGGGGTAACAAATTCAATTTCTACATTGTCCCTGATCCCCTTGGTATGAAAAAACCAGTCTGCAAGAAAGGCAAATTCCAGGGGGGCAACCGGACATTTTATCGGCATCTCAGCAATGTTGACTACAAGTTTTCCACCCTTAAATTCCCTCAGGGCTCGCGTTAGATTCTGACAGTCCTCGAATCCATAGAATCCGTAGATATCCTTTCCCCAACCGTCCTGTAATCCTTCAACGGCATCAATCCTGACACCGCATCCGGTTGACATAATAAGGATATCATACTTGAACGTCCCTTCCGTTTTGGTTGTAACCTCCTGCTTGTCCCAATCCACATTGGTGATTTCCGAGATAACAAAATCAATGCCGGGTTTAATAAACTCTCGTTTACTTCTCTTGATTTCAGCGGGCTTGTTAATGCCAAACGGAACAAAAAGAAAACCAGGTTGATAATAATGAACATTATCTTTGTCGATGAGAGTAATTGACCAATCATTATCAAGATTCTTTCTCATCTTGTTGGCCATCATTGTGCCACCACTTCCGGCACCGAGTATAACGATTTTTTTCATTAGGTGTATTGTCTCCAGTATGTGATTAAAAGTGGACTGAACTTGCCAGTTTTTTCCTTTACTCTTTTTGAGGTACAGAATCTTGCTGATTGCAAACCTGAATACAACTGCCAATCGCTTGCATTATCATAAAAACCGCACCCATGGTTTTCTGAAAATCTGGATCCTTCAGCTGTTTTATCATTGCCAGTGGACCGACAGGTTCAACATCGTTAAAATTTATTTCAGCAAGCGTCTTGCGTATGTGCTCAAACTGTTCATCGCTAAGCTTAAAATCCTTGAGACCACCCAATACCGTAGTCGTGAGTCTAAGGACGCCATTGCCCTGTTGAAGGCTATCCAGAGACTGATTGATCGAAGCGATAACATTGGTCTGTTTCAGGACTGCTTCCATTTCCTTGATAAACTCTGTCATTGGCGAAATGATATTCATCAGATCACTGAACGTCCGAACGTTAAGCAAAATGGTGTAGAGAAGATCTCCGATTTGCTCTGCCTGAAAATCACTCTCATCCAAGGTGTTGAGGAATTTTCGGACTCGAAGGAAACCAATCTCAAAAATATCTCCCATATCATCCCGTAATTCTATTCCTGAACGCAGCATGTCAAGGGATTCGGTTATGGCATACAATGACGTCAAAATCCTGGAGAAAAGAATCTTGAGTTCATCGGCACTGAATTGTCCCTCAACCTCTTCGAAACAGGATTTGACTCCAGACATCGCTTGCCTCAGAAATGGCTCAAACTCCTGAGCGAGTTCAGTGCTTGTTTTACTGGATTCCGGCAACTTTTCTGCTGTATCGGTTACATCTTGCTGCGCGCGAACCTCAGCCCTTAATGCCTGGACTTCTTTGGTCAGGAGGTCTAACTTTTCCAGAATTAATGTTTCGTTCATATTGTGTCTCTTCAGGTGATAGGGTTTGCTTGCTGAAAAATGGCAACAACAATTCCTGCAAAGAGAGTGTTGAGACCACGGTGAAAAAGAGTCTCGAAGAAAAGACCCCGTAATGCAGGGGAGATACAAAACAGCAATTAAAAACGCGACTGTATCAGATCAGAGTAAAATACTTTCTCCCGTATTGCAAGACCTTGTTGGTCTGACAGGAGCCGACTCATACTGGAATGAAAAAGCGAAAAGAATAAAATCACACTTTTTAGCGCCCAAACAATATTCAATGCTCTCCTCTACAAGAAGAGAGCATATTCAAGAACTGCTTAATAGACCATCTGTCGAAAATCAGCGGAACTACTTATCAACAGCCTCGATCTGAGTATATCCTGTGATGGAGAGAAATGCCTTCCCGTATTTTTTCCAATTCTCTTCCCAGGTGTCTTCAGGACTTTCAAACATGAACACAAAAAGCACATCCGCGGCATCATTTGTAATTACATACTGGTGAACAACAATCGGCTTCTGACCGTTGGCGGCATCTCTATATCTCAGCCATAGATGTTGCTCTTTTTCATTTATTTGCTTTTGATCAAGATATAAGATGTCTTCTTTAGTACGGTTTTGCATAATGGAATTCAAGTAAACCAGACCAAACTTATTGGCAGCAATTTTCTGGGAAGTTTTTACCCCAAACATGGCTTTTACAGTAATTCCCATTTCAAAGAATTTTTTCTCCGAAAAATCTTCAGGACTGGCAGCATATGCAAATATTTGCATATCATCAACCGCCTTGGTCTCCTTTTCTTTCCATCCAACAGGAATTCGGAAAAAGGCGTTATGATACAGCCGCCACTGAAGGCCAGCAGGAGCAGGCGGTAGTTGTTTCATGATGTCTGGGGGGGGCTCGAAGGTCTTGACAACAGTCTGATCCACACTCTTTGTCTTCGCCTGTTCAGGCAAACTTTCCGGAGTTTTTTGTGCACAGGAAACCGATAACATTCCGACAACAAACATTACCAAGAAACTTAAGCGAAACATATTTATCTCCTCTGGATAGAATTTGAACATTTAACAGCTTTCATCCTCTCTATATGAAAAAACAGTATAATTATCGAGCACCATTTTATTGGTAACATCTTACAATTTCAAGAATTATTGACACAAAAAAACATCTGAAAAACATTTTATTTCACCTTTTATAGACCCGGACAAAGCTCGTTGAAAATTTCCGTTACCTACTCCACCTTTCCCATCGTCCTCTTCTCACCAACAGTGGTGGCAAGACTGATCAGATCACCATCACGATAAACCTTAGCTGTCAAATTATCTCCAGGCTGGAGTTTTTCAGCCAGGTCATAAACAAATTCGCCATCGGCATTTTCCACTCCCTGCCAGGACGCGATACGATCACCCTCTTTTAAACCAAGTCTGTCTGCCATAGCCCCCGGCTCCACATAGTGAACGATCAACAAATCCGACCAAGGGCGACTATGAAAGGTAACACCAAAGCGTAACTCACCTTTAGCCGGGTAGGGAGGAGCTTTAAACGTTTTTTCAAAATATATGTCTCCCCGCCGTGCCCGGATATAGATGTCCAATCCTGGCTTAACTCCTAACATGCGACGGGTAAGAAAGTTTTGATGGGGAAAACGAGCAGTTTCCCACTGCAAAATGACATCACCAACCTGAAAGCCCTGTTGTCCCATAAAACTGTCTTCACCGTTAATTTCTTCTATGACACAGCCCTCCAATACATAATTAAACTGCATCCCATATTTCCAATAATAGGGAATGCCTTGATGGTCGAACCTGTCTTCCCCATGTCTGCGAAAATTAAAATGTTTGAAACCAAAATCATATTTTGCAAATCCCGACTGTTCAAAACGGCGAAAATCGACATACCAGATATTGCCAAAGGTATGACCAAGGCTGGTGCCAACCGTTTTCAAATCGATCCGCCATTTACCATCCGTTCCCTTTTCATACATGAAAGGATCACACCCTCTGTTACTAAGAGCGTAGGTCAATACGGCAAGGGTCTTTTCCTGGTTATACACAATATGTTCAATAACACAGCGATGGTACACCTTTGCCGCATTATCCATTTGAGCCGCACTGATGACCCTCCCGCTCATATACTTTTTGCTTTCTTCTGTATAGATGTCCAGATCCCAGCGGCCGTTGCGTTCAACAAAGGACTGGAGAAAGCGACGATGGGTCTCTTCAACGGTATCAGCGGCAAGAACATCCGGCTTATCTTTGCTGAACGTATCGTCCCGACCGCCGTCAATGCCTGCATCGGCAGAGGCACCACCCCCCAGGCTGCTTTGCAGCGGAATCGGGTCAAATTCCATACCTTGTTTTGCCTGTATGGCTCGGACACGAATCAGCTCACTGGTGGCAAAAATACCCTCAAGAACCCGCCCAAGATTGAAAAAAGGTACCATCTGGCGCGTTTCCAGATATGCGATAAAGGCATCGGGATAAACCGATTCCAGATTGGCAGACACCTCGATGCGCAGCGCGTTGCTGGCAGGATCAATGACCAGTAACAATCCGCGTCCACTGCTGCTTCTACTGCCTACTTTTTGCTTGTTAAACGTCGTATAGGCATATTCTTCAATATCTGCGAGCCCATTTACCGTATAGACCCGATAATCGATATCAAATTTTCTCAGCAACATATCATGATATTCGACAAGGTACTTCTCATCCTCATCCGGCAATAAGTCCGCCTGGTCGTAAATAAATCTGGGCGCAAGCCCAACCTGCTGTTGCAGCTTTTCAATGTCAATACGACGCCCGCCATCTGTATACAGATATCCAGCATAGCCTGCAACAATGAACAACAGTACTGCAAGAATAAAAATTCGTGTTTTTCTTTGCAAAATATATGACCCTTAAAAGTTAAGTTTTATCTTATCGCTTGAAAACAACAGTATTCATATTCTATCAACCTTTAGTCGTTCAAAGCCGCAGCGGCGTTTATATCGCCAGTCACCTTATCCTGCTGATCTTCGCGTTCAAAATACGGCTTGGACTGCAAACCGAGAATAGCCGCAAAGAACCGCCCCGGATAAATCCGGATCGAGCTGTTAAACGCTTTTACCTTTTGGTTAAAGTTAATACGCGCTCTATTAATTCTGTTTCTGGTTCCTCGAAGCTGAGCCTGCAGAGCAATCAGCTGGTCGCTGGCACGAAGATCAGGATAAGCCTCTATAGCCGCCAGTAATTTTCCTGTGACCGCCCCTATTTTTGCCTGCTCTTTTGCAAAACGCTGCATTGATTCTCCTGTTAGCCCCCTCTTTTGCCCGGATACAGCAGCGCCTTTTCCCGCAGAATGAAGTTGCTGCAACTCTTCAATCATTTTTTTTATTTCCTGCTGCTGGGCAAGTCGTTCAGAAGTCACCTCGGTATGTGTTGTCTTCTGATGGGCAATATATACCGAAGTTAGGTTGACAAGATTAGAGATAAGATCACTGCGACGTTGGAAGGTACTTTCCACCTGCGCCCAGGCACTTTCAGCAGCTTCTCTTTTAGCAACAATGCCGTTATAGCAGAAAACACTATAAAGAATAAAAATGACCAGCAAAATTGCAGCCGTCAACGCACTCAAAAGAACAGTTTTCCTCTTCATTTTTCTTACAAAAGTCCTTTTACCAACGATGAAATGCTGTCCTATTTTTTCGCTCTTACATCCTTTAAGGTTGCTTTACCATTACCACTGAGCATTATTACCGCAACGCCATTCTCCCTCAATTTATTCTCTAACGACAGAGCTTTCTCTTTCGGGGCGAAAAATGCCTCTATACCATATTTGACCTGATATTTTTTCAGCTTGTGTTTTGATGGGCGCCTGTCAACCCTGCCGCGAATAAACAGGCCTTCTTCAGGTTTTTCCAGACTGACCCCTTGATATGAATATAGCCCATCTGAACCTTTTTTTAACGTGACAAAAACCCTCTCGCCATTACGGGGATTTTTCCCGCTGTTGATGCTTGCCCCGGGGATATTCGAAATTTCATATTTCAGACGGGCATAGTTGCCACGAAACATACTGCGTGGGTCAACGGGTACTGTTTTCAGCATAATCTCCTGACCTGTCCATATCGGATAAACCGCATTCACATATTCGGCAACGAGGACCATAAGCTGCAACAAAACTACCGCCGAAAGACCAAAAACGAGAGACGTTGTCTTCATAAATTTCCCTCCTTTTTCCGATGCTGTAATTTCCAGAAACGGGCAGCAGAAAGTAAGATGACAGCAAACAAAACAAAGAGTATTGCAGCACCGATATAATCTCCAACCAGATCAACATATCTCATCAACGCGGTGAACAGAATCGTGATGATACCAAGAAAAAAATAGTGGGTAATTGAATGACGAATACCACGAACAATAAGCCAGGTACCGGATAAAACCAGCACAATATTATCAATCACCTGGAGAATAACAGCAAAATCCTTTCCCAAATCTCTCGAGAAACCCTCTCCCCAACCTGTCGAGAAGACGAGCACCAGCAACAAAAAAAGATAACAAGATGAAACAGCGACAATAAAAGAGATTTTATCCCTGCAATACACATAGCTGATCCGGACGGCAGACAACAAGAATAACAGCGTCACCCCCAGAGTCAGTGTTGGAGAACTCCACTGGGCGGTTATTGCCCGAAACCATGGTCTATAAAAACTGAAAACGAGTAAGGAGACCAGGGTAAATCGCAGTACCCATGTTCCCAGCAATATACCATAATCTTCCAAAGTACTGTTTTTTATGCCCGCAAGCCCGTGAGCAACAGCATACAGAAAAATAAAAACCGCAGAACCGATGACAACATTTTCAACACCAACGTCAAAACCGTGAAAATCTGCCAGCAGCCATGACAGGGAGTATTCAATCCAGAAACAGCCGCCGCTTATAAGAATAAGAAACAGCAAACTGCTTTTCTTCACCTTAAAACAATGCCAGCCAAAGACTACCAGCAAAACAGGAAACAGGGCAGGATAAAAACCAAGGTAAGACTCAACAAAAAACCAGATAAAACCGAGCGTTCCTGCCAACAGCAGCAGCAAGGTACTCTCCATCAGCAGCGCCAGTGGCAGAATACCGGCAGACCACCAAAAAATACCGTCAGGGTAGTGCTCACCAATATGATAAATCTGGGCAATCAACATTATGGATGCGCCATAGCACAATCCACCGAGAAAAAAAATGCCGATGGCAACCGCCCTTTCACCTTTTACAACCTTATACACACCAGTCAGATTGACCAGCAATGTCAGCAAGATAAGGCTGACCATTCTGACCATCCGCGGAATTACATCCCAGTTAGCACCGATTATGGTGATAAGGGCAAGCCCCATAAACAGGAAACCGAGGATCGTCAGAATAAAATAACCGTACGACTGTTTTCCCTGATTGTAATAATCAATTCCGTACCGGGAACAGATCTGCACCGCCTGATCTGGAGAAATAATATCCTCTGCCACCCAGAATGTGGTCTCTTTTGCCAAATCATTTTTCAACAACCTGAGTAAACGCATTTTTACCCCATCAATTTACTGTTTTTACGACAATTGAAAAAAGACCAGTACAGTCAAGCATGGAAAAAGCTAAGGGGTTGTTCTTTCTGCCACCAAACACACAGGCACTGATTTGCAACAAACTCCTGTTAGCTGGAAATTCAGGTGACAAGATCCCACCCGCTGTTTTCGGACAATTCTGCAAGCTCCTTCAAATGAGCCCGCTGCACGGCAGCAACTATCTCTTCAATTTTGGAGGCTGCTGTCCTGGTAACAAGGTCAAAAAGCACACCGCAAACATATTCGGTGCCATTCTTCCCCCGGATCTTAGAGACATGGCGAACATTACTATCAATATGCAATACACTGGAACCAGCATAAATAAACTCAATATCCCTGATTTCATCGACCTTCAACAGCTGCTGTTGCGCTTTTGTAATGGAAAAGGAACAGCCATGAACACTTATATTGACAAGCCGGGTTTCAATATCAGCTTGCTTGCCTTTTCCGGCCACCACGATTTCAAGGTCATAGTCATGTGGAACCTTTGCCCTGAATTCTCGCGCACCTCTGATAATTCTTCCCACAATCGGGTAAGAAAGACGGAGTACAGGTATATCATCAACGGTAGTTAAATCTTGATAGGAACACCCCAGCTCCACCGCATAATTGGTCATAAAAAATCGCAATACAATTCGCTTGGAATGACGAATGGAAACGTTGCCAATTCCCGGTTCCAACGGCAGTGAAATAAGGTGGCTGAAGTTCTGAAGATAATCTCCAGGTTGGTAGTCAGGATCGACAAGTACAATTTCTCCATCAACTTCTCGTTCAACCGGAGGTGGAGGATCATCGTACAAACGACTAAAATAGATGCGAGTTAAACCGTCCAGTTCTACCTCGAGAATTTTTTCATCCAGAAAGACTGTTCGCAAAAATGGAAGGATCTGCTCGGGCTTTATAAACAAATCACCGCTTTCAAGCCCCTCCTCAAGGGCTGCCGCAGAATAGTTTGCCCCTGGAAAAAAAAGTTCCAGCCGGGTTCTTAATTTTTCAGCGATGAATGTATGAGAATACGTTCCTGCCATGTGAAGACCTTAATAAAGGTGGTACCGCCCTTCTAAAAAGGTTATCCTATTTAGGCAAAAATGGAAAGGAAAAGAGGCTAACTCCTTAAAAAAATATTGTTTTAGAAAAAATCAGTACTTCTGACAGACAATCACGGTATCAAAAAAGATATACAATAAAATACTCTTGCACCAGATCAATGCAGCCACTATCAGATAATACTCGGGAATATAAATAGATGAAAAGTTTAACCCTGTTACCAATTAAAAAAATCGACGGTGAAGTCACCCTGCCCGGCTCAAAAAGTGTATCGAATCGTGCCCTTTTGCTGTCAGCCCTGGCAGAAGGCAATACAACCCTGACCAACCTGCTGGATTCCGATGATACCCGGTATATGGTCAATGCGTTGCATCAGCTTGGGATTCACTGCCGCTTGAGTGAGCAGAATACGACCTGCCAGGTTGAAGGGGGTGGAAAACATCTGGGACAATGCTGCCAACCTCTTTTTCTCGGTAATGCAGGTACTGCCATGCGGCCTCTTTGTGCAGCCCTGTGCCTGGGAACCGGAACGTATGAGCTTGGCGGTGAACCCCGGATGGAAGAACGTCCGATCAAAGACCTGGTCGATGCTCTCAATCAGGCAGGAGCAGATATACGCTACTTGAAACAGCCAGGGTATCCTCCGATAAAAATCAACGCCAATGGTTTGCGTGGAGGCAAGGTGACCATTGATGGGTCCGTGTCCAGCCAGTTTCTGACCGCCTTTTTAATGGCCGCACCCATGGCAGAAGATGATTGCGAAATAACCATCCAGGGAGATTTGGTTTCAAAGCCCTATATCGACATTACCCTCAAGATGATGGCAGATTTTGGTGTCAAAATAAACAACAGGGACTACCAGGTCTTTTCTGTACAAGGCGGACAAACCTACAAAAGCCCATCTACCTACATGATCGAAGGGGATGCCTCATCGGCGTCCTATTTTTTGGCAGCAGCCGCTATCAAAGGTGGAAAAATACGGGTCAATGGTATCGGCAAAAACTCGATCCAGGGAGATATCATATTTGCCGAGGTTCTGGAGAAAATGGGCGCAAAAATAACCTGGGGTGAGAGCTGTATTGAAGCAGAAGCAGGCACATTGCGTGCTGTTGATATGGACATGAATCATATTCCAGACGCCGCAATGACAATCGCAACCACCGCACTGTTTGCTCGTGGAACGACTGCTATACGGAATATTTATAATTGGCGAGTCAAGGAAACCGATCGCATACATGCCATGGCGTCCGAGCTGAGAAAGGTCGGGGCCACCGTGGTTGAAGGAGAAGATTTCATAGAGATTACTCCTCCTGCACAAATACAGCAGGCAGCCATTGACACCTATAATGACCACCGCATTGCCATGTGTTTTTCACTGGCAGCTCTGGGTGACACAGCGGTAACCATCAACGATCCGGGATGTACATCCAAAACCTTTCCCGATTATTTCAAGAAATTTGAACAGGTCAGTCATCGTTGATACATAAAAAGAAAATAAAAATGAGAGAGGCAGGTTGCCATACATGGTAAACAACTTACAATATCAAGGAGTCTTTGTTAAAACTTGAAAAGACAAAGATGTTGGATGTATGCAGAGAACTAAAAAGTAATAAATATTCATTTCTCTGTCTCAAAGAGTTAACAATCTGAAATGGTTTCAATCACCTGTTAAACAGTTGTGGCAAAACAGCATCACACTTTTCGTGATCCTGACATGGCTATAACACTACCTTACATACACTGGAGCTTAATATGGCAGGAAAAATTTTTTATAGAGTGCGAAGAAAAGCACAAAAAGGACAAAAGACACCGAGATACCACATAATGGCAGTATCCGGGATTGACATGAAAGTATACGGAAGTCATTTTCGTAAGGTTGAACTGGAGCAGATTGCCGAAACCGTTGGTGCAGACCTTGTACGGTTGAAAAGAGGCAAGAAACATCAATAGATCAACATTGTTTATAAAGGAGTAACGAATGGGCTTAGTCCGTGAAGATGATGGGAAACGACTGCATGTGGAAAGTCGTTTGATGGGTGAAAGTCTGGTGAGCAAAGAGTTTATCGATAAACTCGATGTTGCGCCCCAGGAAAGACTTTATCCCGATGTTGCAGTAATGAAAATCGGTGGCCAATCTATCTGTGACCGAGGAGCAAAGGCTTTACCCGGCATTTTAAAGGAAATTGTCGCAAACCGGCCAGATCATAAAATGCTGATTACCACTGGCGGAGGAACCAGAAGCAGACATATATACAGCATTGGTCTTGAAATGGGAATGCCAACGGGTGTTATTGCCAAGTTTGGCAGTATGGTTTCCGAACAGAATGCGTTGATGATTTCAACCCTTCTGTCACCGTGGGGCGGCACCAAAATAGCCCACTCGGATATCGTCAAACTCCCCACTTATTTCAAGGATGGGATCATTCCTGTCATGCATGGTATGCCCCCCTATGACTATTTTGCCATCAAACCAAAGGTGGGGAGAATCCCGATACATCGCACCGATGTCGGGCTGGTAATCCTTGCCGATCTTATCGGATCTCGAAATGTTCTGTTTGTAAAAGACGAAAATGGGTTATATACAGACGATCCGAAAAAGAATAAAGATGTGGAATTTATTGCTGAAATAGGTGCAAAAGATCTTATGGAAAAAGGGCAGGACGATCTGGTCATTGAGCGTCCATGTCTTGAAATCATTCAAAACAGTGAAGTCATTGACAAGGTGCAGATCATTAATGGTATGGTTCCCGGCAACCTGACCAAAGCACTTAATGGCGAACATGTAGGAACCTTGATCTATAAGCAATAATATCCGCTTGATTTGGGGCAGGGTGAAACCTGTCCCGATTTCTCCGTTTCCGGCAAGGAAGTTACAGCATCTTCCTCATATCTTCTTTCATCAATTTGTAATTGATCGCATCCACCAGAGCCTGCCAGCTTGCCTCGATGATATTAACCGAAACACCAACAGTTCCCCATGAACCGAGAGTATCACTGCTTTCAACCAGAACCCGCACCTTGGCATCGGTACTGGTTTCACCGGAAAGCACCCGTACTTTATAGTCAGAGAGGGTCATTTCTTCAAGGCAGGGATAAAAACGGGTCAAGGCCTTTCTGATTGCTATATCAAGAGCATTGACCGGACCATCCCCTACAGCCGCAGTATGCACTTCATTACCACCGACCGACATCCGGATAGTCGCCTCGGTAAGGGGTGATTTATCCATGTCATACTTGTGATTCATCACCCTGAAGCTCTCAAATTTGAAATAGTTTCTTTGCAGCCCCATGGCTCTTCGCATCAACAGTTCAAAACTTGCCTCGGCACCTTCATATTGGTAACCAAGATTTTCCTGCTCTTTCAGCTCCTTGATTATTGCCGGAAGTAAAGGATCGTTGGGATCAATTTTCAGTCCCCACTGTTCCGCCTTATGTAATACATTTGAACGACCGGACTGATCTGAAATCAGAATTCTTCTAATATTGCCAACCTTTTTGGGTTCTATATGCTCATAGGTCAATGGATTTCTCTGCACCGCGCTGACATGAATACCGCCCTTATGAGCAAAGGCGGATTCGCCAACATAAGGCTGGTATCTATCGTGGGGAATATTGGCAAGTTCATCAACAAGACGTGAAGTTTTGTACAATCTTTCCACATGTTTTTTCACCTCGCAATCGAGCCCCATCTTAAAAACCAGTGCCGGAATAATCGAGGTAAGGTTGGCATTACCGCATCGTTCACCATAGCCGTTGATGGTTCCCTGAACATGAGTACAGCCAGCAGATATTGCCAGAAGAGCATTTGCCACGGCAGATTCAGAGTCATTATGAGAGTGGATACCAATTTTGACCTTGCTGCCAATTGTCTGCAGATATTTTTTAACCTCTTTGACAATTTCAGGAATCTCATGGGGCAAAGAACCACCATTGGTATCACAAAGGACAACAGTATCTGCGCCGCCCTCTATTGCCTTGCCAACAGTTTCAAGGGCATATTCCTTATTGCTTTTAAATCCGTCAAA
>PDWJ01003822.1_pt1 | contig 14719 bp, 14 predicted proteins | sample 1430881 | NCBI WGS metagenome assembly PDWJ01 (sample SAMN01162460, study PRJNA174530) | Oral metagenome, whole genome shotgun sequencing project. | biome: Marine environment; feature: Marine mammal; material: Swab sample of the gingival sulcus; isolation source: swab sample of gingival sulcus... | reverse complement strand
GATTTTTCATTTTAAAAATTTTCTTTATATAAATGTGAAATTTGTTGCTTGATTTTTAGGTGTTTGCAAGCTTCACGCTCGGACTTTCCTGTCGAATATGTCGAAAGGTAAGGGCGAACCTGCCTACACCAAACATGTCTCCATGTGATTGTGCGTAAAATTATAGCTTAATTTTTAATACACAAATACGTTTATTCTCATTTTTTAGGTGTTTTATGATTTCGTTTACTTTTTATACTTTTACGCTTGTTTTGAATAGTACGTTTTTATGAAAGAGTTAAAGTTTTGGTTGCCTGATTCTCAGGGGAAAGAAATGCACGTTTATCGTTGGGATCCGGATGATTTGTCTCAAATGATAGGAGTAATAATGTTGGTTCACGGCTCGGTTGAGCATGCCGGAAGGTATCAGCATTTTGCTAAGGTTTTGACAGATAACAACTTTGTGGTGTATGCTCCTGACTATCGCGGACACGGAGAAACAGCGAAGAGATATGGTGATTTTTCATACTTTGGAAAACAAGGTTGGGCGGGGATTCTTGCTGATCTTGAACTTTTGGAAAAACATATTCGCAATGAATTTCCGAATGCTTCTTTGTCTTTGTTTGGGCATAGCATGGGGTCTTTTGTGGTGAGAGAGTATGTAAGTCTTCAACATCATCCGTACAATGCTGTGATGATTAGCGGTAGTAGTTTTGGTAAACCGTTGTTTGTGAATGTGGGCTTGTTAATGATACGCGTTGTTGGATGGTTTTCTAAAAGAGATTCGCAAAATAGGTTCTTTCATAAGGCTATTTATGATAAGTTCAACAAAAAAATTAAGAATCCTAAGACTTCGGCTGATTTTACGACTACTGATCCGGAGATGGCTCAAAAATATTTGGATGATCCATTTAATGGACGTATTGTTACCTTGGGTTATGCTGAAGAGTTGGCAAAAGCTACGCTGAGGACAGCTCAAGAATCATTGATAAAAAAGACACCGGATATTCCATTTCTTATTATTTCGGGAAGGGAAGACCCTGTTGGGGGGAAGAAAGGAAAGGATGTCAAGAAGCTTTATCGAAAGTTTAAAAAGTGTGGGAAGAAGCTTGTGGAGTTTGAGTTGATTCCCTATGCTCGACATGAGCTGGTGAACGAAAAAGAGCGAGATATTATCATGACAAAAATGGCAGATTGGTTCGTAGCAAAGAAATGATTTTGCTGCGAACCAAGTGCGAGTGATTGTTTTTGAGTCGGATGACAAATAAAATGTCCGGAGTGTTATTGACTATTCATTGTTTTGAGTGTTGCATCTCGACCAATCGCTATTTGGCGTTTTGATTTATCAAAATCGTAAGTGCCACAACTGTTTCGTGAGATGTTTATCAAGATGTCCGGAGGTGTTATTTGTAATGTCAGTGCTGCTATTTGTGCTACCATTAAGCTGGTAGTGTCATTAATTATATCGAAATAGCCGGGCATTGCTTCGTCTTTATTTGAATGAGGAAGCATTGCATATATTTTCTTATTGAACTCTGCCAAACGATTCAAGTTATGACTTTCAAAAAAGCCGACATCTTCTTTTTCAATAAATTTTTCGGGAAGTGCTGTTTTTGCATTTACATCAACGGCAATCAAAATATCCCCTTCCGTTCGGGTGATTCTGTTGGTCGGTACAGGGTTCATTACTCCGCCATCAACGAATAAGGTGTCTTTTGCATTGTGAGGCGTGATGACCATTGGAATGCTTATGGATGCACGTATTGCCTCAAATAGTGAACCTTTGCTTAGAACAACTTCTTTTTTGTTTTTTAAATCTGTAGTGATTGACGTATACGGGATTCTTAAATCTTCAATGTTTTGGTCAGGAATAAAGGACTGTATTTCTTTAAGTACTCGATTTGCTTTAATTAAGCCCTTGTTACTAAAACTAAAGTCGATAAGGTTTAATATTTCCAAACGATTCAAGTTTAAAAGCCATGATTCGTATTCATCGAGCTTTCCGGAAGCATAGATTCCGCCAACTAAAGCCCCCATGGATGTTCCTGCTACCGAAGTGATTTCGTAGCCCATTTCTTCCAATACTCTGATCACGCCAATGTGAGCTGTTCCTCTGGCTCCGCCACTTCCTAAAACTAAGGCTACTTTTTGTTTTTTCATGTTTATTTGTTGTTATTCTGTTTGATAAATTTGATTTCGTATTTCTTCCGCCCACTGCGGATGGCTTTTTTCTTTTGTGAAAGTTGATGATGCTATTGCAGGGAATATTTTCACTTTTACTGTTGCTCCTCGTTTTCGGAAAAATTCTCTCGGCAGCAGCATTAATTCAAAAGTGGTTTTAATTCCGAATAAGCTTCTAAATAGAAAAATGCCATAGAACAATCGTGAATTTCTTCCGTAAAAACGAATTGGTACAACGTCTCTGTGATGCTTGATTGATTTTGTAATAAAACTTTTTTTCCACACTTTATCTTGAACTTTTCCCTTGTATATACGCGATACCAATCCAAAAGGAAAGTGGGTTATGGGGTCGTTTGAGGAAAATATTTTTTCAAGCTCTTCAAGTCCTCGGCGCGAATTTTTGCCAAAAACACTCACGTTGGAAACCAATGAATTAAGATTGGGAATGAAGCGAAAAGAATCATTACCGATAGCTTTTAGGCATCCGTATTTTCGTCCAACAATGGTGGTGATGATCATGCCGTCCAACAAACCAAAAGGGTGATTCGCAACAAAAAAGTTTTTTGGGTTATCGGGGAGGTTTTCAAGACCTTCAATATCAATTTTAATATCAAACTCTTTGATCAATTGTTCTAAAAAGTCAATTCCTTCATATTCCCGTAGTTTATAGATCACACTATTCATTTCATCTTCCAGAATGATATGTCGTATGATGGAAACGATGGGGCGAGGCAGATTCCTTAGGAGCTTTGAATTTTCTTTTTTTAAGATACTGTGTAGGTCAATATATTTTGTTATTGCTTCCATAAATGCGTTTATTGATAGCCTTGTTGATCTTTTATTATCTGACTGTTTGTGTTGAGTGAAAACGACACACTACCTACAAATATTCCAAAAAAAAACTGAGAAATAAAAGTTAAATTTTATTAAGAACATTCCATCAATGTAGTGAAGATCTTACAACTTTTTTCGTTGTCGTAGTGCTTCAAAAGTAACAATGGCAGTACTCACACTTACGTTGAGCGAATCGTTTATTCCTTCCATCGGGATAATAATATTCTTTGTTGAGATGTTTAGCCATTTGTCGCTCAATCCTGTTGCTTCAGTTCCTGCAACGATGGCACTGCCTTTTTTGTAGTCGATGGTGTAGTATGGAACCGAAGCCGTAAGAGCTGTGGCATAAATGTTAATATTATTCTTTTTAAGGTAGTTTATGGCTTCCTCAGAATCGCAGATAGCAATCTGACGAGAAAAGATGCACCCGACACTGGAACGAATAACATTGGGGTTGTAGAGGTCTGATTTTAAATTGCATAAAATTACGGCATCGACATTTGCCGCATCTGCCGTACGAAGTATGGCTCCAACATTACCGGGTTTCTCTGTTGCCTCGGTAACAATAATTAGAGGATTTTTTTGAAGTTTTAAATTTGTTAGAGAATGATCTTTTTGATGAAATATGCCAATGACTCCTCCGCTGCCTTCTCGATAAGCAATTTTTCCGAAAACATACGAATCAACTTCAAAAATTGAATGTGTCGAAATATTAGCATTTAAAGTTAAGGAATTCAGTGCATCGTGGCTGCATAATTTCTGATTGAAAAATAGTGTCTGCATTTTATAACCTTGCGAAACAGCCATTTCAAGCTCTTTATATCCTTCTACAACGAAGCATTTGTTTTTCTTTCTGAATCGAGATTTGCTTTGTAACTCTAAAAGAAATTTAATTTTACTGTTCTTAGTACTGCTTATTTTCTGATACATTCTTAGGTGTTTTAGCAAAAAGATGCAACCGTAGCATTTTCCATATAATCTTTGAATGATTTTGTCATTGAGCTGAAAATATTTCCCATAATACATTTGTCAGCCGGGCAAATGGGGTAGTCCATCGGGCAGGCAGAAACGGTTATTTTTCCTTCAATAGCTTCGTATATTTCAAGAAGATTGATTTCATCGGCAGGTTTTCGCAAGGAGAATCCCCCATTAGGACCTCGGTTGGAGGATAGATACCCTTCCTTTACGAGTCGTTGTAATATTTTGGCTACATGGTGTTTGGATGATCCGGTTAGCTCAGAGATTCGAAGAACATTTACTTGTTTTTCCGACTTTGCTATTATCACCACACTATGTATTGCTATTGAAGCAGCCTCGCTCAGTGAAAAGATTTTTGACATATATGTTTTAATTCAGAATTGACGACTCTTGAAGGACAAAAGTACTAAAAAATTAAAATGAGCGCGATTTCTGTTCTGAAATGGAAAGATTTCAAAAACTTAAACATAATGTGTGTTTCTCTGTTAGGGAAAAGGAATACTTTTGCAAGCTTTTAAAGAAATAATATGCAGGAAATAAGAAACATCGCTATAATAGCTCACGTTGACCACGGAAAAACAACATTGGTTGACAAAATATTACAACAGGTAAAAATTTTTAGAAAAAATCAGGATGTTCCTGACCTTATATTGGATAGTAATGATTTGGAACGAGAGAGAGGAATTACGATTCTTTCGAAGAATGTTTCTGTGCGCTATAAAGATGTAAAGATTAATATCATAGATACGCCCGGACACAGTGATTTTGGCGGTGAGGTGGAACGCGTGCTAAATATGGCGGATGGCGTTCTTTTGTTGGTGGATGCTTTTGAAGGTCCGATGCCGCAAACTCGATTTGTGTTGCAAAAAGCTGTTGAGCTTGGACTCAAGCCGATTGTAGTTGTGAATAAAGTTGATAAGCCCAATTGTGACCCCGAGGGAACAATGGAAAAAGTCTTTGACTTGATGTTCAGCTTGAATGCAAATGAAGATCAGCTTGACTTCGCTACCGTTTACGGTTCGTCCAAGCACGGGTGGATGAGTGATGATTGGAACACTCCTACAACGGACGTAAGTCATTTGTTAGACGTAATCATTGAACATATTCCTTCGGCTCCACACCATGAAGGAACTCCGCAGATGATGATTACTTCTTTGGATTATTCTTCATACACCGGACGAATTGCGATTGGGCGAATTCACAGGGGAGCTTTGCAAGCAGGCATGCCGGTATCTTTGGTGAAGAGAGATGGAACAATTAGCAAATCCGTGATTAAGGAATTGTATGTTTTTGAAGGTTTGGGAAAAGAAAAAACAAAAGAAGTTGTTCATTCCGGAGAGATTTGCGCAATTATGGGGCTGGAAGGTTTTGATATAGGTGATACTGTTGCTGATATTGAAAATCCGGAAGCGATGACACCAATTGCCATTGATGAGCCTACAATGAGTATGCTTTTTACAATTAATAACAGTCCTTTCTTTGGTAAAGAAGGTAAATACGTAACGTCCAGACACATTAGAGATCGTCTATACAAAGAAACCGAAAAGAATTTGGCACTGCGTGTGGAGGAAACAGAATCAGCCGACTCCTATTTGGTGTACGGTAGGGGAATCATGCACTTGTCGGTTCTTGTAGAAACAATGAGACGTGAAGGTTATGAATTGCAACTTGGTCAGCCACAGGTTATTATTAAAGAAATTGAAGGGGTAAAGAGTGAGCCGGTAGAATATCTTACCATTCATGTTCCCGAATCTTTTTCAGGAAAAGCTATTGAACAAGTAACTCGACGTAAGGGGGACTTGGTGAATATCGAAACCAAGGGAGATAGGGCTTCTTTAGAGTTTATTATTCCATCCAGAGGATTAATAGGTTTGAGAAACAATCTTCTTACGGCAACAAATGGCGAGGCTGTTATGGCGCATCGTTTGAAAGGCTACGAACCTATGCGTGGTGCTATTGGCTTGCATAGAAATGGTGCATTGATTGCCGGAGAAACAGGTACGGCAATTCCGTATTCCATCAATAAGTTGGAGGATAGAGGACAATTTTTTGTGTCGCCGGGCGAAGAAATTTACGAAGGACAGGTTCTGGGTGAGCATATTCGTCAGTCGGATCTTGTGATTAATCTTATCAAAACAAAGAAACTTACGAATGTACGTGCGGCAGGATCTGATGATAAAATTTTTATTACGCCTGCCAGAAAAATGTCGTTAGAGGAGTACATGGAATATATGAGAGATAATGAATATCTTGAGGTAACTCCGGAAAACCTTCGATTGAGAAAAATATTACTTAATGAGTTTGATAGGAAAAGATTACGTAATTCAAATAATTAATTGTATTTTTATCTGGTTTGCAATAGGAGGAGGGTGTTCTTTCTTTTATTCAGCGTTGATGTTTAATTAATTACTTAAATTTATTTTTATGAAAATATTATTTCGTTTAAATCTTCTGGTATTGGTCTTTGTTTTGAGTTCGTGTGATGTGCTTAATCAACTTAGTCAGATACAAAGTTTTTCTAAATGTGAATTTCGACTGAAATCCGTAGACAATATTAAGTTAGCCGGAGTCAAGTTGGACAATAAAAATACTTGGAAAGATCTGGGTTTTATGAATATAGCCTCCATCACAAGTGCACTTACTCGATCCGACTTTCCTTTAGAGATGAATATTAATGTGCAAGTGAAGAACCCAAATGCTCGTCAAGCATCGCTTAACAATGTGGATTGGATTCTCATTTTGGACGGTGTGGAAATGACACGAGGAACGCTAAACAAGCGAATATCAGTTCCTGCCAATGGTGGGGTAGGGAGCATGCCGGTTGGGATTAGGATAAACCTCAAAGAAGTTTTGAAAAATTCATCGGGAGATGCACTCATACGCTTTGGTAAGAATTTGTTGGGGATGGATGCCAACCCAAGTAAAATAACGATGAAAGTTAAACCTCGAATGGATGTATTGGGTGTTCAAGTTGAATATCCGGGGTACATTACGTTAAGTCAGAGTTTTAAAGCAAAATAAATAAGATTCTCCGTCCAAAAAACCGATTTTTTCGTTGTGTTTTTCTGAAAAAATCGGAATCAAAAAAGAAAAGCGTGCTAGTTTAAAGTTGTTTAAATTAGCACGCTTTTCCTTTCTAAATCCATGTCGAGTGCTACGCACTCGCTCAGTGTTTTGTTCTATAAATCAATCCCAAATGTCCATTCATTTTGTTTGGAACTCAAGTATTGTTTATGCATATATAAATCGTTTGATTTTCTGTGTAGCAGTTTTTTCAAAGGGTTGTGGGTAGAAAACAACTTGCTGCAATTGTGAAAACTTATTAACATTCGTGTTTACGTACGTGTGTAACTCCTTAAGCAGCTCATCAATGTTTTCTTCAATTTGAACTTGCAGTTCATCCCTTTGGTTTTGTAAATCAGTTTTAAAGCTTTTGTATCTGGCTTCTAATTCATCCAAATTGAGATGAACGAGTGCAACAAGTTTGCCTTTTTGTTCAATCACAATTGACTCTGCAACATGCTTGAAATTATTAATTACTGACTCAATTTCTTCCGGATAAATATTCTCTCCGCTTGCTCCGATAATTACATTTTTGGAACGTCCTTTTATAAACAGAAAATCATTTTTATCAAATACTGCCAAGTCTCCCGATTTGAACCAACCATCGTTAGTGAGTACAGATTTTGTTAATTCAGGTTCTTTGTAATAGCCTTGCATAACGTTTGGACCTTTAATCCATACTTCGCCTTCTCCCGTTTTTGGGTCAGGGTTGTGAATTTTTAACTGTACACCATCAACTGCAGGGCCTGTTGATTGCAGGCGTTTTGATTTGGGATTTGTTCCTGCGCATAGTGGGGCAGTTTCCGTCAGTCCGTAGCCGATCGCATACGGAAATTTTGCTTCAATTAAGAATTTCTCAACGGTTTTATCCAATTTAGCTCCCCCGATACCAAAAAACTTGAGTTCACCGCCAAAACTTTGTAAAAGTTTTTTTCCTGCTATCTTATTTAAGACTTTTCGAATCGGAGCTACTTTGTATAAGGTTCTGATTATAGCCTTTTTTTGGAAACTCGGAGCTATTTTATTCTTGTATATTTTTTCAATAATCAGAGGCACTGTCAGCATCATGGTCGGACGCACTTTTTTCATGGCATTCAACAATACTGCCGGACTTGGTGCTTTTTTTATGTAATACACTTGGGCACCGAACAGCATCGGAAGAACAAAGCCCAGCGTATTTTCGTAGGTGTGTGATAATGGTAATATTGACAAAAAGCGGTCGTTGTGCGTAATGGGTTGTACCTTTGATCCCGCAATGGCATTCGAAATAATATTCTTGTGAGATAGCATTACGCCTTTTGATTTTCCTGTTGTTCCGGAGGTGTATATGATTGTAGCCAAATCATCTTCCTGCACATTGTATACTCTCTCAGAAATGTCCTCAAGGCTAATCTCAGCGTTTGCCTTTGAATGGACGACTTTTAACTCGTCAAGCTCAACAAGCGAATGAATAGATCCTGTGTTGAAATTGCCTAATTTTTTTTTCAATGCTGTTGAAATAAATAAGACCTCAGCTTCGGAGTGCTTGATGATGTTTTCGACTTCATTTTTCGAAAAGTCAGGCAGTAAGGGGACAATGACAGCCCCAAGCGATACAGTGGCTAAATAAGAAACTCCCCAGTTGGGCATATTCGCACTCAGCAATGCTACTTTTGAACCTTTTTTAATACCATTTTTTTCAAGAAAGGAAATTGTTGCTTTAACTTTTCTGTCCATTTTGGAATAGGTCATCTGCTCAGAATCCACAAATCCAAAAGATTTTCTGTTCCCATGTTTTTTTACAGTCTCACTGAAAATAACGGGAAACGTTAATTTATGCTCTTTCATTTATGAATGATAAAGTTATAAATGTATCAGTGTTAGGTGCAAAGATACAATAATTATTGGGTGTATAACAAAGTAAAAATCGTAAGGTTCAATCAAAGGCTTTGGATTCGATATAGGATTCCTCCCGAAAGCTGTAGCCAGTGCAGCGTGTATTCGTTTGTGGGGTTGTAGGAATATTTTGAATTTAAATACAAAAAAAAGTTCTTGTTTAACGGAAACTCTGCCCCAAGTTCGGGTCCAAAGGCTATGCTATGTTGATATTTTTCATCACCATAGTGTGTGAAGTTTTGTAATATCGCTTTTCCTTTGAGTTTTTGATGATAAACTCCGGCATGAAAGCCAAATGTGTAGATGGTGTGAGGCTTTTCAGTATCTTTCTTTAGTTTGTATTGCAACGTCAATTCTGATCGAAACAGCTTATTGGTTAATGTGGATTCTTTAACATCTTCGTTCAATACTCTAGCAACTTCGGTGTAGGGAATTAAATAAGGAAAAACCCCCGAAAAATCTCCGTTTAGATAAAAATCTTTATATATTTTTTGTTGAACTTTTATTTCAAAAGCCGGCGATGTGTCATTGAATAATTTCTCAGGCGTGGAGATTGGAATATCAAAAGCAAATCCAAGCCCAAGGTTTGTTTGTGCCTGAGACGAAATTGCAGTGCCGATAATTAGAAATATGTATACTAAGTATTTCATCTGTTTGGATTTTTACTTATCGTGCTGTGTCTTTTTTAATATTTATCTCGGACATTGTCTGTAGGCTAACGTGTTTTATTGATTATTATTTTTATTGAGTATTGCGAATATGGTTTTATTCGCCATCACGCTTAGGGAGATGCCTCTACTAGCCATAAAAAGCATGATGGCAGTCCATAATGCGTGATTGCCTATTAGCGGTTTCAGCAGATGATAACTAGGAAGAAAAATGAAAATAGATGAAACGATCATCGTATTTCGCATAGCCTTGCTGGCAGTCGCCCCAATATAAATGCCATCCCAGATAAATGCTGAAAAAACCGTCAGCGGCATCAGCCAAAGCCAAAACTCATAGTCCCTACTCATTTGAATGATAGTGTCTTTGTCCGTTAGAATTTTGAAAATATATTCATTTCCAAATATGAAAAGTAGTGTAAGGACGACACATACTGCAAATCCCATTCGGAAGAGTAACTTCACAGTTTTATGAAGCATTGATTTGTTTTTTGCACCTATTGCTTTGCCAACCAATGCTTCGGCAGCAAGCGCAAAACCATCGATAAAATAACTAAGAATCCATAAAAATTGGAGCATGAGTGAATTTACGGCAAGGATGTCATTGCCAAAAATTGCTGATTCGGCAGTGAAGTAGAAAAATGTGCCCGTTAGGAGTAAACTTCGAATTAGTATATCACTATTTACTTTTGTGAATGCTCGAATAGATCTCCAATCTAGAATGGCATTGCGCCTGATATGTTTTGTGAGTTTGAAAAAATGTTTTTTGAAAAAGAATAAACTGAGAATTAATCCCGAATATTGAGCCAAAACGGTGCCAAGTGCAACACCATCAGATTTCATGTCGAAAAGAAAAATAAAAGAAGCACTGAACAAGATGTTTGCGATGTTAACAATAATGGCTACCAGCATAGGAATGCGAGAATTTTGCATTCCAATAAACCATCCCGACAGGGCATAGATGCCGAGTGTGGCAGGAGCAGCCCATATACGTATAAAAAAATATTCGCGAGCGAGGCTTTCCACTTCGTTAGATCCATTTATAAGCCAAAATCCAAAGTTTGCAATGGGAATTTGTAGTGCAATCATTACAAAGGCAGAGAAGGCTGCGATAAGTATCGATCGGCTCAAGGTTAAGATGCTTTCATCAAGAAGTCCGGCGCCATAAGCTTGTGCCGTAAATCCACTTGTTCCCATCCTCAAAAAACCGAACCCGGCGTAGATAAAGGTGAATATGGTCGATCCTAACGCAATCGCCCCAATGAAAGCACTGTTGTCCAGATGTCCCATGAGCCAAATATCAGCTAAACCAACCAGTGGGACGGTGATGTTGCTGATGATGTTAGGAATGGCTAAGTCTAATATTTTCTTCTTCAATGTTTGAATTTTGAGCGAAAATATTCAATTTTTACATGCGCTCGTTACTCCTTGAATTTATAACGTTGACTGTACGGGCGTACATTTACGGAATTGTTTAGTTCTTTTGATACATATTTTTCTTTGAAAGCCAGTACTTCAAAATTGGAGTTGATGATGTAATGTTGCGGTTTTGCGTAAGGAAGACATCGGTAATCAACTTTCAGCGCATAGTATTTTGTGCCATTTGCCTCCCATTGTTTGTCGAGATGTATTTCGTTGTGGCATGCTTTATCATGTGCCATGCTGTGAGTTGTACCTTTTGCAAACATCCCTTTGTGATAAATTAATTGAGCGATTTCTTTTTGGTTTTCTCTAATGATGTGTAAATTTTTGATCAATTTCTCTTTGTCAAAATCTTTTGCGTCAATATCATTAAGCATTAATTTTTGAATGGAATCTTGTGATAAATATGTGAATTTTTTTATTTGAAATAAGGAATCGTTACGTTTCAAAAACTTGTAGTCACCCATTTGGTAAACAAGGGTTTTGCCATCAAAGAGTTTTTTACCTCCGACATATTTCTTGCCCCATTTCCGTTGAACTTTTAGTGATGATATTTCTTCTCGACTCATTCCACTCATTTTTATTATTCCGTGGATGATGGTTGTGTCGCCGCGTTCTTGGTATCTGAAGTTTACCGTGTCGGGAATCGACAGCATTGCGTTTGCAACAATAAAAGGTTTAAATTTGTCTTTTTGAGCATGTAGTGTTATGCTCAGACCGAGTACTGTTATGAGTAAGAGAATTTTTTTCATGTTCTAAATTCGTGATTTTTTTTGCTGTTAAAGCGTTAATAAAACCCAAAGTTAAGACAAACGATATTTAAAGTTGGACATTTTCCGATAAATTTAACAAAGTTTAGCGAATTGTGAAGATTATTGCACCGTGTGTTGATGAACATAGCAGGGCAGAATGGGTTACTATTATTTTAATATTTTAGATTATGAAAAAAGTATTTTTTCTTGCATTTGCAGTATTATTTTCATTTGCAGTAAGTGCACAAGTGAAAAGTTTTCACGATTTTAAAGTGAAGACCTTGGAAGGTGAAACATTTGATATGGCTTCCTTAAAAGGTAAGAAAGTGATGGTTGTTAATGTAGCTTCAAAATGTGGTTTGACACCTCAATACAAAGAGTTACAAGCACTTTATGATGAATATCAGACTGCCGGTTTTGAGATTATAGCTTTTCCTGCCAACAATTTCTTGTGGCAAGAACCCGGTACTCACGCCGAAATCCGAACATTCTGTACGGAAAATTATGGGGTAACTTTCCCTATTATGGAAAAAGTTTCAGTGAAAGGTAAGCATCAACACGAAATATATAAATGGCTTACTGATAAAGATTTGAATGGGAAAATGGACAGTAAGGTGAAGTGGAATTTTCAAAAGTATCTGATTGATGAAAATGGTGCTTTAGTTGATAAACTCTCACCAAAAGAAAGTCCAAAATCGGAAAAGGTTATTGATTGGATTACCGGAAAATAACTTTTTTTTAAAAAAAAGTATTGTATATGACAAATGATTTCAAATTTCAATTGGAACAGTTTGCTGATGTTAAGATAGTCAGGTATCAAGTTCCGGGTTTTGATAAATTGCTTCCTCGACAAAGGGTTTTGCTTTACTATTTGCATGAAGCAGCCTTGGCAGGAAGGGATATAATTTATGATCAGAATTATAAATACAATCTTCCGATAAGGAAGGTCTTAGAGCAAGTGTTTCGTACCTATGGCGGTGATCGGAAAGTCAAAGAATTTCAGGATTTTATTATCTATTTGAAGCGTGTTTGGTTTTCTAACGGTATTCATCATCATTATTCGATGGACAAGTTTTATCCTGAGTTTTCGGAGGCGTATTTCAAGGAATTGATTGCGGCATCCGATTTAAGTGGTTTGGATAAGGAATTGGCTAATGAGCGTTTTATCGTGGATGAGTTAATGCCTGCAATGTTTTCCAAAGATTTGGATACGAAGCGTGTAAGCCTTGATTCTTCTCAGGACATTGTTCTTGCTTCGGCATGCAATTTTTATGAAGGCGTGTGCCAAGAAGAGGCTGAGAATTTTTACTCGGCAAAAGTGGATGTTAATGATCCCGAACCGATTTCTCACGGGTTGAACTCAAAGCTCGTAAAAAAAGACGGGAACTTGGAGGAGCAGGTTTGGAAAGTTGGCGGTTTGTATTCGGCGGCTATCGAAAAGATTGTCTACTGGTTGACAAAAGCATTGGAAGTTGCCGAGAATGCTATTCAGAAGGCTGCTTTTGAAAAGCTTATTGAATATTACGAAACCGGAGATCTTAAAACATTTGATGCTTACAATAAGTTGTGGCTTCAAGATACCGAATCTGTTATTGATGTGATTAATGGTTTTATTGAAGTGTATGGAGATCCGCTCGGTAAAAAAGCGACTTTTGAATCGGTAGTTTCCATTAAAGACATTGAAGCAACAAAAAGGGCTGAAACGGTTAGCTCTAATGCACTTTGGTTTGAACAAAACTCATCTACAGATTCTAAATACAAAAAGGAACGCATCGAAGGAGTTTCCGCCAAAGTTATCAATGTAGCAGTAGAGTCCGGCGATTGTTCTCCGTCGACACCAATAGGAATAAATCTACCGAATGCCGACTGGATGAGGGCAAGTTATGGTTCAAAATCAGTAACTATTGGAAATATTATGCAAGCCTATGATGAGGTGAGTAAGGAAAATGGTGCGATTGAGGAGTTTGCTTTCGATGATGAAGAAATACGTATTGCCAAGAAATATGGAAATATAGCTTCCAATTTGCATGTTGATTTGCACGAGATTGTGGGGCATGGTTCCGGAAAACTGGCTGAAGGTGTTGCCGACTGCGTTATATTTTGCTTTAGATCCTAAGTTGATAGAATTGGGCTTAATGCCTTCGGTTGATGTTGGGAAATGTGAATATAATGGCTACATTCGAGGTGGTTTAATGACACAATTGGTGCGTGTTGAGCCGGGTAAGGATCTTGAAGAGTCGCACATGCGAAACCGTCAATTGATTGCCGCTTGGGCTTTTGAAAAAGGTAAGGCTGACAAGGTTATTGAAAAAGTTACTAAGAACGGGAAAACGTTTTTTAGAATTAATGATTATGAGGCTTTGAACACTCTGTTCGGAACGTTATTGAAAGAAGTGCAGCGAATCAAATCGGAAGGTGATTATGAAGCTGCAAAAACACTGATAGAAACTTATGGTGTGAAAGTGGATCAGGAGCTTCACAACGAAGTTCTCGAACGTTGGGAAAAGTTGAATATAGCTCCATATTCAGGCTTTGTAAACCCTGTTATTCGACCTTTAATTAAGGATGGTGAAATTGTCGATGCTCGAATAGATTATCATAACGATTTTTCTGAGCAGATGATTTTTTATTCTGAAAATTATTCTTTTTTGTAGAGAACGACATGCCCTTTGATATTGTCTTATCAAGGGGTTTTTATTTCTTTTTTACATCCTCGAATAGCTGCTTTCGAAGTGCAAATAATCTCTGAGATAAATAGTAAGTCGGGCAGTGGGGTGGTTACAGGTTTTTGAAAATCAACAAAATATAAAACACGAAATATGCAGATGAAAAATCCATCAAAATTTATGAAAAAAATAGTTTTAGCTTGTGTTGGTATTGTCTTGTCAATGTTTAGTTTAGCTCAAAAAAAAGACTATCCCCAAGATTATTTTCGTCTCCCATTGGATATAGACTTGGTGTTGACCGGGA
>PDWJ01003564.1_pt1 | contig 14721 bp, 13 predicted proteins | sample 1430881 | NCBI WGS metagenome assembly PDWJ01 (sample SAMN01162460, study PRJNA174530) | Oral metagenome, whole genome shotgun sequencing project. | biome: Marine environment; feature: Marine mammal; material: Swab sample of the gingival sulcus; isolation source: swab sample of gingival sulcus... | reverse complement strand
GTCTGCTGTTGATTGTCGTTCAAACTACATCCTCCTGTCATGATTAAGATGGTTATGATTACTAAAATACTGATTCGTTTTATCATTTTTACCTCGCTTTAAAACGGATTGCCTTTATAGTCTTTATCCCATATGACGGTAGTTTGATGCGATGTGTTCATCTGCTTTACTAAATTCTAGGCGCGTTGTTTTAACATACTGCTCTGTTTTATTTATTAAGTGATCAAAGCATAACGCAATTGTCTTTAGTTCTGTCATACTAGTCTGGAGCGCATCTACCACTTCACCCTTTGACTGCTCTATTTTATTGTTTAACTTATAATTAGTTACACTTAAACTGAGGGCATTTAACGCCTCTTCTATGCTTTCTAATTGTTTTGGGTCAACAGCTATTTCGACACCTGATGAAACTACACCCATTGTATTCTCCTTATAAAAAATTTGCAAAAAAACTTGATATATTTGACATTAAATCGTGCGGAAACTCAAACGTATCTGCCGCTTCTATTGCGTTAACATTGTCCGTTAAGTCTATTAACAATTGGCTAATTGCCTCTGATGTCGCTTTCATATGACGTATCGTCTTTGGGCTGACACGACTTATCCGACTTGTTATTAATTGATCTCTTAGCCCTGTTTCGGCAAGTGTCGCCAATAAACCATTGTATTCGCTTATGCGCGCTTCTAAAAATTCAATATAAAGCAATATATCTTTTTTGGTCATCGATATTTCGCTATCAACTAAAACTAAATCTTTTTCCATTTTTTCCCCTAAAATAATATTATTCACGGCAACTGATAGTTCCCGTGAATAATTTAACAGTTCAACCACTATACTCTGAATTGACTAGCAATATTTGTATCAGTTTCTTCGATTGTACGTGCTGTTGAATCAAGTGCCATTGCGATTTCTCTAATTAGTTCTTCTGCTTTTAGAAAACCCGGTTTTAGCTCTTGATAACGTGCTGAATACGACTCACTTGCAGCACCTTCCCATTCGCCTTGTAATAACTGTAATAAATTGTCCATCTTGCTGATGACACCATTTACAGCGTCTGCTTCAACGCGGTATTGATTTGCGCGTTCTCTCATTTGATCAGGGGTAATTCTAATTTGGTTTGCCATTGTTTCCTCCTTATTTTCTCTTAATACTTTTTATCATTACGTCAATATGACGTTTTGACCTAACGGTTTATTGAAAGTGGCTTCGTATTTCATCTACAACAGATGACGCCGCTTTTTTTGCCGCCCGAGCTGCGCGGCGCGCTTCTCTTTCAGCTTCACGCGCTGCTTCTTCAGCTGCCTCAGCTGCTCTGATTTCTACATCTAGTTCAGCGATCCGCAATTGATGCATGACAATATTGGCGCGGCAAATTTCAATTTGTGTCTTGTACAAAACTTGCTGGGCGATAATCATTGTCTTTAATTGACCTAGTGACATCGCTACAATTTTTGTACCGACACCATCTAATACAACTAACATGCCCTCTTCGTATTTTGCTGAAGTTCTGCAATTCATCTTTAAACAATCAATATCTGATAACAAAGTTTGTTTGCGATTGTTTATCGTCGAAAAATCGCCTTTTGTCTGATCTACATTTGTACTAAAACGCTGTAATGATGCATACAATGCCTCTAGTCTTCTTAAATTCTCTTGTTCTCGTGCAATACTGGCATAGTGATCTGACCGTTGCGATCTTAACCTTGATGATAAACTCATTTTATCGTCCTCTTTCTTGAAACTAACGCCGTTTTAATTTTAACACATTCGCCATCGCGTGTATAGTAACAATCGCCTGTTTCGATGCGTTTTGAAAAACGTCTGATATAGGGCATCGCTATGTCGTAAATCTTTATACTGTCGATATTGTCAAAGTACAGTAATTGATGCTTATCTTTAATTGCTTTCATTATTTCGTTGGCACTATACGGTATGTTGACGTTTTCTATTGCACTTATGATAATTGCAACATTCATCTTTTTGTAACGCGTTGTTATATTTCGATAGGCATTTAATGCTTCAGTATCATTGGCGATTGCCGTAACTGCATCAATATTGTCAAGCAATAGTATTTGTAATTTTGATTCGCTTAACAGATTGGCATCGCCTTCCATTAGTTTTTCATAACGGCGCTGGCATTCTACCTCGATTTTCTTAATGTACTGACAGGCTTTTTCAGCCGCCAAACTATAATCAACCAAAGAACTGTATTGTTTGAGAAATTGCGATTTTCGGTTGACGCCATCGACGACATAGGCAGCAACTTGGTTTGGGTAAAATTGTTCAAACTGATTAAATAAATAATTTAACCAATTGTGTTTGCCCGATTTTTCTGCACCTGAGATGCCCAGCAGACCGATACTAGAAAAATCTAATACAAATGGCATAACTGTACTATAGTCGAGACCAAACACAACTGAAAAGCGCTGTTTCATTAAATTACCATAGTTTTCTGCGATATATTCTTCTGTTAATATGTCGGGAATAGCCGGTATAAGCCTAGCTTTAATATTTTCATTACGCTGATTGACGCTATCGATAAAGCTGCGAATACTATTGGCACGATCGATTTCTTTTTCACCTTTAAAAGACAAATAGGTTTGACATTCGAGATGCGTTTTATCGATATCGACGATACAGCGGCCTGCTATATCATCGATACGCAGTTTGCAGTAATCAAATAGCGTGCTATACTCGGCAGAATCATTATTAAATAAAGCGATTCGCGTTGCAAAATTTGACAGATATTTATAGCCGATGCCAGCGGTCTGGGTATTGGCTATAATTGTTGAAATACCAACCGATAAACCTTCGCGACAAATATTAATTAAACTATCGTCATCTTGTAAATACAATTCTTTTAAAGTTGTTAGATTATCGATCATTAAAACGATTAATGGCAAATCTTGCATACCCGCTTCGCGATATGCTGTAAAAGAACTGACGCCAACAGATAATAATTTTTCTTTGCGCGTTTCAATTTCGTTTTGCAATAATCTTATTAGATTTTTAAACTTTTCGTCTTGCGATGGTGTAACAACACCGCCAACATGGTTTAATCCTTCAAAATTTTTTAGCACCATCGAAGAAAAATCGATGATGTAAATAGATACTTGTTCGGGCGTGTACTCCGTTGCCAGCGAACGAATAATGCCTTGCAGAATATTGGTTTTACCAGTTTGGGCTGAGCCAACAATCAATGTATTGTCGCTACCAATGTTAATTTTGTAGGTGCCTTGAAATTGCTTATCTGGATCATCATAAACGCCAATTGTCGCGCTAATTGCGTCATGTACTTCAATTGGCTTTCTATCAATCGTTGGAAAATCAATTGTATGTGCCAAAGATTCTAGGCAAATATCGGGCAGTTTGACAAGTTTATTTGCCTGGCAATAAGCCGCAATATGTTTGACAATTGCGTCGAGTTGCGTTAAATTATCATCGCCCATTTCAGCTTTTTTCTGTTCATAAACGGGGCGTTTTTTACCTGATTCTGTGAGCTCAAAGATTGTAAATGTCTTGGTTTTACTATCATCTATTTTTTCAGACGCACCACTGTATGCCGACTGAAATAGCTCGAATTTCTCATTGTTGCCAACTTGTAAATAAGCGCGCCCTGGCTCTTTTATTTCAGCAGCTAATGGTGATTTTAACACTTCGTTACTATCTTGTTGGCTTTGTACTTTTAAACACAGTTTAAAGCGTGAATTTGACCATATTTGTTCGTTAATTTGACCAGATGGTTTTTGCGTAGCTAGTATCAAGTGAACACCCAAGCTTCTACCAATGCGCGCAGCAGATATAAGCTCTTTCATAAACTCGGGCTGTTCGGCTTTCAGTTCGGCAAACTCGTCTACAATTACAATTAAGTGTGGCAATGCTTCATTTAATTCACCTGCTTTATATTTTTTGATGTACTTATCTATATGATTGACATCGGCTTCGGCAAATAAGCGTTGTCGCTTTTGTAATTCTGCTTTTAACGACTTTAGCGAACGCTCTATTTCGCGCCCGTCAATATTGGTTATGGCACCCAATAAGTGTGGTAGATCAACGAATTGGTTAACCATACCCCCGCCCTTAAAGTCGATAATGACAAACGCCACTTCATAAGGGTGATACAATGTCGCCATTGCCAAAATATAGGTTTGCAATATTTCTGATTTTCCGGACCCTGTCGTACCAGCGACGAGACCGTGCGGTCCATCAGCCGTGTCGTGTAAATCGAGGTTGACGATGCCACTTTTTGATATACCGACTGGCGCGCTTAAACTATTATAAACTTTTGAGCTGCGCCAACGTGCACCTAACAACAGATCTTCTACCGAAAAAATATTAAGCATTTCAAACATAGAATAGTTTTTCGTCAGTGTACCTTCTAGCGATATTTCTTCGGTGTAGACTGGTGCCGTTAAACGAACGATATCGCGCGCCTTGTAGTCGTTTAAGAGATGATAACTAAAACTAGATTGCTGGTTTCTATTTTCTGCACTTTTCAATATGCCCTGTTCATCTTCTGTCAATTCGATAATACTATTACAGCCAAGTGGAATTTCGGCCTTATGCTCTGAAAAGAAAATAAATGTAACGCCTAATGTTTGTGCTTTATCGATAAATTTTGAAATTGGGTGGCTTTTAAAGCCAAAGTAGTCATAAAAGAAAACTATTATCTGATTGTCAAATTGTTTAACCGCTTCACGGCGAGTCAGTTCTTTGTACAAGAACTCGAAAACCAAATTTTTACTATCATTATCGATAACAATATTGCGCATGTCAATTTTTCGATTGTAAACATGGGGTAAAAATCTAAGCCAAAGAACATCGTCTTTATGGGCTTCTTCGGCAATAAAAAACAATTGAATATCACTGTGATAATGACGCGCAATGACATCAATGATTATTTTTTTCAACATTTCGTAGCGACGCTCTTTAGTTCCGATTATTGCTATGGCATTATTTTCTTTTAGATCACATGCTACTGGTGCATTATCAATATACTTGTATTCTTCATACAATTGTTCAGGAATCTGCTGAAGTTCATCTTCATATTCTAAACGCTCTTGCTTTTTATAATTTAACACGCGTGTCGCTTCAACTTCACCAGTACCTAATCTAATTGCAAGAAAATCATCGTCATCTATCATTCTGTCAAATAAATCGGCTGAAAAACATGTGTAATACTGTTCTATTCTCTCATCAGAAATGTAAATATCTTCTAGTTCGGCACGTTCTTTTTGACGACATGTTTCTATTTCTGCACGTTTTGCTTCGATGTATTTATTATAAGTTTCAATTCGTTTAACCGTGTTTTCGCGGTATTCTTTTTTGCTTTGAACCAGTCTAATAATCGTTGTTACTATTGCCATAGTTCCCGAAATAGCAGCGAATATAATCATTGCACCGCCAAAGTACATCATAACACCCGCTGCAAGCAACATACCCATTGACGGCAAAAGCCTAGTCAGTATATCATTTTTTGGCTTCTGCGGTTTGGCAGGCGGATCAAGCACTTCAATTACATTATCATCCAATTTGACGCGTATACGCGTATTGCGATTGAATTTAGGATAATTATTTTTTTCAGGATAATCATGCACAGTGAGTTCATTAATGACGATGCGATCACTGATTTCTGTCCAAAGATTATTATTGTCATAATAAAAAGAAAAGTCAGAAACAGATATAAAATCTTTATTGTCTACAGCAAAAGAACCGCTTGTCTTTTTGCCATTATGATAGACCCCATAGGTTGAATTTTCAACCGTTACAAACTGACCTTCTTCACTTTTATTAAAGATAATACGATCGTTTATTACATAGTTACTTGCTATGACAATATCATTGTCTGCTTGTGTGCCAATCGATAGTGACGAAGCAGTTCCCATATTTATCATGCGCTCATATTTGCGACGATCGTTGTCGAAATCAATTAAAAATTCAAATACGAAGGCAACGACGCCAGACTTCTGATAACACAGTTCAATCACATCGCCATGCGTCAGCGATTTAGTCATTAATTTTCTGATATCTCCGGTAGATAAATATAAATTGTCAGCACAGATTACGGACCAATTGCCACCATCAAAATTAAACATAATCTGAATATTTTCGAAAAAATGTTGTTTCATCAAGCGAATGTCATCACTAATGTTTGTCCCCACTGTTAACACCTGATTCTCAACGCTTAATTCAACTTCTTTATAGAGTGTCTGACTAGAAATAATAACGCGATGTTTATCTCTCATTTAGCGCTCCTATTCAGTGAAATTAATAATGCTGCCGTTTCTGATACCGTATTCAGAAAGTAGTTTATTGCCTCTGAGTAACGCTATTGGATTTTCTGATTTTAAATAGCAATTCTTTATGTTGCTCGTATCAATTTTTAAATTATAAGCACTATTTAATGCGATGACCAATTCATTAGCTGTAATGTGTAGTGGTATTTCTAAATCGACGGCAAAATGACGACGGCTAATTCTAAATTCAACAAAAACGCTGTTTTCCAAAATATCTCCTTTTTATCAAAAAGCACGCACTATAATAAATGCGCCACTTTTCTAATGCCATTAATTTGAGCTAAATCGTTACAATTCATCTTTTCATAATCTGTTACATTTTCAATATTTACAGCGACAGTATAAGTTGGCTCAATAGGCGAATCGTCTTGTCGAGAATTTTGATACTTATTACAGACAATAACGTATTTATCGTCGTCGACATCGTCAATATTATTCAGCAAAGCGTGCGTCGCCAGAATTGAATTTTTGCTCTGTTCAGTGACGAGTACCACTTTATCTGCTAAACTGATCAATTTTGCCTTATAGTCATCAAACACGACATCGCTATCGACAATAATATAGTCGTAGTTATAAGATGCCTTGGCTCCGCTGATAATTTGTTCGTAAATTGAATAGCTTAAACCTAAAGACAATAGCGATGTTTTAAAGGTTGGTAAATAACTAAACAAGTCCTTTTTTATGACTGCCATTAAAGTTTGATAAGCTTCTGCTGGCTGCCGTTGTAAATTCGAGCAAATAGATAAATCAGATACTACTATTTGTGAATCAAAAAAACTAGATTGCGCCTGTAAGCGATCTGCTTTAATATAGAGTACATTTTTATAATTGCGTGCTAAATTAGCTGATAAGCCAACTGCAACGGTTGTCTTACCAGCTCCACCATTTGCCGAATAGCACAAGATAACTTTAGGTTCATCTTTTTTACGAGTTATTTGGTTGAAGACAAGCGCGCTATTGCCAATTATGGCTTCAAAGTTCTGATTAATATCTGAATATTTGTAAAGGTAATTTACTTTATTTTGTTTTTCTTCTAGCACTTCATTGCTTTCACACATAACGAATAATTTTGTTATATTGTGCTTATTAAGTGTTTCGTCGTATATTAGTTCTGATACGATCAATATATCGATTCGCTGTGGAACAGAAAAGAGTTCGCCAAAATATTGTGCATCTGTTATCACTTCTAGATCAATATATTCAAAGTACTTTTTAATAAATTTTATTTGTAATGGTATAGCAAAGTTATCATCTGTATCAGCTATTACAATGCGTGGTTTTATCATGTTATACCGCCTAATCAATTATCACTTTAAAACTACTGCTCGCCAATCGAACAATGTCTCCATTATTCAAAAGCTGTAATTTGTTAGCCGCCAATTTTATTTTATTAACGAAGGTTCCGTTGGAACTACCGAGATCAATCAAATAGTAACGATCATCATTTTTAACAACTTTGCAGTGTATTCTACTGATTGCACGGCTAAAAGTAATGGCACCATCTACCACTAATATATTTTTACCAATAACGAAATTATCTTTATCGATAACCAGTTCAATTTGCTCAGGCGCATCAATTGAAACAAGCCGCATCTGCCGCTTAGAAAATTTGGAGGAATGATAATGATCTTGTTGTTTTAATTCCTCTATGCTATCGATTAATCGATCATATAATGCTTCTAAAGAATACATGTCATCAATTAAGTCAGCAGCGAATTGTTGCATTACTTCTTCAGTTTTAAAGCTTGATGCGTTGATTAAATTATGTAACTCTAAACGCATTTCCTTTTCAACGCTAAAGTAATTGTCTTTCGTTTCACTTTTTATTGGTAAATAGATTAACTTGATTGATAGATTATCGACATCTACAAAAATGCTGTCGTAAGACAAGCTAATATTTTGAAATAAAAAGAATTCACTGTTTTTTACTTTGATAAGTTCTTGTAATAAACTAGCTACCAAATCTAAAAAAAGATGTGAATTGCTTGTTTTTAATAGCATCTCAAAAGACTTTAATTCATCGACAAGATACAAAAAAGACAGTTTTCCGTTGTATTTAAATTTAACACATCTCACAAAACTAATCTCAGTTTGACTTTGCAGCATCTTAAAATGGGTTGTCGAAAACAGTGAACTATCATTTAGTAAATAAGAAAAGTTAAGTCCGTGACGCATTTTAGTAACGATATCATTATCTATATAATTATTCATTCTTTCTCCTGATTTAGGCCAATGCTAATGCCTTCATAATTTTAATTAATGACATTGAAATAATTATATACAAGATTATTATTATATACAACACCTATTACATATTTGGCGCGAAATCATAGGATTTTTGTAATATTTTTATAGTTTTTTTGTCGCTGTGCTATTTACTTGTCTTTTAAACGATTTGTCATTTTAGCAAGCGTATATAACCTGTTAATTAATTCATCAGTAATCGCATATTGATGCATGCGCCAACACCAATTACCCCGTCCTAAAACACTGGGTTCATTCATGCGGGCGTGGTTGTCGTAGCCTAACAGATCTTGCATTTGCGTAATGACAGTATTGGCGATGCTAGTCATGGCACCGCGTATCATGCCCCAATGAAAATTTTCATCACCGATGCCGAAGTAGGCCTGTGCCATTGCAACTTCTTCAGCTAATGCGGTGTTCTTCCAGCCTATTACCGTATAACTATCATGTGTGCCTGGATAGACGACGATGTTTTCATGGTAATTATGTGGAATGTGTTCTGACCTGCCATTTGGTTCAAAGCCAAACTGTAACACTTTCATACTGGGAAAACCGGTCGCTTTTCGAAGTTGATGCACTTCTTCGGTCATAAAACCGAGGTCTTCAGCGATAATTGGCAAAGTGCCAAGCGCTTCTTTTAAATGATTAAACAGGTCGATGCCTGGGCCAGGTTGCCAACTGCCATTTTTGGCGGTTGTATCGCCTGCTGGCACACGCCAATAACTTTCAAAACCTCTAAAATGGTCAATTCTGATAATGTCATAAATGTTTATCATTCTTTTGATGCGCTTAACCCACCATGCGTAGTGCTGTTCTTTGTGAACCTGCCAATCATAGACTGGATTACCCCATAATTGACCATCTGCTGCGTAGATGTCAGGCGGACACCCGCCGACGTACTTTAAGCTTAAGTCGTCATTGAGCTGAAACAATTCGGGATTTGCCCAAACATCGGCACTGTCTTCAGCGACATAGATGGGGATGTCACCAATAAACTGAATATTTTTTTGGTTGAGATAGTCTTTTAACTGATACCACTGTTTAAAAAACAGATACTGCATAAAGCATTGAAAGTTTATTTCATCGCCATTTTGAGCAGTAAAGTCAGCCAGTGCTGCGGCATCACGCAAGCGATATGGCTGTGGCCAATGTTGCCACCCTTGCCCTTGATGCACTTTTTTAAGTGTCATGTAAAGCGCATAATCGCTTAGCCAATGATCATTATCTAACTTAAACTGATTAAATGCGTTATCACTTTTATCATAGTTATCATAGGCAATCTCAAGTAGCGGATAACGCGACTGATATATTTGGTTGTAGTCGACACGTTGAGCATCGGCGACGTCAACATAACGCGCGATATCTTGTTGTGTCAGTAAACCTTCTTCAACCAAAATATCTAAATCGATAAAGTAAGGGTTACCGGCAAAGGTCGAAAATGATTGATAGGGTGAATCGCCATAGCCAGTTGGGCCAACTGGCAACACCTGCCAGTATTTTTGACCAGCCGCATCTAAAAAATCGGCAAATTGATAAGCGCTTTTACCGAGCGTACCAATACCATAGTTACTTGCCAGCGAACTGATGTGCAATAGCACACCCGAGTAGCGTTCTTGAAGCGTTTCTGAATTGATTTTATTGTTCATAATTAATCCTTAATAATATTAGTTAATGCGCAGTGTTGTTTCGGCATCGAAAAAATGGAGGGCATCAACATCAAAGGTAAAGTTGTGCACTTCATCTACTTGATAAGCAAAATGCCCTGGTACACTCATCACAAGCTCGGTGCCGTCTTCTAATATCGTATAGAGAATTTTTTCTTTGCCAAGTGTTTCAATGACATCAACTGTAGCCTTGAAGCTGTTTTTGGCAGATTCTTGCGAAATAAAGCGCTCGCTTCTGACACCCATAGCAACTTTTTTACCTTCATATTGTAAGACGCCATCAAATTTAGTGCCTTTTAAGTCGACTTTTACGACGCCCGATTCATTTTGAAAGACGCCATTTTTGATAGTGCCATTGATGACATTGATGGTCGGTGAACCGATAAACTTAGCGACAAATAAATTTTCAGGACGAGAATAAAACTGATCGGGCGAACCAACTTGTTGTATTTTACCATTGTCTAACAATACAATTTTTGTTGCCATTGTCATGGCTTCGGTTTGATCGTGTGTGACATAAATTGAAGTGGTATTTAATTTTTTGTGCAGTCTAACCAGTTCAACGCGCATGTGTTCGCGTAGTTTGGCATCTAAATTTGACAGCGGTTCGTCCATTAAAAAGACACCTGGTTTTCTAACCATAGCACGCCCTAACGCAACACGTTGCCTTTGTCCACCTGAAATATCTGATGGCCTTGAGTACAAATAATCGCTAATTTGTAGTATTTCGGCCGCTTCCATCACGCGTTCATGAATAATTTCTTTGCGTTCTTTTTTCATTTTTAGCGAAAACGCCATATTGTCATAGACCGTCATGTGCGGATAAAGCGCATAGGACTGAAAGACCATGGCAATGTCGCGATCACTAGGTGCCACTTTGTTCATCAACTTATCGCCAAAGATCAGTTCGCCTTCGGTAATTGAATTTAAACCTGCTATCATGCGCAGTAGCGTCGACTTACCACAGCCTGATGGCCCTAAGATAACGCAAAAATCTTTATCGGCTATTTCTAAATTGATGTTGCGAATGGTAAAGTTTTCACGCCCTTCGTACTTTTTGCCTATATTTTTTAAACTTACCTTCATCTTTTTATCCTTTCACTGAACCAGAACTTAAACCCGATACCAACTGATTTTGTAAACTCATAAATAATGCGATAATCGGCACAGCTGTCAACAGTCCACCTGCCGCAAATACTGGCTGATTCATATTGCGCATATCGTTAATAAGTGTGAACAGCCCCGTCGCCAACGTGTAATCTTTAGGGTTTGATAAAATGACAGCTGGTAGCAAGTAATCCATAAATGGACCGATAAATGACCACAGCGCTATAATTGCCAGCATCGGACGGGCAATTGGCATAATAATCAAGCGATAGACTTGCATGTTAGAACAGCCGTCAATTTTTGCAGCGTCATCTAATTCTGTTGAAATAGAATCAATATAGCCCTTTAAGATAAAGGTGTTACCGGCAATGCCGCCACCTGAATAAATCAGTATTAACATCATCTGCCGTGTAAAGATTGGCAAGACGCCCTTGACAATGGCAAATATTGCGTAGTAAGCTGTGATGCCAGCAAATACAGGTATCGTTTGAATCAGCATAATCCCCATTAAGCTCATTTTTTTGCCCTTAAAGCGAAAGCGCGAATAGGCGTAGCCAGTGAACGACACGATTAAGAGTGTCAGTAGCGCCGTCGAAATTGCAATAAACAGTGTATTGGCAACCCATTTTAAGTAATAGGTTTCTTCAAATAAAAACTTAAAGTGTTTTAACGAAAAGACAAAGTCACCTGACATCGAAATATACTTAGCTTGATTGCCATTAAAACTTGATATCACCATCATACCGAGTGGTACGATAATCAGTAGTGCCCAAATAATCATCACTACATAGGATAACACAAGCATTATTTTACCAACTAGCGTTAAGGGTTGACGATCTGATAAATACAATGTACTTTTTTTCTTCTTTTTCATCTTAATCCTCCTTAAACGCACTGGTTCTTCTAAAGCCCAAGTACGAGATAAACATCAAGACTAGCGAAATAAATACTGTAATCGCTGCACCAACTGCCTGATATTTGTTCATTACAGTCAGCTTAAAGATATACGAGATCAATAAATCGCTGGCACCCGCTAAATTGCCATACTTTGATGGTAAAAACGGTCCGCCGCCATTAAATAGATGAATAATTGAAAAATTGTTAAAATTAAAGGTATACTGTCCAATTAAAAGTGGTGCAGTTTGGAACAATACCAATGGAATCGTAATGTGCAGTGTCTTCTTTATACCCTTTGCGCCGTCTATTTCAGCAGCTTCGTAAAGGTCACTTGGTATGCCCTGCAAAATACCAGTCGATAGCAAGAACACATAGGACGACCCCAACCAGCCCTGTATTAAAATAAGTGTCAACCGCGTTAATGTTGGGCTGCTCTTAATATCAATTGACGTGCCAAATAGCGAATTTAAAAATTCGGTCATTGGACCATTACTTGCCAGCATCAACGAGAAGAACATAATGGTAATAAAGGCAGGCACTGCCCATGGTAATAAGTAAATGGTTCTGAAAAAGCCCTTGCCTTTAACGCGTTCTTGATTGACGATTAAGCTGAGCACAAAGCCAATAAATATTGCCAAAGTTGTCGCACATAATGTCCAAATAATTGTCCACCATAATATCAACCAAAATGCGCCGCCGGCAATGCCTTCGCCCTTAATGATTAACAGGTAATTCTTTATGCCGATCCAAACAAATTTGTTTTGATGGCGCGGGTCTAAATTGGTAAATGATATTAAGATCGTCGTCATAATTGGCACCAATACGATAAACAGTATGACTAAGTAGGCAGGTACTGATACCAAATAAGGAAAACCTTCACGTTCGATGCCTTGTCGCGTTTCAAACCAATTGCGCTGTCTAACGCCACTGATTAATTGTTTTTCAACTGTATTGACATCTTTAAATGACAAGAAGTAAATCAACAACGCAATAGACATAAGTGCAATCGCAATGACGCCCTCAATTAAAAAGATGATTGATCGATCTATTTTAAGACCACCTTTAGCAAGACTAATTAAGCCAAAGATGCCCTCACCTTGAAAGTTACCATAGCCTAAAAAATAGGGTATTGCCACTAAATAGATAAATAATGACGCCAAAAAATAGAGCATAGCTTTAATAAATTGCCGATTAAACAACTGCCCTAAGCCAGGTAGAAGTATTGTAACAAACGAGATGATTGGAAATGTTTTTTCGACTTCAATCGGCGTTTTTCGACGCGTATCTGAAATGTCCAGCGACATGACATTGAGTATGCGCTTTGGTTCAATTTTTAATTGATGTTTGATATTTTTTATTTGATCGTTTAAGCTCTTTTCTGGATCTTGAAAACTATTTGCCGAAATAGCTTCTTTTGCCTTGCGCTTGGCAATGAAAACTTCGTTCTTTAACGCTTTGCTTGAAATGATGTCCTGTTGTTTTTTGCCCTTTAAGGTGGCAATTTCATCTGCTAGTTCTTTTTCGCGCTTTACCTTAAAATCTTCAATTGACTTTAATATTTCGGCTCGCTTTGCCTGATCAACTTTTGCAAGTTCATTTTGCTTTTCGAGCAAACTTTTATTTAATCGCGAATCGTTTTCGATAATATCAGGCAGATAACGCAGTTGATGTACAGCGACATCGTGTTCTAGCTGAGCGTCATAAGTTAAATCAATAAAAAGTTGATAAAACTTGGCTTTAGCCTCTGCCTTAAACAGCATCACTTTTATTTTTTTGATCGTTTTCTGATCGTTTAAGCTTGTTTCATATTGCTTAGCTTTGTTTTTAAGTTGTTGCAAGAATTGCTTTTCTTTACTGTGGTATGCTTCTAATTTTTTAATATAGGGGTGCGACTGCTTATCAACTTTTTTACCTTCAGCTAAATCTTTTAAATATTGATTTTTACGCTGATGGTCATTGCCTATATCATCTTTTACCGTTTTGAGATAGGTCACCTTTACCTCCTTTTTGATTATTTATGGTAATGACACTGATAAAGTAAAGCACATATAAAGCAATCATGATGTAATTCATCACCGATTGATAGTTAAACGAAATGACTAGTAAAATGATGCGAACCAACACAATCGCACCAAAAAATAGATGATAATAGCGATTAATTGTAATTTTATTATATGTGAAATAGGTATACAAAGTTATGATTATTGGCTCGATAATATTCATAAAATAGTTTTGCATCGTATAGCTAATAAAAGTACTAAAATCGGCACCGCCTGTCAGTGTTTTAAACGCCAAAAACGCCTCGCTGCTCTTGGCAATCAAAAGTGCCTCAAGCGATGCAATCATTATGATTAAAGCAGCAAGCAAGACCATGCTTTTTAATTGCTTATTAATTTTTTTCATGTCATCTCTCATAATCGAGTAGGGCAAATTTAATTGCCCTCTCACACCACCGTACGTGCCGTTCGGCATACGGCGGTTCAACTAAATCTTAAACTACGTCTATAAGTGT
>PDWJ01003563.1_pt1 | contig 14722 bp, 10 predicted proteins | sample 1430881 | NCBI WGS metagenome assembly PDWJ01 (sample SAMN01162460, study PRJNA174530) | Oral metagenome, whole genome shotgun sequencing project. | biome: Marine environment; feature: Marine mammal; material: Swab sample of the gingival sulcus; isolation source: swab sample of gingival sulcus... | reverse complement strand
TTTCTCTGGCGACTATCTCGCCTTGAGCCTGCAAGAGCAAATTCACAATCGTCATTTCGGTTTTGCTAAGTGAAACTTCCGCTTGGCGATAGCAGAGCATGCCGCGATTATAATAGTACGTCACATTAGCATAACTTAACGACTCTTGTTGTTGGCTCAGTGCATAACTACGTCTGAGCAAAGCTTGAATTTTAGCAACTAAAACTTCGATGCTGAACGGCTTGGTAACATAATCATCGGCACCGCATTGCATCGCCATAATAATATCCATATCTTCAGATTTTGAAGAAATAAAGATAATCGGTAAATTGCTAATTTTACGGATTTCGCGACAGTGATGATAACCGTTGTAGTAGGGAAGAACAATGTCGATCAACACCAAGTCCGGTTCAAAATTCTTAAACTCTTCTAATACGCTGATAAAATCAGTTGCTATTAGCACCTGATAATGCCATTTTCTTAAAGCGAGACAAATTTGCTCAGCGATAGTCACATCATCTTCAATAATCATAATTTTCATGATGGTCTCCTCGTTTACTAGATAAACTAATCATAACAAAAAAAGTCGTTTTGTTAAGTCAAAATTTAGAAATATCGCAAACAGATGCCTCGACGCCAAAGATGCGCCTTAGGTGGCGGTTGATAAATCAGTAGCCAAAATTGTCCGGCCAACACACTTTATTCGCAAAGTTGCGATTTTCGTAGTATACTAGTAGTAAATGAAAATTAAAATCAATGGGGGTGCTCATGGACAACAATAAAAAATTTTGGCAGCGGGCCGCTAAATTCTATTCGTTCTTTTTAAGGCGAAACAAACTCTATCAAGAGAGTTTTGAACGCTTTAGTCAAATGCTCTCACCCTATCTCAACGCCGATACCAATGTACTGGAAATCGGCTGCGGCATCGGTCAGTTGAGCTTTTTAATCGGCGATCGCGTAAAGCGTTATACGGCGACTGACTTTTCAGAAGAAATGATTAAAATTTGCCAAAAAAACAACACCACTAGTGTAGTGTTCCAGGTCGAAGACGGCGCCAATCTATCGTTTGCAAATGGCAGTTTTCAATGCGTTATCATTTCAAACGTCCTACACATCGTGCCCAACGCCGCGCAAATCGTCGCCGAAATAAAGCGCGTGCTGAGCGACGACGGCATCATCTTTGCGCCCATATTTGTCGACGATGCCGACAATAAGTTCAACTTTACAGTATCGCTAATGAAGTTGTTCGGCTTTAAAACTTATCAAAATACCAGCAAGGCAGAGTACATCGCCTTTTTAGAAGCGGCCAATTTGGAAATCATTTATAGTGAAACGATTAAGAGTTCGCCCAACGACGAATTTGTCGTGATCTGTAAAAGGAAAGCCGCCAATTAAGTACTATGTTCATTTAAGTGGCGCGCGGCGCGATAGGCGCTGGAAAAGGCAAACTGTAAACTATAACCGCCGCAGGCGCCAACTAATTCAATCGCCTCGCCGACGACTAATATTCTGCCGTCGCTTTTAAGCTGCATGGTCTTGTTGTCAATGTCGGCCGTTCTAATGCCGCCCTTTGACACGATGGCCTTTGCCAATGGCGCCTTCGCCGCGACCGTCAGCGGCATGCCCTTGAGTAAATCGATTAATTTATTTAAATCTTGGCGTTTTAAATCGGCCAATTTAACCGCCGCTAAATCGAGTCGTTCGACGATGACATCGACGAGGCGCTGCGGCAATTTCGCCGCCTCTATAACCGCGCTTTTAACCATTTTTTTGGGGCTTTTCTGCGCAATTTGACGCATTGTTTCCGTCAGTGCCGAGCGCGTCAGTGGAACGACAAAATCAATTTTAAAGCTTTCGCCCACTTCGATATAATTTGACAAGTTGTAAATCAGCGGACCGGTCAACGACTCGCCGGTAAAGAGCAAATCGCCTTGAAAATTGCGTTTGCCATAGGCGATGCCAACCGTTAAACTGATGCCGCCGACGTCCTTTAGCCAATCCACTTCGGGATAAATTGGGCAGAGCGCCGCTTCAAAGGGGCTAATATCAAAGCAGTTTTTAAGCAGTTCACCATCTGAGCCCGTCTGCGGATAAGTCGCCCCGCCGGTCGCCACAATCAAATTTTTACAGTAATAGGTATGGCTGTCAGTCGTCAGTTTGAGTTGCCGACCGGTGCCGTCAATCGCGACCACAGTCTGATTGAACTGCAAGCGGTGCCCGCGCTGATCAATCTGCCGTAGCAAAAAGGCAATTACGTCTTTGGCGCGCTGAGTTTGGGGATAGTAGCGCCCGTTTTCATTTATTAACGGCAAGCCGTTCTGCTCAAAATACTGCACTGTCTTGGCGTTGTTAAAACCGTAGATAATCGGCCTGACAAACGACGGGTCTGTATAAGCTGCAACCAGCGCTTTAACGTCATCGTCATTGCTTAAATTGCAACGGCCGCCACCGCTGATTGCCAGTTTGAGACCAGCCGCACTGTTGCGTTCCAAACCCAGTACGGCCAAATCGCGATTTAAATTGGCGATTGCAAACAAACCGGCGGCGCCTAAGCCGATGACGATGACATCGTAAGTTTTCATATTTTCTCCTCTGCTAAGCGCATCTTAAAAACAGCTCGACTTTAGACGCGCCAAACGCAATCATCTTAATCCCATCACCTGCACCGATGACATATCTTCCGATTGCATTTCCCCTTAAATCCACCGCTCTTAAAGCAGCAGCTGATAACTGTAACCTTTAGCCGTCTTTTGATAGGGCTTAAAGCCGATTTTCTGAAAGCAGTGCATCGACGCCGTATTCCAATCGTATATCTCGGCGACGTGTAGTGCCGTAAAGCCCAACTGGCGCGCTCTATTGATTAAGGCGCCAATGACACGCGTGGCTATTTTTTGACCGCGCAGCGCCTTTTCGCCAATCACAATCGGCATATCCCAGCGACTAAATGTCACATCGCCAATCGGCCGATAGACGCCATTTGCTAAAATTTCGATAAAGTAACACTCGCCCATTTTATTTAAAGCCTCGTACATCGCCGTCAATTTTTGGATTGTGTAGGGTGTTTTCAGGCCATCGACCAACCAAACCAGTTCGCGGTCTTGATACCAAACTAAGGCAAAGTCGTAAGGGGCGTCAAATCGGCGTAAGCGCAGTGTTTGATCGACGACAATAAAATTCGGCTGCGATATATTTTTTAGCGGCATCGTCCCCCCCTATTGCACTCGGCTGCCAATACAATGCTTTAATCTAAAAAATGGGGGTCTCCCCACTTTTTAGACTGCCCGCTTATTACAGGTCGTCGACAATCGCTCCGGCTTTGGCATAGGCCGTCGATTTAGCTTCAAAGAAATCGGTTTTAATTAGGTTCGGATCGGCGTATTCATCGACCCATTCCATATTGGGCGGTTCTTCTTCGTAGCCCTCGAATAAGACGCTAAAGCCCAAATCTTTAGAGCGCTTATTGCCGAGATATTTGATGTAGCTCTCGACGCTCTCAGTCGTCAAACCGGGGATGTCGTCGCCGATGACGTATTTGCCCCACTCGACCTCTTGACGCACGCCCTCTCTTAACATGTCTTCGTATTCGGCAATTTTTTCGGGCGTAAATAAATCGGGTTCTTCACTTTTAAGTTCTAATAAAATATTTCTAAATAACCAAAGATGAGTGTTTTCGTCGCGATTGATATACCTAATTTCTTGAACCGAACCCATCATGGTGCCAATTCTGCCCAAATTATAAAAAAACATAAAGCCCGAATAAAAGTAGATGCCCTCTAATATGTAGTTGGCAACACAGGTTCTAATCAAATTTTCCCTGTTTGGGTTTTCCATAAATTCATTGTAGAGGTTGCCGATGTATTCGTTTCTTCTCAATAAGTGTTCGTCATCTCGAAACTGATAGAGTATCTCCGTGCGCTTTTCGGGCGAGCAGATCGAATCCAGCATATAGCCGTACGACTGCGAGTGAACGGCTTCTTGGAAGGTCTGAATATTGAGGCACAGGTTGACTTCGTTAGCCGTAATATAGTCCGATACATTCGGTAAATTAGCCGTTTGAACGCTATCTAAGAATATCAGAAAGGACAGAATTTTATCGTAGCCAGTGCGCAACTTGTCGTCTAGCTCTTTGTAATCTTTTAGGTCTTGGCTTAAATTGATTTCTTCTGGAATCCAAAAGTTGTTCATCGCCTGTCTGTACCAGTCGCTGACCCAAGCGTACTTGATGTTGTTGTAGTCGTTTAGATTGGTAGTGTTGCCGCCAATCATTCGCCGTTTGGACAACTCAATATCGCCGTTGGCGTTAAAAATTGCCCTTCTTACCAATTCTGCCATTCAACCCCTCCTTTAAGCAAAACACGATTCACATTCTTCGACTTCGAGCGAACGCGAACGCACATAGTAAATTGTTTTAATGCCGGCCTCCCAAGCCTCGATGTAGTAATTTAATATTTGGCGCATGCTGTGCTCAGTGGTAATGTACAAGTTAAAACTCTGCGCTTGGTCGACGTGGCGCTGCCTCACGCCACAGGCCTTAATCGACCACGACTGATCGATATTATGCGCCGATTTATAGAGCCAAAAGGTCTCGACATTTAGATTGGGGGCCACGCGCGGTACGATGTCGCCTTTCTTTTCTTCCAAGAAATAAACGTTCATCACCGGGTCGATGCCGGCGGTGGTGCCGGCGATAATTGAAGTTGAACCAGTCGGCGCAATCGCAATCAAATAGCTATTGCGTATGCCGTCTGTGCCGACCTGCCTAGCCAGCGCCTGCCAGCGCGGCGAGTTGTACCCGCGCAATTCACAATAGTCGCCCGTTTGCCAATCGGAGCCTTCAAAATAGGCGTAATTGCCCTTTTCTTTGGCGATTTCACTACTGGCCTTGATGGCGTAGTAGTTGATGTCTTCAAACACTTTATCGGCAAAGTCAATGTGGGCTTCACTTTCCCAATCGATGCCGTGATTGACCAGCAAGTGATGATAGCCACTGACGCCCAAGCCAATCGCGCGATATTTTTGATTGGTAATGCGCGCGTATTCAACCGGATAATAATTGAGGTCGATGACATTGTCGAGCGCGCGCACCATCGTGCTGACGGTATTCTCCAAATCCGTTTTATCGTCGAGATCGATGTTGCCGAGCACCAGCGACGACAAATTACAAACCACAAATTCGCCCGGCGTACTGCGCTCGACCACAATTTTGCGCCCGTTGTCGATCTCCGTTTCGCGCCTAATATTGGATATCGCGCTCATGTTCTGCATGATTTCGGTACAGAGATTGGACGAATAAATCAGGCCCTTGTGCTTATTGGGGTTGGTCTTATTGATGACATCGCGGTTAAAGGTAAACGGCGTACCGGTTTCCGTCGCCGATTTAATAATCATTCGCACGATGTCTTTAACGGTCATGCGGCGCTTCATCAGGCGCGGGTCGTTGACGCAATCGTAATACTTTTCTTCCCACTCATCGCCATAGTAGTCTTCTAGGCGATAGCCCTTTACTTGATAGACTTCGTGCGGGCACATCAAATACCACTCGGAATTGATATTCTCTTTGGCCAGTCGCCAAAAGAGATCCGGATAACAGATGCCGGGAAATACGTCGTGCGCCTTGGCGCGGTCGTCGCCATTATTGGTTTTAAGCTGCAAGAATTCGGGTAAATCTCTGTGCCAAGCGTCGAGGTAGACGGCGACGGCCCCCTGTCGTACGCCCAGCTGATCGACTGCCACCGCCGTGTCATTGGCCAATCTAATCCAGCGAATCACGCCGCCGGCAACGCCCTTATAGCCGCGAATATCACTGCCGCTGGCGCGCACTTTACCAAAGTACATGCCCATGCCGCCACCCGATTTCGAGACCTGTGCAAAATTGTCTAAAGACTTGTAAATGCCGGTCAACGAGTCGTCGACAGTATCGACAAAACAAGACGATAATTGATGGTGCGGCCGGCGCGAATTGCTCATCGTCGGCGTGGCAAAGGTCGCCTTCAACTTTGAAATGACGTCGTAAACGCGCTTGACCCATTTGACGCGGTCTTGCTCATTGATCATCAAGTGCATGGCGATGCCCATGAACATCTCCTGCGGCGACTCGACGACGCCGCCGTCGTAATTGGACAACATATAGCGTTTTACCAGTAAATTGAGCGAACTGTAAGTCAGTAGTTTATTGCGACTGTCGTCAATATAGGCCTCTAATTGATCGACTTCCTCGCGCCGGTACTGGCACATGTAGGTGCCGTAAATACCCTGTTCAGCATAGTGCTGTATGCGATCGTAAAGTGATTTGTCACTCATCTCAGCGCGATTGGCCTTTAAGTCATCTTCAATTTTTAAGTTTAAAAAGCGGGCGGCAATGTATTCCCAATTCGGCGCTTCTTTGGCGGTCAATTCAACCGCCGCCTTAATAAAGACGTCGAGCAATTCCGCTCTACTCATGCCCACTTTATGAAAGGACTTAATGCGATAATACAAGCGCTGAATTGAATAGGCATCATCCGAATAGTCTTCTTGAATTTCTTTGAGAAGTGTCAGCAAATTCTGATCGTCAATTAACGACTCGAATTCCGCTAGCATGTGGCGAAGGTGGGCGTGCTTATTGCGGTAGAGGATAAAACTCTTTAAAACGACGTGTTCGCCTAAATCGATCAGGCCAATTTCGACCATGTCCTGTATCTCCTCGACGCCCAGATAAGTACCCTTGTCATTATAGGCCTGCGCGGTCTTTTTGATATTGTCGACGATCTCTTGAACTTTTCGCTTAATCGGCTGCTTGTTGACCGACTTATAAGCCTTTTCAATCGCCACATAAATCTTGTGAGATATAAACTTTTCAGGCTGTCCGTTGCGCTTTTTAATTTGTATCATACTTTTCCACCTTTACACTGTATTTTGTACGCACAAATATTGTATCACTATATATAGTGTTAAACAAGCAGAAATATAATACAATTTAATAAATCTTTTAGAGGTCGTTAATATTGGCTAAAATCGATTTCCTCAGCAAAATTTTATGGCCGCCATAGGTGACTAAAAGCACCAAACAAGCGACGATAGACGCCAATTTAATCGCAATATCAAACGGATTAAAGGCCCTTAAAACATCGACAAAATTGGCGATATAATCTAATTTTGTATACATTATGAAAGCGAAAATCATTAGGCAAATCAAGACTATCAAGACGGCCGCCAAGCCGATAATCAGCATTTCTAGTCCCAATATTTTCATGATGTCAGAGCGGCTATAACCGATTGAACGATACAGGCCAATTTCGTATTTGCGCTCAAACAACGCCGTCAGCAGCAACGAAATCAGCGAAACCGACGCCAACACGAGCACCACGGATAGCGTCACTTTGGACAGCGCGATAATGGAATCAATTCTACTGTATAGATTGTCGATTTTAGTCTGATAGTTGGAATTGACGGTTAAGCCCTGTCGCTGCACTGCGCCACTTAGAACTTCGTCGTGCGCGTCGCGATATAAACCGGTCTTGTACAGTTTTACACCGTTGCGCCAATAGCTAAAGGGCCACTCAAATAGCGCTGTAAAGCCATCGATGTGGTAGATAATATGACTGGTCTCGTAAACTTTATCATCGTCTACCAAACCGACGATTTTAATTCTCGGGCTGCCGTATTCTGAAATGATGAATTTTTTGCGGTCAATTAAATCATAGACATAGGCACTGCTGACGCCGCCCGTCATATACTGATCGTAAAGTCGATCGCCGCCAATGCCCAAATCTCGCAATAGCGAAATTGCCCCCCAGGCGCTCATCAACACTTCGTCGCTTTCTTCGGGAAATCTGCCATCGGTCAAAATATCGCGAAAATACTGATTGCCGGCAATGTTTTCAAAGGCCGTCTCGCGCGTCGTAAGGCTGCCGTCGGCAGTCGCTATTTCTATTTTCTTGCCGTAGAGATAGGCGGCGTAATCGACCTGCTCGGCGCGCGCTAAATCGCGCAATAAATCGTCGTCGTCAAACTCGCCATCGAGGTCTAAGACGGCGTTTTTAAGCCCTTTATCGACCCAATCCTCGTGCATGTAACGCTTAAAAAACTCAGCTTGTAAAATTGTCGCCATCGCCGCAATAAGCATGATAAATGACGCCAAGAGCACATATTTTGCCGTATGCCGATAGCGCCCCATTAAGTTTTTAAATGCCAACCAAATGCTGGCGCGGCGATATGACTTTGGAGCGGCGGGGCGACCGTCGACCGCCGCCAAAGCGGTAGCCGTATCTTCCACTATAACGCCGCCCTTGATTTTGAGTATTCTATCGCTGTACGCTTCGGCCAACTGGATGTCGTGCGTCACGAATAAAACCAGTTTTTCGGCGGCCAGCGCCTTGATGATTTGCGCTATCTTCAAACCAGTAGCTTCGTCTAAGCTGCCAGTCGGCTCATCGCAAATCACGATGTCGACATCTTTGGCAATCATTCGCGCAATGGCCACCCGCTGCTGTTGACCGCCGGACAGCTGGCTCGGCAACTTGTCGATGCAAGCGGCCAAGCCCAAGTCTGTCAATATGCCAATGGCCGACGCCCTTTTCGCCGGCGTTTGATCGGACATGCTGACGATGACATTATCGACAGCGCTGAGGTGGCCAATCAAATTGGCATCTTGAAACACGATGCCGACTTTTTCACGCCGAAATGCATCGTAATCGTCGATCGCCGTTTGATTGTAGTAAATTTGGCCGGAGTCCCAATCGTCAAGTCCAGCAATGATGTTGACCAGCGTGGTTTTACCGTTGCCACTACTGCCCAAAATGGAAACGAACCCGCTGTCGGCCAGCGTTAAATTGAGGTCTTTCAGCACGCACTGAGCGACGCCCTCTTTTACCTGATAACTCTTATTGATATTCTTAAGCTGCAACATCGCCATGTCCTCACTTGTTTTTTATCAAACGGACGATATTAACTTTGCGCAATTCACGACTGATGGCAACGACGATAATCAACACGACGCTTAGGATGACGGCGACTGCCGCCGCAGGCGACAGGTGTACAATGTGTCCAAAATCGATTACCTCACTTAGCGTCATCGCATTGATGACGTAATCGCCCAACAACTGCGTCAATACAAACCAAGCTATAAAACTGCTGACGACGATAAAACTGGCCAACAAAATTCCCTCTTTAAGAAACATCAGCTTGATATTTTTTGACGTGTAACCCAAAGACTTATAAATTCCAATATTGACTTTGTTGCGGTCGATGCGCGTCTTGATGCCATTGTAAATCGCAATGACGGCAAAGAAGTAGAGAAACGCACAGCCGGCGATAATCGCCAGCTTGTAGCCGTGAACTTCTTCGTAATAGCCGGCCCGCTCATCGCTAATTGAGTCGCGACCAGAAACCATGTGCTTATAGAGTATGAGCGCGGCGCCGACCCGCTTCCTCAGATCTAAATTTTGCTCGTCGATAAATACGCTGAAAGCCCTGAACGTCAGCCCGTTATGGCCAATATAAACGGCGTCGATAAAGTTGAGAAATTCGTCTTCCAGCATATAAATATTGTCATTGACCACTAACTGCTCAACTTGGCCTTTATAGGCAATCTCCAACGCGCTATTAGAATTGATGTTATATTTGCGCAGCGCCGCACTATTGCCGCCCTGCGGAATATCTCTCGTCGCGTATTTGATGTCGTCAATTAAACCGACGACCTTTAAAGCGCTATCATAGGCCCTGTCGGCATTATATTGACGTGAATTGCGGTAGGAAATTTCAATATCGTTCAGCGCGTCGAGCAGTTGCTCGTCAGATAGCGCTATTAGCCATTCAAATAGCGCCTTGTGCTGGTCTTCACTTTGGCTGTCGGCGCTGTGAAATTGGTAAACTTTTTTCTGCGCGGCGCCCTTGCTGTACAGTATTTCGTCATTGGCCTGTGGCAGTCTGCCGCAGACGATGTCGTCCGCAAATTTAGGCAGAACGGCGGCTTGCAAAGTATTGGCAAAATTGTACTGCTGCGCGCCAGTTGCAGAAAAAGTCGTCTTCAGCCAAGCGCCGGTCATATAGCCAACTATCTGGTCGTCATTAAGCGCATTAAAGTCCTCGCTGAGCACGGCAAAGCCGTTTAACGTGTAGTCGGTAGTCGCTAAATCTATCTTGTCGACCCTGTATTTGTCGTATAAGTAATCATCAATCTTTAGTTCAATGCCGCGCACCAAGCCGGTGCCAAATAAAAAAATAGCCGATATGACCATAATTAAATAAGCCGCGTTGAATAAACTGAGTTTTTTCGACAACAGATTAATGTCAAATCGCTTATTAAAAGTCCTATCAGCTGGCGCGCCTTTAACAGCTGCACTATCGGCCGCCGCGCACGCTTCAGAATAAGGTTGCAGTTCGCAGAGTTGCTTATCTTTTAGCTGCAAAATTAAATCGGCATATCTTTGTGCCAACGCCCTATCGTGAGTAATGAAAATCACGGTCTTATCCCGAAAGACGTCGACGATTAATTGCATGATTTCGGATTTAGTTTGATCGTCGAGACTACCCGTCGGCTCATCGCAAAGCAATATGTCAGTATCGCGGGCCAGTGCTCTGGCTACGGCGACGCGCTGGCGCTCGCCACCGGATAATTGATGCGGCTTTTTATGAGCGTGAGCTGCTAGGCCAACCCGTTCTAACAAGTCTAACGCCTTTTGTTCTTTATCGGCAACGTCATTAGTCAGGCCGATTGTAATATTCTTGATTAAGCTGTGATGGGCAATCAAATTTAAGTCTTGAAAAATAAAACTGACATGCTGGCGCCGGTATTGATCGAAGTCGCTAATCGCTTGGCCCTTAAACAATAGCGCACCGCTAAAATCGGCGTCGATGCCACCAATTAAATTCAACAGCGTCGTTTTACCGCAGCCACTACTGCCGAGCACCGCCACCTTGACGCCAGCCGGAAGGCAATACGAAATATCGTCCAACACGACTTGCGTCTGACTGGCCACAGCGTATTTTTTAGTAATCTGTTTTAACTCAATGATAGCGTTCTGTGCGCAACACATATCCGCCTCCGTCGCAGGCATGTACAGTAATACTCAACAGTTATTGATCGTCAGCATCGAATTCTATCGACAACTCACCGTCTTTAACAATCGCAAGACCGAAAAGTGCTGCGTAGTTCGTACTAACATCAAAGAGTTGTACTCGATTGTTTTGCCAAATTTGCTGAATCGTCATTTCTTTAAGCGCTAAACCGGCGCTAACATCGCCTTTTACGGTGCCGTCTTGGCCGCTTTTAATTACCAGCTGTGTCATCTTTTTCATATCGACACCAACCGACCGGCGCAATAACATTTGACTCAATTTTAAAGGCGGCTAAACGTTTATCTACGGTTTCCCCGGGCGCTTTTGCGCCACAGCCGACTAACAAGCCAAATAGACCGAGCAATACAACGAAGGCAACTATCAGCTTAATTATTTTCCGATAAGCAAACATTTCTCAGATCACCACCTATTATAATAATTAAACTTCGTATCTATATCTTACCTTAATTCAACATTTTTATCGGCCCATAATTCACACTGAAGCATTACAGTTTTTAAGGCATCTTCCATCCCCTCTGGTGGATATTTGTATTTTTTAAGCAGCTTTTTTATTATCATACGCATTTTAGCCCTTGCAGATTTTTTCTTCTGCCAATCTATTGTCTGATTTTTTCTTAAACTATCAGCAAGTTCTTTGGTAATAACAATCAATTCTTCATTTTTATAAAAATCTTTTATCGCTTCTGGTTTTGTCAACGCATCATAAAAAGCTAACTCATCATCTGTTAAACCCAATGCATTGCCTTCATCAGCCGCTTGCTTTATTTGCCTGGCAAGATTGAGAAGCTCTTCTATTACTTGCTCATTTGTAAGCATCCCGTTTAGGTATCTGTTCATCGTTTCTTGCATGATTTCACTAAATTTACGACTCTTCACAACATTGGTGTGTTTGTAAATAATAACTTTTTCAACAATAAGTTTTTTTAGTAATTCAACCGCCAAATTTTTTTCTTTCATTTTCGATATTTCATCAAGAAACTTTGGATCAAAAATTGAAAATCCTTCTTTAGCATCAGAAAACAAATTGATTACGCCATCAGATTGAATACTATATTTTAGGATATTAGCAATTTTTTCGTTAAGCTCTTTTAACGAAATTTTCTGCCCACTCCCCTTATTTATAAGTCTCATAACAAGTGCGCGAACAGCTTCAAAAAATCCCGCTTCCGTTCTTTCATTTTCAGTTGCAATCGACGAACATAGCGACAACGATTGTCTCATAAGCAAGGCTTCTTTTATAAAATCTTCCTTATCTCCATTCTTTTTCGGATCAAGTATATAATTTAGTCCACCCGATATAATTTTGGCCCTTTCCGCATCATCGCCCCTCAAAAATCCTAAATAGTTATAACTATGGAATATATTTTGGCACACTTCTAGCTTCTCAACAAATTTAGGGTAAGCAACCTTTGTTATATCAGTATCACCATAATTCTTTTTATCCCTTATGGTATAGTCATTCATTGCTTTTTTCAGCTCAGCTGCAATACCAACATAGTCAACAACAAGTCCACCTTCTTTGTCTTTAAATACCCTGTTTACCCTAGCAATAGCCTGCATTAAATTATGAGACTTCATCGGTTTGTAAACATACATTGTCGCAAGCGATGGTACATCAAAACCCGTTAACCACATATCTACAACAATGGCAATTTTCATTGGATCTTCATTGTCTTTAAATTTCTTTCCTAACTCTCTTCTATATCTTTTATTTCCTATTATTTCTCGCCACTCTTCTGGATCCTTATTACTTTCTGTCATAACAACCTTGACTTTTTCTTCATAATCAGGTCTAAGTTCCAAAATTCGCTCATATATTTTTATAGCAATACCCCTAGAATAAGCCACTATCATAGCCTTTCCAGTAAGTAAATCTGCTCTATTATTTTCATAATGCTCAAGAATATCTTTGACGAGAGAATCTATAGTTTCTGAATCTCCGAGAATTTGATCCATTTTTGCGAGTTCTTGTTTTGATTTTTTTATGTTATACTCAGAAGTTCCTTCGGCAGCGATCTCATACTCTCTGTCTACTTTTTTTAGTATATCTCCGTTTAGTGAAATATTGATAACACGACTTTCATAATATACCGGTCTAGTTGCTCCATCTTCCACGGCTTGCGTCATGTCGTAAATATCAATATAATCTCCAAACACTTCTCTAGTACTTCTATCTTTCGATGAAATAGGAGTACCAGTAAAACCAATATAGGTAGCATTAGGCAAATTATCTCTTATAATTCTTGCTATACCTATTTTCTTAATGCCAGTATCAGCATCAAACTCTTCTGTTAATCCATATTGTCCTCTATGCGCCTCATCAGCCATTACAATAATATTTCTTCTTGTCGACATAGGCTCATCAAGTTCTTCAAACTTTTGCATGGTAGTAAAAAATATGCCATTAGCTATTCTACCATTAAGCAGTTCTACTAAATGATCTCTGCTTTCTGCCTGAACGGGGCTTTGCCTCAAAAAATCTTTGCAATGTGCAAATTGGGAATAAAGTTGATTATCAAGGTCATTTCTATCAGTTATTACCACTATTGTTGGACTTTCTAGAAATTCTTGTAAAAGATGAGCATAAAACACCATAGAAAGCGACTTGCCAGAGCCTTGAGTATGCCAAAAAACACCTCCTTTACCATCAGTTTTTGCAGCTTTTTTAGTAGACTCTATCGCCTTTTTAACAGCAAAATATTGATGATAGGCCGCCAGGATTTTAAAAGTCTTTATCCCTTCACTATTAAAGCAAATAAAATTCTTAATAATATCTAGTAATCTTTCTTTTGAAAACATTCCCTTAAAAAAGGTGTCATACTGAGCAAATTGAGTATTTTCATAGTTTCCATCAACTGTTTTCCATTCCATAAAACGGTCTTCACCTGATGTAATAGTGCCCGCTGCACTTATCAACTGATCACTTATCACACAGATTGCATTGTAAATAAACATTGACGGTATATCTTTTAAGTAATTTCTTATTTGAAGATAGGCGTCGTGGACATCTACGCCTTCTCTCGATGAAGATTTTAACTCCATCACCACTACTGGCAATCCATTAAGGAAAACTATCAAGTCAGGTCTTCTTTCTGCATGCTCTACAAAAGTCCACTGATTGCTTATAATAAAAGAATTATTTTCTACATTTTCGTAATCTATAATATAGCAAAGAGCTGACCTTTCTTCACCCTTTTCAAAATATTTTACAGGAATACCATTTTGCAAGTAATCCATAAACTTGGCGTTTTTCTGAATAAGCTCTGCATTTTCAAAATTTCTAAGTTTATTAAGAGCCTCCATTACAGCCTCTTTTGGCAAATTCTTATTCAATTTATATATAGACTCTTCCAAAACCCCTTCAAACAAAGGACTTCTATAATCTCTATCTATTTCAGGTGCATAGACATATTTATAGTCCAAATCTTGAAAAATATCTATAACTGCATTTTCGTATGCACTCTCTGTAAATTTAGTTTGCATAAATAGTTCTCCTTCTATCTTAATTTTCATTTATAGAAACAGATTTTGCATTTTTATATTACACTTTATTTATATTCATTTTAGCATATATCTCTTTGTAAGATAAATGATAATTTAGCGGCTTAGATTTCTACATTGGATACATCAATTTCGCCTGACATTAATTTAGGTAATAGAGTATCTCTTAATAATGATAAATAAT
>PDWJ01003561.1_pt1 | contig 14727 bp, 14 predicted proteins | sample 1430881 | NCBI WGS metagenome assembly PDWJ01 (sample SAMN01162460, study PRJNA174530) | Oral metagenome, whole genome shotgun sequencing project. | biome: Marine environment; feature: Marine mammal; material: Swab sample of the gingival sulcus; isolation source: swab sample of gingival sulcus... | reverse complement strand
AAGAAAAATAAGCCGAAGTGATGAAATTGGCAGACATGACGGACTCAAAATCCGTTGGCTTTAAAACCGTGTGGGTTCGAGTCCCACCTTCGGCACCATTTTGCCAAACCCTTGTAGGGTTTTTTTAAAGGAGAAGATATGTGGTTTAAAATAATTTTAGGAGTTGTATCTGGTCTAGGTCTTTTCATATACGGTATGATGATTATGTCTTCTGGACTACAAAAGACGGCAGGCAACAAACTCAAAAGTATCATTAAAGCATTAACAATAAATAGATTTATGGCTGTTATTGTTGGTATGGTAGTTACCATGATAATCCAATCATCTTCTGCAACTTCAGTTATGGTTGTAGGATTTGTAAATGCAGGAATAATGAAACTAACTCAAGCGGTTGGCGTTATACTTGGAGCTAACATAGGTACTACTATTACAAGTCAGCTGATAGCACTTGACCTAGTAAAAATCGCTCCTGTATTTGTGGCAATTGGTGTATTCTTACAAATGACAAAGAAACAAATAAAAATAAAGAATACAGCAGAAATCCTTATAGGATTTGGTATCCTATTTATTGGTATGGGTATGCTTAAAGGAGCACTTAAACCACTACAAACTTTCCCTGAATTTAAGGAAATGCTTGTAACATATGGTAGTCATCCAGTGTTAGGAATAATAATAGGATTCTTACTTACCCTTATACTACAGTCTTCATCAGCTACAATGGGTATATTAATAGCGCTTGCAGGCGTAGGATTAATACCTTTTAATGCAGCTTTATATATCATATATGGAGAAAACATTGGTACATGTACAACAGCCCTAATATCTAGTATTGGCTCGTCAAGAAAAGCAAAACAAGTTGCGGTGATGCATCTGAGTTTCAATATAATTGGAACCGCACTATTTATGCTGTTACTAAATGGTCCACTAACAAAAGCTGTATATTTCTTAAATTCTACAAGCGTACCTGCGCAAATAGCTCATGCGCATACAATATTTAATATAACAAATGTTATTATCATGTTCCCATTTGCTCCGCTACTAATTAAACTGGCTGAATTACTAGTGCCAGATACTGATGAAGAAAGCAAAGGACAACAACTATACCATCTTGATGAGAGAATTCTTGCTACACCATCAATTGCGATTAAAAATACAATGCAAGAACTAGTAAATATGGCTGAGAAAACAAAGGATGCTCTAAACTCATCAATTGATGCACTTCTCAAACAGGATAAGGATAATGTGATGGAAACCTTTGAGAACGAGTCAATTGTCAACTCTTATCAGAAGAAGATAATGGAGTATTTGAATGAAATATCAAAGACTGAGATATCAGACTCTGACAAAGATGTTATACTGAATATGTATAAAATAGTAAATGATATCGAAAGGATTGGTGACCACTCAGAAAATATTGCTGAACTAGCTGGTGAGTGTATAGATAAAGAAATTAAGTTTGATGATAAAACTATAGAAGATATGAAGTTCGTTATAGATAAGGTACTTATAGGTTATTATAAGACCATTGAAGCTATGAAGCTAAATGAGACAAATCCTGAAGAAATAATGGCTATAGAAAAAGAACTTGATTATTTGAAAGAAAGCTCAAGACTTTCGCATATTGAGAGGATGAACAAAAATCACTCTTCTGTTGAGTCTGGAATAATATACCTTGACTTACTAAGCAACCTTGAGAGAGTTTCAGATCATTGTAAGAAAATAGCTCTTTCAGTTAAAGATATAAATGAATAGATTTTAATGGGGACCAAGCAAATGGTCCCCTATCTTTTATCGTTTTATTTTTTCTGTTTTTCCAAGCGTAACTTCTAATGTCTTTAATTCATTATTTCTAAATATCTCAATCTCTACAACATCACCTGGAGAATGCTTTCTTATCTCATAACCTAGTATGATAGAATTGTGTATCTCAACATCATCAACTTTAACTATTAAATCATTTGGCATAATACCAGATTTATCAGCAGCTTGATTCGGAACCACTCTCTTGACAAGCACTCCTTTAGGTATCTTATTCATTTCTAGAAAATCTAGGTCTAAGTCTTGAGTTCCCACACCTAAATACGCCTTTGGCAAATACCCCTTAGTCAGTATAACATCAGATATATTTTTTGCCGCGCTTATAGGTATCGCAAATCCCATTCCTTCAACACCTCTTCCAGAATTCGTCATTGCAATCTTAAGTACATTAATACCTATAACTCGCCCTTTACTGTCAACAAGTGCTCCACCAGAGTTACCTGGATTAATAGCTGCATCTGTTTGTATAAGTTTATATGAGAATTTACTAGCCCTATTGTCTACATCTCTCTCAAGAGCAGATATAATGCCTTTAGTTACTGACTGACCATAACCAAGTGCGTTACCAATAGCAAATACATTCTCTCCAATTTTTAAGTCCTTAATGTCTCTAATAACTGGAACTGTCAGTTTTAAATCAATTTCGCTTTTTTCAAGTTTTAAAACTGCAATATCAGTATCATAGTCAGAACCAACCAGAGTAACTGGTATATCCTTTTCATCAAGCCTTATGCTTATCTTGGCTCCATCCTGAATTACATGATTATTAGTTATTATATAATAGTTTTCTTTATCCTCTTTATAAAGCACTCCAGAGCCAGATGAAATATTACGCATACCATAACCCCATAGGTCACTTTTAACATTTACATTAAAAACCGATTTCTGAGCATTATTTATAGATGTTATTGTATCAGAACTATTATCATTGCTAGAGACAACCACTTCTTCTTTAACAACTTTTGTAATTTGTTCTCCTTTGGGATCTTCACTCTTTTTATCCTGCAAAGCATCAAAAGTAAATGCGAAAACAACTCCTGTTATAATGCACATACATAACAAAACAATTGCATTTTTCAAGAACTTTTTCAATAGATTCACCTCCTAATCAATATATTCAATATCGATGTTTTCAAGGCGTTTTCTAAATGATTTTTTAAATAGTTTTATATACTCTTCTCTGAGTTCTTTTTGCATTTTTTTCTCTTCAGGATTTAGACCTTCAGTCTTTTCTTTATTTGCTAAGTAATTAATTTTATCTATTAATTCTTTATTCATGGTTTACTACTACCTCATACGCCTTTAACATATCCTCTTGAATAAATTTATCCTTTTGCATGTAGTCAACTTTTCCTCTGAGTTCATCGTAAAGCGATTTTGTCCTACCTGCCATTTTATTGTATCCATCAATTATGTCAATCGCTTGACAAGCACATAGTAACTCTATAGCAACAACATTTCTTGTGTTAAATAGTATTTCGCTAGCTTTTCTAGCGCTTATTGTTCCCATTGAAACATGATCTTCTTGATTCGCACTAGAAGGTATGCTATCAACACTAGATGGATGAGATAAAACCTTGTTTTCAGACACTAAAGATGCAGCTGAATATTGAGCTATCATAAAGCCTGAGTTGAGTCCTCCCTCTTTAATCAAAAATGCTGGTAGATTACTAAGCGCTGGGTTTACAAGTCTCTCTATCCTTCTCTCCGATATATTTGCAAGTTCACTAATAGCTATAGACATAAAGTCAAATGATAAAGCCATCGGTTGACCGTGGAAGTTACCACCACTAATTGCATTATCGCTAAATACTATTGGGTTATCAGTAACAGAGTTTATCTCAATAAGTATTTTTTCTTTTACATAGTTTAATGCATCAAGACTCGCTCCATGTACCTGAGGGATACACCTTAGAGAGTAGGCGTCCTGTATTCTTACTTCTCCCTGCCTAGTTGAAAGTTGTGATTCACTTAAAATACTATGCATTTCAGCCGCAATTCTTACTTGACCTTCATGATTCCTAATCGTATGAATCCTATTATCAAAAGCGTCTATTACACCATTTAAAGCTTCTATTGTAATCGAAGATACAACATTTATTGTATCAACAAGTCTAAGTGCATCATAACAAGTTATCAGTCCAATTGCTGTCATAACTTGAGTTCCATTTATAAGAGCTAGTCCTTCTTTTTCTTCAAGTTCTATAGCTTCTAAGTTGTATTTCTTAAGCACATCCATAACATCTACTATTTCACCATTATATTTGCACTTGCCAAATCCAATTATTGGATGAACCATGTGCGATAACGGCGCTAAATCACCTGATGCGCCTAGAGACCCTTTCTCCGGTATAAGCGGTAAAATATTTTCATTGAGCAAAAAAACCAAACGTTCTATCGTTTCAAGTCTAATACCAGAATGTCCTTTTGATAAGGCGTTTATTCTAAGTAGCATTACAGCTCTTGATTGTTCATCATTTAAATACTCACCTACACCAACACTATGAGAAAGTATGAGATTTTTTTGTAAAAGCTTTGCTTCGCTACTAGATATTTTTATGTCTGAAAACTTGCCAAATCCAGTAGTTATTCCATATAGCTTCTTATTTTCTCTTATAAAAGAATCAACATAACTCCTTGATCTTTTTACATTAGAGATCGCTTCTTCAGAAAGCTTAACCTTTTCATAGCCTCTAGCAACTGCCATAACACTCTCTAATGTTAGTGATTTGCCATCAATAATTATCATTTTTTACTCCTTATCTTATTTCAATCCCACTAAAAGAGGCATTGTAATAAACTGTTATTGTATAAGCTGATTCTTTGAAGCTGCTATACTTATTCTCTATACCACAGAATGATGAATTATCTTTAAATATTAACTCATATCCTTTAGGAAGTCGCATTTCAATTCCACCAAACTTACAATCAACATATATTTTAAGGTCTTTGCTAAGAGTTATATTATCTATATTTACATCCGCTCCACCAAAAAGTACGTCAACATATAAAACATCATTATTGTTGTCATCAACTTTAATGTCTCTTTTACTAAAGAACACACTGTTTTTTCTTACTTTCTTACCTTTTATACCTTTTATATTACTTCCTCTATCAGATAACAAAATTATTATACCAACGAATATTATTAATACCGGAAAAAAATATTCTCTAAGATTTAAATTTATACCGATTACTGGTAGAAGAAAATATATACCAAGCACTGATAAAAAAACACCAGTTTGAAACCTTTTATTAAATATATCCTTAAGACCGAAATAAATTAGTATAAGTGGCCAAAACTTAAAAAGATTTCTTAAATCAAAGTCCCAACCATAGTAATTAGCTCCCACATAAAAAAGCCCTACAATTATAAGTAACACTCCAAATATTTTTTTGCTCATTTTTCCTCCTTAATATACCCATTAAATATATCATCAGCTTTAGCTTTAAAAGTAAAATGCAAATCTGTGAAAGTCATTTTTTCACAGTGAAGCAGTAGCCTTTTATAGTCTTCTATACCATAAAGCTCATCGCCAACTATTGGATGCCCAATATATGCGAGATGAGACCTAATTTGATGAGTCCTACCTGTTAAAGGCACCGCTTTAACGAGAGTATGAGCTCTGTCACTTTTAATAGGTGTAATATATGTGATTGCCCTCTTACCATTAATATCCACTATTCTCTTTGGTGAATCAAGTTCTTTAAGTAGTGGCTGGTCAATCTTAATTTCTTTGGTTAATTCCCCACTCACAACAGCTATATATTCTTTTCTTACTCTCCTAGCAGCTAGCTCATTTGAAAACTTATTCATGCTATACTTATTCTTTGCTATAACAACGATTCCGGATGTGCCCATATCAATCCTATTTACAAACCGAACTTTATAGTCTTGTCCATTACTTATCTGATAATGCACTACACCATTAAGAAGAGTTCCTGTTTTAACCCCATTTGTTGGGTGAACAACAACTCCACTATCCTTATTCACTACAATTATCATCTCATCTTCATAGACAATATCTAAATTCATTTCATATGGCTCATAGGTATTTGTTTCGTATCCAAGTTCAATTGAAACTCTGCTACCTTTAAGCACTTTATCATTCAACCTCATTGGTTTATTATCAACTGATATATATTTGCCACGAATTAGCTCACTAATGAGTCTAGATGAAATCGTTAAGTCATCTTTTAATATCTTTTTTAATGGTTTCTCCTCTTTATTTACATAATCAATTTTCATTATTTAATATTTCTCTCATAGCAATTATTACTTTATCAATATCGCTTTTTTTAATGCCACAGTGGGTAACAAACCGGTACACTCCATTTTCTTTAACATTTATGAGGATATCTCTCTTTAAAAGCTCATCTACCAAGTTAACATCTGAATTTAATTTAAAGAACACCATATTTATATCAAGCCTATCCCAATAAACACTAACCTCTTTGAATTCATCTAAACATACTCCAAGGTAATCAGCATTAATATGATCTTCTTCTAGTCTATCAATCATGTTATTAATAGCAACTATTCCAGCAGAAGCAATTATTCCTACCTGTCGCATGCCACCGCCCATAAGTTTTCTATATTTTCTAGCTTTTGAAATAAATTCACTGCTACCAACAAGTACAGAACCTATAGGTGCAGAGAGTCCTTTTGAAATGCAAACAGAAACGCTATCAGCATGCTTTGCTATCTCAATTGGTTTTACATCAAGACTTACAGCACAATTAAATATCCTTGCCCCATCTAAATGTATTGGCAAAGAGTATTGCTTAGCTATATCGCTGACCTCTTTCATATGGAAAACTGGTATTGCTCTACCATTACTGTGAGCATTTTCTAGACATATGAGAGATGTTCTAGGATAGTGAATATTATCAGACCTTATAAGTGATTTTAATTCATCTAAATCATACTCTCCCATTATGCTTTTAGCTGTCCTAACGGTTACTGCAGAAAGTAAAGCCGCAGCACCTACTTCGTGCTCTACTATATGAGAATCTTCTAGTGCTATTACTTCATCTCCTCTTTGCGTATGAGTCAGTATTGCTAATTGATTAGAAAATGTACCACTTGGAACAAATAGACCAGCTTCTTTTCCCAGCTTATCAGCAACCATTTTTTCAAGTTCTTTTACAGTATTGTCGTCACCATATACATCGTCTCCGACCTCAGCATTAAAAATCGCCTCTCTCATTTCTAAGGTAGGCTTAGTAACTGTATCACTTCTTAAATCAATCATAATAACTTCCTCCTAACACAATATATTATAACATAATTATTTATTCTTATGGTATAATTATCATTGTAAAAAATAACAGATTATAAGTCGTAAAGGAGTTAGTATGAATAATGCAATTATAAATAAATTATTGCCACTTTTGCTTACGATTGTTGTAGCACTTGTATTACTAAATATATTTATAAAATTTATTGCTATAATGATGCCATTTATAATAGCTTTTCTAATAGCATCACTAGCATATCCTATAAAGAAGAAACTTTTCAAAATGAAGCTTGGAAATAGTTTCTCGTCTGTAGTTTCTATAATACTAATATTTTTAATTATTATAACTATATTTTTTGGTATCGGTATGTTAATAAAATCAAATGGTGCTTACATAGTAAATGGAGTAAAAGATATAATAAATGCTGTAACTAAGGGACTAAATGATTTTGGAAATATACTAAGTGAGAAGATACCTGCACTACAAGAAAGCAAAATAGATACATCTTACAAAGAAGTTGTAAAGAAAATCTCTGAGAACTCAGTTACCATAGGAAGGTACATTTTATCATTTGCAAAAGATATTCCAAAAATGGGTCTATTTATTATAATTACGTTAATAGCTTCTTTCTTTACTATAATTGAATATGAAAATATAATTAAATTTATTGGAAAACTAATTAATAAATTACCAATACTTAAAAATACTATAAAACTATTAAAAGAATCAGTTTTTATTGGAATGAAATCATGGTTTAAAGCTCAACTTTTTATTATGCTTTTTTCTTCCATAATCTGTTCCTTAGGATTCTTTATATCAGGATATGGATACTGGCTATTACTTGGTGTAATAGTAGCTGTAGCAGATGTACTACCTATAATAGGAAGCGGTGCCTTTCTAATTCCTATGGCGTTATACAACATTTTAGTTGGAAAAATATTTGTTGCGATAGTAATGTTTATCACTTATGTGTTAATTATTATTACTAGACAGATGATCGAACCTAGAATAGTTGGTAAATCACTTGGTATAAACCCACTTCTAACTCTTATAGCCATATACTTAGGCTTTAGATTTGGTGGTCTTATTGGAGTGTTTATAGCTATATTCTTGTTGGTTGTTATAGTAGGCATATATAAAGCAAAAGGAGAAAAAAATGATATATTATCTTGAACCAAAAGACATGAAAAAAGAAGAAATAATAAAAGTGCTTAGAGACAACAGTAATATTAAGTTTGTTTCTTTTGTTACTATTGACCTTGCTAATAACAGAACTGATGAGAGGATACCAATAGAAATATTTATTGAAAACTATGATGAACTTATGAAAAAAGGTATTCAAACTGATGGATCAAGTGTTAGTCTACCTAAAATAGCAGATATTAATAACGGAAAAGTAGATATTATACCTGACAAGAATGTGAGATGGGTTGTAGATCACTCAAGGACATTTTTTGATGAAAACAATAAACAGATTGGCACACTTCTAATACCTTCTTTTCTACTACATGATGGTAAAAGAGTTGGTTCAAGGGGTGTCCTTTATAGAGCAGTAAACAGTCTAAAGGAATACATTAAAAACACAGTAAAGCTAGATGAAGAAATAGATGATGTAGAACTAACAGTTGCTACTGAATTAGAATTTTGGGTTTACTCGCCATATATGACAAAAGATGAAGAGAGTCTTTTTGTATCTCAGGAACTAAAAGAGCAGTATTGGAAGAGACCACATGGTCAGCTAAGAAAGGCTATGGAAGAATCTATTATAGAACTTAAAAACTGTGGTTTTAAACCGGAAATGGCGCACAAAGAAGTCGGTGGAGTTGTATCATCTCTTAATAAAGAAAATGACTATTCTCATATGGAGCAAATTGAAATAGATTGGAAATACGATGACGCCATTCAATCAATAGACAATGAATGGATTGCAAAAGATATTATACATGATGTATTTGCATCAAATGGACTTGATGTGACATTTAAAGCAAAGCCTATTGATGGTGTTGCTGGTAGTGGAGAGCATCACCACATGGGTATAACAGCTAAAACTAAAAGCAAAATAGTAAATGTTTTTGCGCCTGAAGATATGAAAAAGGATTATTTAAATAAGTATGGATATGGGGCATTAATGGGAATACTTAAAAATTATGATACAATAAACCCTTTTATATCTGGTAGTAATGATGCTTTTAACAGATTAAAACCTAATTTTGAAGCCCCTATATGCACTGTTTGCTCACTTGGTCACTCACCTACAGTGCCGTCAAGAAATAGAACTATTTTAATAGCACTTATAAGAGATCTTGATAATCCACTTGCAACTAGATTTGAACTTAGAAGTCCAAATCCTGGAAGCAATTCATACTTAACAATTGCAGCATCTGTATGTAGCATGATGGAAGGAATTGAGTATTCTAAAACAAAAACAACAGATGAACTAGAGAAAGAAATCAGTAAAAAGTATGGAGATGAAGCTGATTATTTATTAAAAGACAGAGAATATAGATGTGAAAAAAATATATTCAAGGATTTAAATGAAGAAGAAAGAAACCGATTGTTCTCTAAACAGCCTCAAAGCGTGTATGAGAATATAATAAAATTTAACTTAAGCAACACCGAATTATTAACTAACGATGGAATATTTACAGAGAGCATTCTAGACTCTTATATAGTTAGCATACACAATCAGTGGATTACTGAGTTAACTGGTAGAATTATACCTAATACAATATCGTTGCTTAGAAAAATGGTACCACTTCATCAAAAAGAGATTTTTTCTGAACTTGATAAAGTTAGATGGAAATCAATTTACTCTGACATTCAAAGCGTTATGAAAGACTCGTTTGAGAGCAAGTCAATAATCACTAAAATATTTGATGAGATTGAAAAAGAAAACTATAACAATGTAAGTGATTTACAGATTAAGTTGAATAAAAAGGTAAATGATATAAAGAAGAGTTACCAGCTTTATAGAAGAAATATTATTGTCATTAAGTAGAGCCTCAAAAAGAGGCTCTATTTCTTATCAATTTCAACAGCAAGCGCTAAAGCTAAAGTTGCAATTCTATCCTTTGTTTCAAGAGAGTCATAACTTGACAAACTCCTCTTATCCCACTCAGCTGCATCTAGATTATCTGCTGCATAGAAAAAGTGAAATACATCTACACCGCGAAACTTTGCAAATGCCGCTGTTGCAGAGCACTCCATATCTACGCATATGCATCCCTGCTCTTTTCTCCTTTTAACTTTCAGGGGTGTTTCTCTATAAAAGGCATCTGTCGTCCAAACCTTACCTTCACTATAATCAACATTATACCTATTCAAAATGTCTTTAAATTCAGTTATGTATTTCTCATTAACATCAATCTCATCAGAACTAGGAGCATAGTGATAACTTGTACCTTCATCTCTTATTGCAGAAGTTGGTATTATTACCGAACAGTCGCTTATATTTTTATCCAATACTCCACATGTGCCAAATATTATAAACTTCTCAGCACCAAGTTCTCTTAGATCCTCTAGACCACCAATACATATGGGTGCACTTACAAAAGAGTTAAACAGAGCTATTTCGGTGCCCTTATATTTAGCTTTATACACAGGAGATGCAACACTGGCACTCCCTATAGAAAGAATTTGTTCACCATTAAGTTCATCCACTAACCTGTTAAATGTAACTCTTGAAAAACAGGAAATAACAGTTTTTGGAAAATTATCTATCTTGCTTACAATATGCGCAGGGTTTATAACCGCTTCTTTAGTTGGATCAAATTCTTCTAGTATCATAATACCTCTTTCTTTAATATTTTTTTGAAATTATAATTTGCTACACTCATATACAGCCACCTTGGGAAGTATTTAGGCTCTGAGTAATAGTCGGTCATAATTTCCCCTTCATTTATCGCATTAGAAAGTTTAATTACTCCTTCTCCCATTTTCTTATTCGGACCTTTATCGAGGGGAACATTTCCTAGATGTCTCATCATTTCACCAGCTCCAATTGCAAGACTTCCTCCATATGTAAAACCAGACTTTGAGCAAAAATTCTTTAATATCCTAAGCTGCGTCTCCATTTGTTTACTTTCATAAAATCCCATATTTGTAACACCATATACAATAAGCTCTCTTGATAAAGAATTTTTTATCGCATAAATATGTTCGAGTAATTCAATAACTTGTCCGGGCATAGAATCAACATATAGAGGTGCACCTATTACAATTGCTCTAGCTTCACTAAACTTCTCACATAATTCACTAAAATTTTTATGGTCAATAAGATTAATAGCTTCAGTTTTTACAGTTAGTCTTTCTTCAAGAAGACTCAAAAAATAATTAGAATTACTATTTTTACCTTTATAACTACAGTTTAAAAGTATTACTTTCATACCAGAGCCTCCTTTATTCTGTCTTTACTTTCTAGAAAAATCAATCGTTCTAAAGACGCATGTAGGTTAAGTGTGTTCCTTTTCACAAGGGTTTTTGCAGTCTCTTTTTCTTCATTTGTAATCTGATCTCCATAGAATATCGTGGTTATTTTTAGGTTGTTTTTGTATCTTGGCTTATGATGCATCTCACCTTCTATTTTTTCAAAAAGTGGTAAAATATATGAAATTGATCGATCAAATACCGTTTTTACAAATGGACTATAGCTTCCAAATGAGCACCGGCTTATTACAATCAGTTCATCTGCTTTTCCTAAGTACTCACCCATATGTTCATAGCCATCTTTTAGCACACATCTTCCTGGAGTCTTAAACCAACATCCAAAACAACCTATGCATCTTTTTATATCACTACCATTAGAAATGACAATGCTATCTTCGGGAAATATTGGGAGTTTACTATACTCTTCCTTAGAAAGATCATGAATAATAAGTTTCATTTTCTTTTCCTTTCTCATATTAATACCTTTTGTATCTAAAATTATACTATTATTATGTTGTTTTTCAATTAAAAAAGCCCCTTAGGGGCTAATTATTATTTAAGTAGATGTACAAATAATCCACTTCTTAGCTTAGGCTCAAACCAAGTAGACTTAGGTGGCATAATAAGGTCGTTATCAGCTACACTAAGTAGTTCATCCATTGTTGTAGGATACATGCTGAACGCTACCTTCATATCACTGTTAACTCTTTCTTCTAGACCTTTAAGTCCTCTTATGCCGCCGATGAAATCTATTCTCTCATCAGTTCTAGGATTTTTAATACCCAGTACTTTATCAAGTAGATTGTTTTGTAGCACACTTATATCAAGTGAACCAACTATATCATCTGGGATAATGCTCTTTTTAGCAACTATTTCATACCATTTACCATCTAGTAGCATTCCATAGTGATATTTTTCAGTTGGTTTGTAAGCTGATTCAACTTCTCTTACTTCAAAATCTTCTTTTATAGTTTTGATAAACTCTTCTGATGAAAGACCATTTAAGTCTTTAACAACTCTATTATAATCCATTATGAATAAGTCTTTATCTGAGAAAAGAACACTCATAAAATAATTGTACTCAGCATCTACATCAAAACCTTCTTCTTCTCTTTTTCTCATTCCTACTTTAGCACTTGAAGCGCTTCTATGATGACCATCAGCAATGTAAAGAGAATCAATTTTTTCGAATTCTTTTCTTATTATTTCAATTACTTCTTCATCATCAATTTTCCATACATAATGAGTAATAGAATCATTACTTGTAAATGAATTAATTGGTTTATTAAATTTAATCCACTCATTCATTTGACTATCTATTTCTTCGTTATATCTATAAGTTAAGAATATTGGAGCTGTATTTGCATTAGTATAATAAAAGTTATTTATTCTATCCTGCTCTTTTTTCTCTCTTGTCAGCTCATGTTTCTTAATCTTATTAATCATATACTCATCTATAGATGTTGTAGCAACAAGACCAGTCTGAACTCTACCGTCCATAATCTGTCTGTATATATAATACATTGGCTTTTCATCTTGATTCATTATGCCTTTATCAATAAAGTTGTATAGATTTTCTTTAGCCTTTAGGTATACTTTCTCATCATAAGCGTTTAAACTATCATCTAAATCAATTTCACTTCTAACTACATGTAAGAATGAAAGATCATTTCCTTTAGCTAGTGCTTTTGCTTCTTTTCTATCCATTACATCATATGGTAGTGATGCAACTTTATCGTATACTTCATCATTTGGTCTAACTGCCATAAAAGGTCTAACAATCGCCATAAAATCTCTCCTCTATAATACTTATAATATTATCTCCAATTCTTGCCTGAGCTTCTTTAGTAGACGCTCCTATATGTGGTGAAAAAGTAATATGATTACAGCTGTATATCTCTTCATTGTCTAAAGGTTCATTTGAAAATACATCTAGTGCAGCTCCTGCAATCTTTCCTTCTTCAAGCGCATCAACTAGCGCTTTTTCATCAACAAGTCCGCCTCTAGCAGTATTTATTAAATATGCTGAACTCTTCATCATTTCAAGTTCTTTCTTACCGATAAGCGCTTCTCCTGAAGTCTTTGGTATATGAAGAGATATATAATCAGATTCCTTTAAAATAGTCTCTAATTCAGCAAATCTGTAATCACTAAATTCTTTATCTTCTCCAGATCTTCTAGTGTACATTATATTCATACCTAGTGCAGATGCTTTTCTAGCTAACGCTTTTGAAATCCTACCAAAACCGATTAGTCCTAGAGTTTTCCCTGGAATTTCAGTACCTTTATACTCTTTTTTTAGCCACTTACCTTCAGCAACGCTTCTATTAGCTTTGTGTAAGTTTCTAGCTAATATAAGAATATGTGCTAAAGCTAGTTCAGCTACAGCTTCGCTTGAAGCTGAAGGGGTATTAGTAACGTCAATTCCTACACTCTTTGCATATTCGTGATCAATATTATCTATTCCTACACCAGCTCTAATGATAAGCTTAAGTGTTGAATCCTTTACTAGATCAATAAGGTCTTTTCTTATCTTAGTTGCTGATCTTATAACAACAACATCTGATTTCTTTAGATTTTCAACTAATTCATCACCATCATAGTGATTTGTATCTACTTCAATACCCATTTCCTCTAACTTGATCTTAGCTTTTGCATCAATTCCATCATTCGCTAATATACGCATTACATTCCTCCTAATCCTAGCACTTCTTCTATGTTTCTGATAAGTTCTTTTAGATCATCAACAGTAGTCTCTGCCATATGTGCAATTCTGAATGTAATATCTTTAAAAGGTCCATAACCATTGCTAATTACGAATCCTCTCTTAGCTAATTCTTCATTCAATGCTTTTACATCTATATTCTTAGTGTTCTTTATACAAGTAACTGTGTTTGATCTATATCCTTCTTGAGCGAATAGTTCAAAGTGCTTTTCAGCCCATTCTCTAACATAGTTTGCACCCTCAAGATGTCTAGCAAATCTATTTTCCATACCTTCTTTTTCAATTATCTTATCTAACTGATAATCTAGAGCAAACATGTGCTCAAGTGAAGGTGTAGATGGATATTGATAGTTCTTAACCACTTTATCATATATCTTTACTAAGTCGAAGTAAAAACCTCTGAATTCAACTGTTTTAGCTCTGTTATAAGCTCTCTCGCTAACAGATGCTATAGAAAGTCCAGCAGGTAGACCTAAACACTTTTGTGTTGATGTAATAAGCATGTCAATACCACACTT
>PDWJ01003560.1_pt1 | contig 14728 bp, 9 predicted proteins | sample 1430881 | NCBI WGS metagenome assembly PDWJ01 (sample SAMN01162460, study PRJNA174530) | Oral metagenome, whole genome shotgun sequencing project. | biome: Marine environment; feature: Marine mammal; material: Swab sample of the gingival sulcus; isolation source: swab sample of gingival sulcus... | reverse complement strand
TAGAATCAAGCTTTCAAAAAGCGTGCGGAAGAGACTTTCTGAATCTGTAGAAACCGCGCTTGAAAGTTCGGGCGGAACACTAATCGCAACAAAGCAGGAAGGCAAAGATGCAGAAATGACTGAAGTTTTCTTCTCGCAGAAAAATGCCTGTGCCGACTGCGGAATTTCCATGCCGGAATTGCAACCGCGACTTTTCTCCTTTAATAATCCTTTTGGAGCTTGTACGGAATGTACAGGTTTGGGTCTGACAGAAAAGTTTGATGAGGATTTAATCGTTCCCGACAAGTCGCTTTCATTTAACGAGGGATCCTTTGTCTGTTCAAATCCAAAGTCAAATTGGAACAGAGCAATGTTCTCGGCTCTGGCAGAAAAATTCAATTTCTCTCTTGATACAGCTGTTTGTGATTTGCCTGAGAAAATTATGGATATTATTATGAACGGCTCAGGATTGGAAGAAATTGAATTTTCTTACATCAGAGCTGACGGAACAGGTAAGTCGAAATATCGCAAGCCTTGGGAAGGGCTTTTCCATCAGCTAAGACGGCGACAAAACGAAAGCTGGTCTGAAAAGCAAAAACTTTTCTACGATAAATTTAAGTCAAGCTCAATGTGTAAGTCTTGTGCAGGTCGCCGACTTTCACCACAGTCCTTGGCTGTTACTGTTGGCGGAAAAAACATCTACGAGCTTTCTTGTCTTTCGGTTGGCGAGTCCTTGCAGTTCTTTAAAAAATTGAAAATAAACAAAACAGAACAAAAAATCGCCGACCAAATTTTAAAAGAAATTAAAGCCCGACTTTCATTTATGAACAATGTCGGTTTGGATTACTTAACCTTACAACGAAAGGCGTCCACGCTTTCAGGTGGCGAGGCTCAGCGAATTAGACTTGCAACGCAAATTGGTTCCGGCTTGGTCGGCGTGCTTTATATTTTGGACGAGCCTTCAATCGGGCTTCATCAGCGCGACAACGACAGACTAATCGAAACGCTTTTGTACTTGCGCGACTTAGGCAACACGCTGATTGTAGTTGAACACGATGAGCAAACTCTGCGCACAGCCGACTACATCGTAGACCTTGGCCCCGGTGCAGGTGTGCATGGCGGAAAGATAGTTGCGGAAGGTTCGCCGTCAGAAGTTGCAAAGGTAAAGAAAAGTTTAACCGGTCAATATTTGGCAGGGACGCTTAAAATGGAAATCCCGAAGAAACGGCGAGAGGGAAACGGCAATGTTTTGCGAATTGAAAATGTTGAAGAGCATAACCTCAAAAGCATTTCCGCTGAATTCCCGCTTGGTGCATTTACCTGCATTACAGGTGTTTCAGGTTCGGGTAAGTCAACCTTGCTTAGTGATGTGCTTTATCCTGCTGTTTCAAATCGCTTGATGAGAAGTAAAATCAGCGAGGGCAAATACGGCGAAGTTTACGGACTCGAGCACATCGACAAAATTATCAATATAAACCAAAGCCCAATCGGCAGAACTCCTCGCTCAAACCCTGCAACCTATGTCGGGGTGTTTACAGGCATTCGCGACTTGTTTGCGAGTTTGCCCGATTCTAAAATGCGAGGATACAAGCCGGGGCGATTTTCTTTCAATGTTCGGGGCGGTCGCTGTGAGCATTGTAAGGGCGACGGTACGCTCACTATAGAGATGAACTTTCTGCCTGATGTTTATATTTCGTGTGATGCTTGTCATGGGCAACGCTTTAACAAGGAAACGCTGGACATTCGCTACAAGGGAAAAAATATCGCAGATGTTTTGGATATGACTATTGAAGAGGCTGCTGACTTCTTCGCTCCGATTCCGCACATCGCGAAAAAACTTGACACGCTTATGTCTGTCGGCTTGGGTTATATAAAACTCGGACAATCCGCGCTTACGCTTTCGGGTGGCGAGGCTCAGCGAGTAAAACTAGCGAACGAGTTGGCAAAACGCTCAACGGGCAAGACGCTTTATATTTTAGATGAGCCGACAACTGGTTTGCACTTTGCTGATGTGAAACAGCTAATGCAGGTTATTCAGCGACTCGTTGATCAAGGTAACACCGTCATAATGATAGAACACAACCTTGATGTAATTTTGCAAGCCGATAAGATAATTGACCTAGGTCCTGATGGTGGCGAAAACGGTGGTCAGTTAATTGCCGAGGGAACGCCTGAAGAAGTTTCTAAAATAAAGAAATCGTATACGGGGCATTACATAAAAGAAATGCTTGATAGAAAAAAATAAATGGTGGATGTAAATACTTAATAATGAAAAAAATACTTTGCTTGATTTTCAGTTTCTATTTTCTCTTTTTTACTTTTTCAAGTGCTTTTGCTGAAGAATCTATTTCTTCAAAATCAAAAGGTACAAAAACTTCAAAAGAAGTTCAAAGTAAAAAAAATGAAGAAAAAAAAGAACAAAAAGACAAAAATAAAAGCAAGGTAAAAGAAACTCCGGAGTCCGAAAAAAAATCAAAGACAACAAAGTCCACAACAAAAAAAGAAAAAACAAAAGACAAAAGCGAAAAAAAAGACGAGGAAGTTTCTCGTAAAATAAGTATTAATTCTGCTCAGTATACTGAATATAAAAAAATTCCCAGCAGTCCTTATACTGAAAAAGAATTAAAAGAATTAAAAAAATTTAAAGATATAAAAGAAAAAGATATCAAAGAACTAGAAAAAGAAAAAGATGAATTGATTGTATTTACCGGAATGGTTTCTATTTCTGTTTCTGACGGAGCTTCTGTTTCTACTATTAAGGCCGACCAAATTATTCATAATAAAACAAGGGAAACTTTAACTGCTATAGGTAATGTTTTTTATGAACGAAAGGTTGGCTCTTCTTCGGGCGAATCTTTTTCAGGTGAATATTTAATTTTTAATATCGAAAAGTTAGAAGGCGTTTTCTTAAACGGTGTTATAGAACAAGCTACAACAAAAAAAGGTAGAGAACCTTTCAGAGTTCATACAGACACAGCAGGTAGAAATGAAAGCGGAACAATAGCATTTAAAAATGCTCTCTTAACTACCAGCAAAGAAGATGATCCTCTTTGGTCAATTCGTGCAAGTCGTATTTGGATTTTGCCCGGTAATGAAATGGCATTTGCAAATGGTTTTTTATCTGTTGGTGTTGTTCCTTTGATATATCTTCCTTTTTTCTATTATCCTGCTGATGAAATGCTTTTTCATCCGGTATTTGGATTTAGAAATCGTGAAGGTGCTTTTATACAAACAACAACTTATCTTTATGGTAGAAAACCTGCACCAAAGTCAGGAGATTCAACTTCATTTTCTAATTTTATGTTGAGTGATACTTTAAAAAAACAAAAGTTAGAAGGTTTGTTTTTTAAAAAACTTGATGAGCCTGTATCAGGAATTAATAGTTCTCATTTAAAATTGCTGGCAGATGCATATTCAGGACTTGGATATTTTGTAGGACTTGATGGAAAGTTTAGCCTTAGAAAAACTTGGATAAGATCTATAAATTTTTATTCTTACTTTGGTTTTTCTAATACTTTATATCCTGTAGAAAACGAAGATGAAAAAATTAAAACTAAAAAATATTCTATGTTTGATGATGACGGAGTAATCAATAAAAACTCTTCTAATTTTTTTGGTAAAAAAGTTCCTTTCAGATATAAATTTAATTTTGGAATGAGAATAAGAAAATCTCCTTTTAATCTTAGTTTGAATTTTCCTTTTATTTCTGACCCATTTTTTAAACAAGACTTCCTTGCGAGAAGTGAAGATATGAACTGGTTTAAATATCTTTTAGACAAAGATAAACTGGCAGAAGCTAAAGGTCCTGGTTTAGAGTCAAGGTATTCATGGAAAGTGGATAGTTCACTTAGACCAAATATTAAAGTTTTAAAGCCTTGGATAAATTCAATTAATATTGATAAGCTATCAGGTAAACTTAATTTTGAGAATAAAGTTAATGAGTCATTAATAGGTCAAGAAAAAAAATACTCACCGGAACGAGAATTTTTTCATCCTAAAAACCTTGCTCCTGAATGTAAGTTATCTTTAAGAGGTTCTATCTTTTCTACTTCAATGTTGAAAAGAAAGTCTAAACAAAAAGCTCGAGTAAATTTATATGGTATACAAAATCCCTTTAATGAAAAATTTGCAGACTTATTAAAAACTTCGCTTGAGTCTGAAAAAGAATCTGAAAACAATAAGCTTGCTAAAGATAATAAAAAAGAAAATAAAGCTCCGGAACAAACCGAACAAAAAGACAAAAAAGCTAAAAATGAGAAAAAAAATTCAAAAGAAAAAAATAATCAAGATGATTTTACCAAAGTATTTATTCCTTTATATAAAATAAAATCTATTAAAACCCATAAGTGGAGTAATTTTATAGATTATAATTTAACTTACAATTTAGACGGAACTGCCGACAATGATTTAACCTTTGATTACAAAGAATGGAAAAAACCTGAAGATATTAACTGGAATAAATTCTATTCTAATTTTTATAAGTTATATGGAACAGCAGGCTTGAATAGTAATTTTTCTTTTGATAAAGGATTTTTAACAATAAATAACTCTTTTGATTTAAAAGCAAATTATCAGAAACATACAAAGATAAAAGATGAAAGTAAAAAAGAAAACTTATTTCTTAATAACTCGAAAAAAAATATTTATACGCTGACAAATACAAATAGCATAAAATTGATGCCGTTTCTTTTTTCAAAAATGTTTAAACCTATATATGCCGAATGGAAAATTTCTGAAGACATAATAAAAAATAAATTTGACGGTACTTATGAAAAACCAAAATGGAGTACAGAAAAACTTAAGTGGGATAAAGATTATATAAAGACTCATTCATTAAGTACAGGCTTGGGTATAGTTTTTTATGATTATACTCAAATGCTTACTTCAAGTATGAATTTAAGTCCGCTACTTCAAGCCTACTCTTGGGTTGGTAATTTTACATGGCCTTATACAAAATTTAATGTATCTGTGAAGTACTTTCAAAAGGAGATTAACAGTCCTAAAAAGACTAGTACAAGTGGCACAACAACAAGTTCTAAAACACAAAAACTTGAAAAAGAAAAAAAATGGGAATGGTCGCCTTTTAATGCAAGTTTAAATTTTGCTTTTCCATATAATATCTCTCTAGGTCAATCTTATTCATACAATATTGAAGATAAGAAACATGACAAATACAGTATTTCTTGTGCATGGAAAAGTATTTCTGCATCTTATAGCATGAGTCGACAAGTTCCGTATAAACTTGAACCTATAAAGGGCTGGGTTCCGGAGTCAAAAGAGAAAAAATTTATACCCCAGTCATTTTCAGTGAGTGCATCGAATTCAGCCTTTCCGATTGAATTTTATTTCTGGAAAAATAGAATAAACTTAAAGTTTAATTTTAATTCTAAGCTTGATTTTAATTTGATTAGAGTAACAGATAGTTCTTTTTCTTTTGGAACTAGTTTTTCTTTTAAAATACATGAATTTTGGAATATTAGTTTTTCGTCTTTAAGTCAAAATAAGTCCATTGCTAAGTATTTTCAAGGTTTCTTGAATCTTCCGATTGAACTACCGGGTGAGAAGAATATTATAAAAGATTTAGCTTCTTCGTTTTATTTCTGGGATGAGGCTGCAAGGCGTAGATCTTCATTCAACTTAAAGTCTTTAAATTTTTCATTGACTCATTATTTGAAAGATTGGGAAATGAAACTTACTTATTCTCTTAAGCCGGTTTTAAGAAATGAAGCAAAGCCAAAGCATTATGATATGGTTTCTACCGTAACATTTGTAGTTGAGTGGAAGCCTATTGGTGATATAAAGGTTCAAGCTAAGGAAGAAGATAAGAAATTTAAAGTAGATAGAGGCGAAATTAAATAAATTTACGCTTATTTTTTCTTTTTGCTTGAATATTATTAATAATTATGGTATTATTTATATATTGGAGGATTGTATGACAGGAACTACAAGTCGAAATAAGAAAAAAGTAGTGGAAAATGATGAAAAATTAAAATTAGTTACTTTTCAACTTGGTGAGGAACTTTATGGTGTAGAAATAATGGATGTATACCAAATTGTTAGAGTTCAGGATGTTAGACCTATTCCAAATGCCCCATATTATGTTGAAGGTATTTTTAATCTTAGAAGTGAAATTATTCCAATAATCAGCCTTCACAAAAGATTCCATATAAAAAAGGCTGTTCTTGATGAAGGTGATGAATTCTTGGGTGGCTTTATTATCCTAAAGGTTCAAGATAATAAGATTGGTATCATAATTGATAGAGTTGCCAGAGTTGTTGATGTAAAAAAAGAAGACATTCAACCACCACCACAGATGATTGCCGGTATCGGTGCTGAATATATTCATGGTGTTGTTCGTAAGGATGAAGGTTACTTAATCATTCTTGATATACATAGACTCTTTAATCCTAAAGAATTACAGAAATTAACAAATTTATAATATGAAAATTCCCGTTTATAGTTCTACTATTCGCCGTTCGGAAATGGACGCTGTTCTTACTTGTATGGTAGAAGAGAAGATTGGGCCGGGCGAAATGAACGAAAAGCTTGTAAAATTGGCTACTGAAGTTTTTGATGTAGCCGGTGCTGTAGCTTTTCGTAGTCCATCTATTGCTTTATCTTATGCCTTAAATGCGCTTAACTTGGAAAAAAACTCAGGCGTTATTATTTCTGCATTAGCTCCTGCTTGGCAATTTATTGAATTGGAAAGACTGGAGTATAAGCCAATTGTAGTGGATGTTGCAGCTGATGATGTTCTTGTTAGTATTGAAACTTATGAAGAAGCTGTAAAAAACGGTGGTAGAGCCATAATTTTACACGAAACTTTGGGTTTTCTACCTGATATGGAAAAACTTCTTGCTTTGGGTATTCCTGTTATTGAAGATATTTCTCAAAGTGCAGGAGCTTCATTTAATGAAAGACCTGCAGGAAATTTCGGTGTGTTTTCTATTTTAGGTCTGGAGGAAAAAGATATTTTGACTGCCGGTGGCGGTGCTGTACTTTTAGCCCCTGAAAGAAGAAACGCCCTTGTTTTAAAGAGAAGTTACGAAAAAGCTCCTACTACAGACATTCTTCCTGATATAAACGCTTCCTTAGCCTTTATTCAATTGAAGCAAATGAAAAAGAATATGGCAAGCCGACAGGAAATGTATGATTCATATATTAGAAGTTTGATGCAAAGTAAACATAAAACAGTGTCTCAAAACTCTGATAATATAAATCCAATATATTCGTTTCCGGTTATATTGAATTCGGGACTTGCAGATGTAAAAAAATATGCTTCTAAGAAGAAAATAGAAATAGAACCTGCTTTTAAGAATTCAGTTATTGATAATTTTGAAGAAGGTCAAGAACAATTTATTAATGCTTCTTCATTATTGTTAAGATGTGTTCTTTTTCCTCTTTATCCAAGGCTTGGTTCAAAGAATGTAGCAGAAATCACAAAGGTTTTAGCTACGCTTCCTTAATTAGAACAGGATGAAAAATTGCGAAAAGCTCTTATTATTGTGGGCACACAAAAAGAAGCCTCCAAAAAACTATTAGAAGATATTCAAGCTTATCTATCCGAAAAGGACATACAAACTGACTTGTATAAATATTCAGGTGTGGCTTATTCAGTTGAAGATTATTCTGACAAGTTAAAGCTTAGTTATGATTTTGCCATAAGTTTTGGTGGAGACGGCACAGTGCTGTTTGCGGCTCGCTATTGCGCTCCCAGGTCCATTCCTGTTTTTCCTATTAACTTGGGACATTTTGGTTTTATCGCAAGTATTGAACCTCAGGACTGGAAAACTGAATTAGATAAATTTTTGACAGGAAAAACAGAACTTCCCGAAAGGCATTTACTTTCAGCTTGTATTGAAAGAGACGGTAAGCAAAAGAGCTTTATTGCTTTAAATGACTTGGTTATATCCGGTTCAGGTGTTGCAAAGCTTGTTAATTTGGATATTTCTTTTAATGGAATTCCCTTTGGTGTTTTTCGTGCTGACGGCATAATTGTTTCAACCCCAACAGGTTCTACTGCATATTCTGCAGCTCTGGGTGGACCAATACTTGACCCCGCAGTGCCGGCTTTTTTGTTGACTCCAATAGCGGCTTTTTCACTTTCAAACCGTCCTATAGTTTTGCCATCCAGTGGAAATATAGAGATAGAAGTTTTGGCGTCTCGTGAAAATAATATACTGCTTGCAATTGATGGTCAGGAAGTTTTTTCATTACAAGAAGGCGACACAATTAAGATTAGTGAATCTGCAAAAAGTATAAAGATGGCAGGTTGTTCTCAGGATAGCTTTTATAAAGCCTTACGATCAAAATTAGGTTGGTCAGGTAGTCGCTCATAATATTTTAAAATTTGAAAGTATAAAAAAAAAGCAAGCAAGAAGTTTGATTACTCTTTGCTTGCTTTTGCTTTTTATAATTTAGAATCTACCGCCACCTAAAGTGAAGCTTAACTTATAGCCTATAGAGCCTTTTGTATAAGCCTTTGAACTAAGCGGATATGTAAAAATAGGACCTGTACTCATGCGGACAAATTTATAAATTTTCCAGTTTAATGTTAATACAGATGTTCCTGATAATTCACTTATTTCAAATTGCTGGAATAAATTGAGAGAGAGTTTATCAGTTCCCAATTTATTTTGTGAAAGGTTAAATGCAATGTAGTGCTGACCGTATTGTCCCATGCTCAAAATATCAGTGTATGCATTGCGTGCAGCTTGTATTTGTTTAGCTTTTAACTTATTGTTTTCTTTTATGATCTTTTCAGCAGAGGATAATATTGAGCTTGGATTTTTGTAGCCAAAGCCGTTGTAGTAATATTGCATAGATATACTTGTATGGCTGTCTTTGTTACTGTACGAGCCTCCAAGTGTTGCCTGGAAGAATGGCTTGTTTTTCATATCTTTGATGCTAAAGTCTGCATTGTCATTGTGATAGGTATAGTCGCTTTCCCAAGCAAAAACACCTTCAGCAAAAACTGAAACCTCTCCTGCAATGCTACCTGAAAGTGTTGTAATAAGTCGAGGGGCTTTTTCATATTTGTAAAAACCTCCGAGCCCTAACTCCCAGTCGCCGAAAACAAATTCGCCTTTCATAGCTCCTGCAGTATATTTTGGATCAAAGCTATTGTCTTTTTGTGTAGGTGGTAAAAGATAAAGCCATATATTATGCTGAGTCTTTGGAATAATAATATGTGATCGAAGTGAAATAGGGCCTTCTCTATCAGCACTTGGATCTTGTGGATCTATTCTTGAAATATTTAGAACATCAGCCGGGCTGTAAAAATATCCTGTACCCCATTTTACTGTATGCTTACCAAATCTAAAAAAAGCTATATCTTTTGCAGAAAAGTCAGTATACAATTCATGGATTTTAAAATATGGAATGCCTTTTGTTTGAACAGATACAGGTATTTCTTTAGCTTCTTTCATTCCAAGCATTGGTATTGCCGGAAAGTATGTTGAGCCTGAACCCTGAAAAGTTTTTTCAAAAGGGTAGTTGAATAAAAACTTTCCAAAGAGTTTTAAGTTTTCTGTTGGTCTTGCATCAAAGAAAAGATTTGCTCCAAGATTTGTATATAAGCCCTTACTTGCAGGGTTTTTAAAAGATTTCCAGTAGTCATCTTTCTTACTGTAAGGGTTCATCCATGTAGAGCTTAAACTAAGACCTGAATTAAGTCCACCGCCTATTCTAAAATTTTTTGATTCTAAGGCTAAAGATGCGTCATTCAAGTCGCCATTAAGTTTACTTTTACTAAGAGCTTCCGTTGCGCTTTCTTCTTCACTTACAAGAGTATCTTCACCGTCTCCAAAAAGTTCATCTTCTAAATTAACACTTTCTTGTGCATACACAAAAGAAGAAAAAAGTAAAATCGTTAAAAAAAATATAATTCGTTTCATAAGTTCCTCATAATTTTTAAAGCTAAAGCAGTATTACTGCCTCAGCTTTAAATTTTTATATTAGTTTATTTTTTCTAGATAAGCTTTTGTGAAAACCATATCGGGTATTTTTGAAGTATCAAAATCTTGCCAAATACTAGTTGTCTTTTCACCCTTGTTTACTTCATTTATATAAATCTGATAAACGGGAAAGGTTGATTTTCCAACGGCTTTATATTTAGGAATTAAGGTAGTTCTCATGTGTCTTCCACCGGCACCATAACTTTCGACTTTCAAAATAAGATGATTATTTTTTTGCATATAAACTTTTTGCTTTGGATAAGATTCATCTTTAGAGATAGCCTTTGCTGTTACAATAAAAACAGGAAACTTGCCAAGTTTACCCTCTTCAATTTTTATAATTTCGTGAGTAGCTTTGAAGCCTGATTTTTTCTTAACATCAGAAACTTTGGTATCAGTGTTACTTAGTCGTTGCTTTATAGACGAATGTTTAAATTGGTTAGAAATTGGATCGTAAATCCAAAGATTGTTTTTCTCCAGAAGATAGCCTGTACCTTTGTCAACTTCGGGAGCTAGTTGTACAAGACACATTTGCTCTGACTTATCGCGACGGAATAACTTATACTGATGAACAGCTTTTGGCTCACCGGGTTTCTCAGAAATTGAAGAAATAGTGTAAGAAATATCCTCTTTATAATTCATTTTCTCATATGCCTTGTTAAAAAGTTCATACATTTCATCTTTACTTGGTGTTTCTGCAAAAACAAATGCAGGAACTATCATCATAATAATTGCAACAGCAATAATTCTTTTTTTATTATTTATAATCTTATTCATAATTCTCTCCTATTATTTTATTTTCCTACTCTCAAGGCTTCTGCAGGAATCATATTTGCCGCTCTAGAGGCAGAACCTCTTACAGCAAAAAGACTTAGTAGCAACATCAAAATAAATTTCGCAAAAAGAGCTCCCGGCGATAAAATCCATTGTAGATGTCCGTTACTGCAGAATATATCAACCCATGATGTCGGTGAAACAGGAATAAATGCTATAATTTGCATTATGATAATTCCCAGAATCAAACCTATTATTGCACCGAAGCTTGAAAGTAACAAGCCTTCAGTAATAAATAACATTTTTGTTCCACTTCTGCTAATCCCGCAAGAACGCATAGTTCCAATTTCATTTTTTCTTTCATGTACAATCATTTTGAAAGTGTTTGAAACGCCAATCATTGTAATTGCTAAAAGTATTAACAAGATTCCAAGGCTTATATAGTTTACAATATTTACCATGCTTGTTAGTTGTGGTGCAAAGTCGTACATTGAAGCAACTAAGTATTTTGTACCTTTCCACTTTCCAAAGTCTAGCTGTCTGAATAAATCTTGTATTGGGTTTTTAGGTGTTGTTGTTTTTGCCTGAGCTCTATTTGTAACAAGATTTTTTTCAGCAAGCTTTGCTTCTAAGCTACTTGCTACACTTTCTTGCATTTTAATATCATCCAAGAAAATGTTGTAGGTAGAAAAAACTCCTTTGGGCATTTGCGTAATTTTATTTATGTATTCAAGGTTTGCATAATTGCTTAATTGAGCCAAAGCACTTTTATCTTTTGCAATTCCTTCCAATTGGAATTCAACAACTATGGCTTGTCCCTCTGAAGTTTTTGTTTCAAGCAAAATAATATCATGCAGTTGTAATTTCATTTCTTTAGTAAAACCTTCTGAAAGCAAAATTGCATTTTCTTTTTTCATTGCCTCCCAAGAGCCTTCAACAAAAGTAATACTTTCTCTTAATAAATTTTCTTTATCAAAAAAACAGCCTACAATACGGGACCTTGCTTGCTTTCCTTCAAAGATCATTGTTCCGCTTATATCAGTTCTTGAAGTTGTATATAATGGCTTAACACCTATGTCATTTAATGCTTGGTCAATCGCCTTAGTTGAACTGAGGAAATGTTCTGCTTCATCTTCAGGTTTTTTATCATCGGACTTTTCTGCACCTATAACATAAATATGGCCACCAAAAGTTTTTGCCAATTGATGTTCCATTCCCTTCATTGCACCTCTAGAAATTCCATCTATCATGCTAACAACTAAGAAGGCAAATGCTACAGCCAAAAGTAAAAGAACACTTCTTCTTTTTTGTCTGTTTAAATTTCTAAATGCTATCTTTAAAATATTCATCATAACTCCTTATTTATTTATAGCCTCTAGAGGGCTAATTCTCAAGGCTAATCTAATCGGGTAGATATTTGCTAATAATCCTGCTAATAGCATTGAGAATGTTGTTCCTACAATTGCCATAGCTGAAATCTTTACTTGTACAAAATATCCGCCGAATAAAATTGCCATTACTTTGTTTAATCTTATATCCAAGGAATTGAATATTGCAGAAGCTATAAAAGCCAAAGCTATTCCAAGCACAACTCCGCTAAGTGACATTACAAAGGATTCTGCATAGAATATTTTTTTAACGAATTTTTTCTTTGCACCTATAGCTCTCATTGTTCCAATTTCTGAGGTTCGCTCCATAACAGAAACTACGAGTGTATTCATTATAACTATCAAAACTACTACTGACAATAAAATCAATGCTGTTGTCAATATGTTTTTTCCGGTCTCTATAGCTTCAGCATAAGAATACATTGCCTTATCCCAAGTCAAGGCTTGCAACTCTAATTCTTCATCGGCAAACCATTTGTTTAGCATTGCAATCACACTTGCTGTATCTCTAGGATCTTTCAATCTAATTGCAATATGGTTCCATGCGTCAGCATCAGGCATGTTAAGAGAGTCTCGCAACTCTGTACTGCCCAAAATATTTTCTAAGCTGTCTTTGGAAATTTCTTCATTTGAAATTTCTGTTTCGCTTTCAAACATATCGGAATCATCTGCAAAAAGGTCTTCTTCTGACATATCAGCTAAATCCAGGTTAACAGACTTCGGTATTTCCACAGCGGTTTTTGCTCCCATGGTCATTCCTGCAAGTTGGCGACAAGTTGCAACATTGGAATAAGCTATACTGCTTATTGCTGTTTCGGGATGTGCATATTCAAAAAAGCCTGTTATTTTTACTTTTTGCATTCTTGATTTTAATCCGAAAGCATTTACCATAATTTCATCGCCAACTTTCAGCTTTGTTTCGTAGTATTTTTCATAGTTTTCTTTTTCTTCTTTTGGAATTAGAAAAAATGGTTCATCATTTTTTTCGTTAAAACTACCATCATACACTTTTATAGTTTGAAAAACTTTCTTGTAAGATTCAGGCTGAATTCCTAAAATTTTTACATAAGGAAAAAAGCTTTGGTTCTCGGGTTTTGCTTTCCAATTTCCGTCTAAGTTTAGAGGGGTAAGCATATTGCCACCCGATACAACACTTGGTGTAAAAGTTTTTATTTCGTTTATGCTTTTCAGCTTTTCTTCCAATTTTTGGAATTTGCCAAGGTAGGGCATTTTTGGTCTGTTCATTCCCATTTGAACATTTTGACTTGCTCCTAAGAGCTCAATGTTTACCCCTGCTTTTTCAGGTTTTCCTGTAATTAAAATATCACCTGAAAAGTCGCTTATACAAACATTTTTGGTTTGTTGCAGTGCAAAATTTAAAATTCCCAGTCCAAGTATAATTAAAAAAGTTCCTATACTAATTAAGGAAAGAGTGATAATCGTTTTTGTCTTATGTGCAAAAAGATTTTTAAACGCCATTTTTAAAATCATCATTACACCTCATTAGTTTTTTTTATGTCTTCTACAATATTACCGTCTAAGATTTTAATTCTGTGATCGGTAATGTCAACAATTTTTGAATCGTGTGTAGAAAAGATAAAAGTTGTTTTAAGCTCTCTGTTTACTTCCTTCATCAACTCTAAAATATTGTTACCTGTTTTTGAGTCTAGGTTTGCTGTTGGTTCATCCGCCAAAACAATTGCAGGTTTTGTTACCAAGGCTCTCGCAATAGCAACTCTCTGTCGCTGACCTCCTGAAAGTTCGTTGGATTTGTGACCTGCCCATTCTGTTAAACCAACTTTTTCAATTAAGTAATCAATCCATTCTTTTTGCTTTTTCTTATCTTCTTTTGATTTACCGAAAAGCAAAGGAAATTCAATGTTTTCATAAACATTTAAAACAGGAATCAAGTTAAAGGACTGAAAAATAAAGCCCAAATATTCATGTCTTAAGTGTGTAATTTTTTTGTCAAGTTTCTTAGGGATTTTCATCTTTTTGTTTTTTCTTTTAGAAAGTGAATGAAAATCCTTTTCTCCGTATATGCTGTTTTCATTGATGAAAAGTTCACCGCCACTTGGTGTATCAATCAAACCTAGCATATTTAAGATAGTTGACTTTCCTGATCCTGAAGGACCTGAAATTGAAACAAATTCACCTTCGTTAATTTCAAAATTAACACCCTTAACGGCTTCTACTGAAACCTTACCTAATGGATATGTTTTTCGCAAATCCTTTACCTGTACAATGCTCATTAGCTTCTCCCATAATAAGTTTTTATTATAATATACCTTTTATTCCATTTTGAAAAGTGAATAAAGTCATATCTTCGCATTACATTAGTAATAAAATAAGCAAAAATCTTATTTTGCAGTAATTCCAAATAAGCTCAGCTTATGAGTCTTTGGAATATATTAAAATACAATACTAGATATATAGTATACTACACATTATATAAATTTTTAAAACTTTGTCAATAGAATATCCAAAAATTTGTAAATAAAAAAACTTGCAAAAATCAAAAGAAATTTGCAAGTTTTTTTAGAATAAAATATGCGTTTGTTTTACACTTTAAATTGATTCATACCTTTAGATAAACTGTCTATGCTGTCTTTGTTTCTTTGACTTAAGTCG
>PDWJ01003558.1_pt1 | contig 14734 bp, 10 predicted proteins | sample 1430881 | NCBI WGS metagenome assembly PDWJ01 (sample SAMN01162460, study PRJNA174530) | Oral metagenome, whole genome shotgun sequencing project. | biome: Marine environment; feature: Marine mammal; material: Swab sample of the gingival sulcus; isolation source: swab sample of gingival sulcus... | reverse complement strand
AATAGTTGTTAATTCGTTTGGTCTGCAAACAATCACTAAATGAACATGGTCTTTACATATATTATATGCGACACAATGATAATTTTTTTCATTTATAATATCTCCTATTATTTTAGTGAGATTGATTTCTTGTTGTAAATCTAAATAAAAAGGCTCACCTTTTTTGATATTCAGCTCAATCATTCTTTGCGATACTCTGCTATTATGAGTTGTTAAAACAATATGAAAAGCTTCTTTTTCCTTTTCTTTAAATACTTGCGGAAATTCTTTATGCCAATCGAAAGCCTTATCGCCTGCAATTTCGGGGTCATCAATCAGCGAATTGCCACACTTTATATTTGCCGATAAATCAGATAGTTTGCGACCTTTCCGGGCAGTACGCAGCCAAAGCGAAAGACGTGCTATTTCAACGCTTTCTTCGTTTATATCCACACCAAAAATATTATTTTCGAGAATAGTTTTATCAGTGTCGAAAAGCCGCAGATTTTCGCCTGTTAATTCGGCAATTAAATCGTCTGTTTGCTTGTGTTCTGAAATTAAGAAATCAAGTGTTTGATTTAAAAAAGCACCGCTTCCGCAGGCTGGGTCAAGTATTTTAAGGGTAAGCAACCAATCTTTGTAATCATTAAGAGTACTAAAAAGTTTTTTGCCTTTTGCGTTTATTTTTTTGTCTTTTCTGCGATAAGTGTAGTCAATCAGCAAATTGTCGATTTTCAGTTCTGCCTTTTTCTCATGGCATAATTTGCCCACTGTGTTCTCAACAATGTATTTTGTAATGTATTTTGGGGTGTAGAAAACTCCGTCTTTTTTGCGTTTGGAAATTTGTCTCTTTAATGGGTTTTCCAATGGGGACTTCAATGAATCTTCCAATGGGTTTAAACCCATTGGAGAATTACCGATTGGAGAATTACCCATTGGAGAATTACCCATTAGAGAATTACCCATTGGAAGAGTAGATGATAACTCGGCTGTTATTTCTTCTATTTCGTTCAACGAATGTTCAAAAATATGCCCTAAAATATTAACATCAACCTCTGTGTTAAAATCATATTTTGATAATTTTAGGCTGTCTGTTTCGAGAACTTCGTCATCAATCTTGATATTAGGATTATCCAAAATATCATCATTTCTAAAAAGTCCGCCGTTGTACGCAGGAATTTCGCCCCATTTTTTATAAATATGTCCTTCATCTAAATGCTTAAATAGTTTTTGAAAACGGTTGTAAAGTGGTTTGTATTCATCAAGTTCTTGTAGAGTTTTCCACTGTTCTATAATTTTGCTTATGGCATTCGGCGGAATTAAACCTCGGTCTTCGGCAAAGAAAACAAACAAAAAACGGTCTAAGAGTTTCTGCGATTTTTTAAAAAGTGTTAATCTATCATATTGCGGATTGTTTTTTACAAGATTGTCAAATATCTTATCTTTAAATTGCTTATAATCAGCATAAAGACGTGCGGAAATATTATCCTCGTGAAATTTTGTTTCTTGTTTTAGTTTTTCGGGCAAATCACTAAAAATACTTTCTCGACTTAGTAATAAATACAGAAGGTAAAATTGTTTTTTGTCTAACTGAAATAAATTAAATTCCTCGTATTCAGTGGCATTGTCGATATAAAATCTGAGACTTTGAAAGTTTGAAGTTATTACATATTTACAATCGGGTTGATTGTTTTTATATCCGAAAGCCTGTTCTTTTATGCTTTCTAAGTTTTTGGTTTTTGTTGATTTCAGTTCAATTACGCCGATTGCTTTTCCGTTGCGGATAATTGCACCGTCGGCTTTTCTGCTGTCTTTTTGGTTTTTAAATTCGGTTGTAAGATTATAATTATTGTCGGGATTTATGGTATATCCCAAAGTTTCTACAAAAATCTCACGCAAAAATCCTTCTTGATAATTTTCTTCTTTGAGTTGCATTATATTGTACAATCTCAATTTATCGCCGTAGAATTTCTGAAAATTCTCAAATGCCTTATCTACTTTTTCAGTATCAAGATTTTTTAAGTATTTGTTTGTTACGGATTTCTGGAATATTGACATATCTTTTATTTTGATATGCAAATATAAAAAACTATATCTGTTATTCCTGTTTTTGTTGTAGTATCTTTTTAGCTAAGTTCTAAAAATATCTAATTCTGCGTTACTTTAAAATTTTTAAAAGCCTTGATTTATGTGTTTTTTTAATTACTAATAACAAACCTAACAGGCTAATAACTATGCGGTTACAATATTTACGACAAGTTGTGTAACTTCTTGATTGTCAGTCATTTATTTTAAGTCAACAAACTATTTATAAACCCTTTTTGAGCTAAGAATATCATTTAAACAAGTGATTTTTAAAGCTGATTTATTGAATTTTTCTGCTTGGGTAGATATAAATATTTTTCGTGGGACATTAGCTTCCAAATCGAAAAAATTATCGCTAAAGTATACGGCATCAGGATAAGCTAATTCCACAGATTTAGCATATACGTCTGATTTTATGGTAATTACAATGCCGTTTTGGGCTTTTTCGGAAGATAACTCAAAATGAGCTTTTGGCAAACTTAATTTTCTTATTGGAACAAAGTAATAATGTATTGTTTCCACCAACTTGCCGGCTACTGATAAAGCGCCCGTGAAATATATTGTGTCTTTACCGCAACCTTTGGTAAGTTCCGAAACTAAAAAATGTTTTATCACTTTGCTTGAATTGGCAGGAATTTCAAACTCTACTTTATCCGATTTTAAAATCTTGTTTTTCATGCTTTTAATCTTGTAGTTTAAGACTGCTTTTTGCTGTTTTACATCATCGGATACCAAGTATAAATTCAAGCTGTCTGCTTTGGCAGCAAAGGACAAGAGGTATTTTGCATAAGACCGTTTTACAAAATAATACAATGCTTTTTTGCGTCCGTAATAATCAATACTCGACCACGAAACAGCAGGCCAGCAGTCGTTTAGTTGCCAATATAAAGTACCACCGCAGTACGGCTTTGCTCTTCTGTGTGCTTCTATGCCTTTGGTTATGCCCTCGGCTTGCAGTAATTGGCTCAGATATACAAAATGGTCAAAATTTTCGGGTATCGGATAATGCCTTTGCATATATTCTTTTATCAGTTTATTGCCTCTCGGATGCTTTTGATGTGTCTGCATTTCAGGCGAGTCGGTATAATGCTGTTCCGAGGCGGCAAACTGTGCTATTGTTGCCTTAGCGGGAAAAGATTGAAACCCGAACTCACTCATAAAACGAGGTACTTTTTTTTCATAGTTTTCAAAAGGTTCGGCATCATGCCATACACCCCAGTAGTGGGAGTCGCCATAAAATTGACTTTTGTAATTGCCGCGTCCGTAGCGGGGCGAAGAGCTGTGGTAGGCGCGCCCTGAGTCCAATTCAGCCAATTTTTGAGGCAGTAATTCATGAAATATTTTTTTATATGATTGCCATATTTCCGCAGAATCTTTTTTAGAGTATCCCGAAGCCCAGCCCCAGTTGTGCCATGCTTCGTCGATTTCATTGTTTCCACACCAAAGCGCAATACACGGATGGTTTCTAAGACGCTTGATGTTATATTCGGCTTCGGCAGATACATTTGCCCTAAATTCTTTATCGCCCGGATACATGGCGCAAGCAAACATAAAATCTTGCCATACCAGAATACCATTTTTATCGCAAAGTTCATAGAAGTAATCATCTTCGTAAATGCCTCCGCCCCAGACTCTTATCATGTTTATTTCTGCATTTTTAACTGCTGAAATTAAACTGTCGTATCTAACTTTGCTCACACGGTTTTGAAAATTATCTTGCGGAATGTAATTAACCCCTTTCATAAATACGGATTGTCCATTTAGTTCAAAATAAAAACTTTCGCCGTAATTATCAGGTTTTTTGATTAGATTTAATGTCCTTATTCCAAAAGGAACTTCCTTGTTGTCAATAACTTGTCCTTTGTGTTTTAATTCAATTCTGAAAGTATAAAGATATGGGTTGCCCAATCCGTTGGTGTACCATAATTTCGGATTGTCTATTTTTATGTTAAAAGTTTTGAAGTTATTGCCTTTTTTTATGTTTAACTGCTTGGTAATCAGTGTTTTATCGTTGCAGCAGATTGTTAAATCTGCCACGCTGTTACGACTTGCTTCTATTTCAGTTGATACGTTTAATATAGCTTCGTTGGAGCTTATTTTTTTGTTGCGAATATTTATATCTTTCAATCTAGCTTTGCTCCATGCTCTTATGTTTATTGGTCGCCAAATGCCCGAAGTAACAAGTCGCGCACCCCAATCCCAACCGTAGTGAAAACCGGCTTTTCTTGTTACAACTTTGTAGCCGCCATTAAATTTATAGGGATATTTCTCAGCTATTTGTTTGCCTATTCTAATAGGTGATTTAAAATGTATTTTAAGCAGATTATTTTTTTTCAAAATTTCTTTACACTCAATTTCATAAGCCCTAAACATGTTGTCGGCGTTTAAAATATTGCTGTCGTTTAAGAATACTGCGGCATAAGTATCTAAACCATCAAACACTAATTCTATTTTATCTTGTGTCAGAATATCATTGTCGAGAGTAAATTTAGTTTGATAGATATAATCTTGATTTTCAATCCATTGTACTTTGTCTTCGTTGCTCCCGATAAATGGATTTGGAATTATTTTGTGTAGCAAGAGGTCGGTATGAACAGAACCCGGAATTTTTGCAGTGCGCCAAATAGAGGAATCAGCATTTTTAAATTCCCAGTTGTCGTGAAGTTTTTTGTATATCGGTTTTATGTTTTTTTGTGTACACGAAAATAATAACAAAATAAAAAATAGGAGGGAGATTTTTTCCATGGTTGTTTGAGAGAGTTAAAAATTAAGAGTTAAGAATTAAGAATTAAAAATTAAAAGTTGTTGCATGGTTCAATTAGCGTTTAAAATGTTGGTTATAAGTTTTTTACATTTAAAATATTTGAGTTTTTTGTTAACTGATTTTATGAAACATCAGACTTTTAACTCTTAATTTTTAGCTCTTAACTTTCAGTAAGACAATATTCTCAGTATGATGAGTATGAGGAAACATATCTACGGGTTGTATTGTTTTCACGGTATAGTCAGTTCCCAGTATTGCTAAATCGCGCGCTTGTGAAGCAGGATTGCAACTCACATATACAATAGTTTTGGGTTTTGCTTTCATTATGGCATTTACAACATCTTTGTGCATTCCGGCACGTGGCGGGTCGGTTATTACTACTTCGGGTTTTCCTTCTTTTTTGAAAAGTTCTTCCGTAAATATATTTTTCATGTCGCCGGCATAAAATACGGTATTTTCAATTCCGTTTATTTTTGAGTTAATTCGAGCATCGGCAACGGCTTCTTCTATGTACTCTATTCCCACCACTTTTCGGGCTTTGTTTGCTACAAATGCTGCAATAGTTCCTGTGCCTGTATACAGGTCGTAAACTAATTCATTGCCTTGTAAATCAGCAAGTTCCACAACTTTAGAGTATAGGTTAAATGTTTGTTCGCTATTGGTTTGATAAAAAGATTTAGGACCTATACGAAAAGTAAGATTTCCCATTTCTTCCATTAAATATTTTTTACCTGAATAATGTATTGCGGGCAAGTCGGCAACCGAGTCATTTTTTTTATTATTTACGATATAAAAAACAGAGCATATTTCGGGAAATGAGACTATCAAAAAATCTAACAGGTCGTTTATTTTTTCTTTATCTTCTTCTGTTACCACGAGTATTACCATCCACTCGTTTTTGTTTGTATTTCTGACTATTAGGTTTCTTAAAAATCCTGTGCCTTCTCGTAAAAAGAAGAATGAATATTCTTTTTCGGCGGCATATTTTTTCAGTGCGTTGCGAATTTTGTTTGAAAGTTCGGGTTGCAGGTAGCATTTTTCTATGTTCAACACCTTATCGAAACGCCCCGGTATATGAAAACCCAGACCGGTAAACGATTTCGGCTCTTCACTTTGTGTTTCTTCTTTCAGAAGCCACCTGCGGTCGGTAAATGTAAATTCTAATTTATTTCGGTAGTATTGCTGCTTGGGCGATGCCATTATAGGCAACATTTCCGGTATGGGAATTTTACCTATACGTTCAAGTTGAGCGCGAATTTGAGACATTTTGTATTTAAGTTGCAACTCATAGGGAAGCATTTGTCTTGTGCAGCCTCCGCATATATCGAAATGCTCACAAAAGGGTTCAATTCTATCTTTTGAATACGAGTAAAAATGAGTGGGATAAGCTAAACGATAATTTCTCTTACGTTTTTTCACTTGTAAATCAACCACATCACCCGGAACAGTGTCTTCGGCAAATATTATGAGGTCTCCTTTTTCAGGATTGTTTGAAGGAACTTTAGCCACTGCCTTTCCTTCTATTGTAAGGTCTTCAATTTCAACTTTTTTGTATAGTGGATAACGATTTTTTTTGCGTGCCATTTATTATTTTAAATCTGTATATAATTAATAGTTGGTCGTATGTAAATAGCTGATAATCAGTGAGTTGTTGTGTTTGCAAATATAACTTTAACTCTTTGATTATCAGTGTAATATAACTTTCAGATTGACGAACTTTTGTGTAGTTAAATTTTATAAAATTCAACATTTACAAACGTATTTATTTTTTATGTTTTTACAAAAAAATCCTTTAATCCGCTTTATGAAATATTAAACTGAATTGTGTGTTTGAAAAAAAAATGTAATTTTGTGATAGGAAAATATTTTACTATAAAAAATACCAAGATGCGAATAAAAGAAATAGAAATAAAAGGTTTATTTGATATGTTTGACCATTCAATAAAACTGAATGACAAAGAGCATTTGACAATAATATATGGAATTAATGGTATCGGTAAAACAATGCTTTTTAAAATTCTTGATAGTTTTTTCAATAGAAAATTTAGTAAACTTGTCAATTATCCATTTAAACAATTAAAAATTTATTATGATAATGGAATATATTTTAATATTAAAAACAATAAATCTTCATTTATAATTGAATATTATCACGATGAATTGAATGAAAAATATGATATTGATCAATATAAAACAATTGATGAGAAATTTAAAAGAGAAATTTCAAGACATTTGTCGGTAGAAAGAATAGGAGAAGATGAATACTTAGTTCCTTCAACAAATAAAATATTATCAACAGAGGAGGTAATTAATAGATTTTCAGATATATTACCAGATTATACGTTAAAAAAACCAAAACAAGAAGAATTAAAAAAAATAATATCACAAACCAATTTATATTTTATTGAAACACAAAGATTGATAAAATTTGAAAGCAATATTTTTCAAGATATATCGGGAGAATATGAAAGTCACAAAACTGAAACTGTAAAAAATTATTCAGAAGAGTTATCACAGTTAATTCAGTCTAAACATTCTGAATATGCAAAATTATCAGAGAAACTTGAACTATCATTAGGGAGAAGGTTAATAAACAGAAAAGTACAACCTTTTTCCAGTAATACAGAATTAAAAGAAGAAAATAAAAAATTAGAAGAAAAACGAAGTAGATTAAAGAGCGTAGGATTATTTGAAGATATAAAAGACGAACAATTTGCTATTCCGAATGAGATAGATGATACAACAAGGGCTATATTATCTGTCAACATAAAAGATATGAAAGAAAAATTGAAAATTTTTGATGAATTTTACGATAGGCTAAATATTTTTCTTGATATATTAAATAACAAACGCTTTTCTTACAAAAAAATATCAATTCACCCGAAAAAAGGTTTTGTTTTTACGAATGATAACGGAAAAGAGTTAAAAGTTACAGAATTATCATCGGGCGAACAACATGAGATAGTGTTATTGTATGAATTACTTTTTAAAGTTCCTGAAAATTCTCTAGTTTTAATTGATGAACCTGAAATTTCTCTACATGTAGCTTGGCAAAAAGAATTTCTTGATGATATGGCAGAGGTTGTAAAAATAAGAAATTTTGATATTCTAATAGCTACTCACTCTCCGTCAATAATTGATGATAATTGGCATTTAACGGTTGAACTTGAAAAAAACTAAGTTATGCGAAATTATATTGACGAAAATTATATTTATGGTGAACTTAAACTATGGAAAAGTGCAAAAAAACAAAACGCTGTCGGCATTTTAGTGGAAGCAAAAGCAGATGAATTATTTTATCGTAAATTTTTCACAAAAAACACAGCATTCTTTAAAACAAATGGTTTTCAGAAATTAGAAGCTATACTTGAAAAAATTGAACAAAATAAAGATGAAGGTTTTATCGGAATAATTGATGCAGATTTCAGACGTATTGATAATAAAAACTTGAAATATCGTAATTTGTTCTTATCAGACGGACACGATGTTGAAATGATGACAATAAATTCACAGGCTTGGGAACAAGTATTAGATTTTTACATTGACAAAGAAAAAAAAGCTATTTTTGAAACAAAACATAATAAAAATATAAAAGACTATTTGTTTGATATTGCAAAATCAATAGCTTGTGTTCGTTATCTGAACAATAAAGAACAAATTGGATTAGTTTTTAGAACATTCAAAAAAGATAAACCTGATTTTATTGATTATCAGAAGTTTGTAAGCAAAGATGATTTAATTTTTGATTATAGTAAAATGATAAAAACGATTGAAAACAAATCATCAAAACAAAACTTTTTTAAAAACAATGATGAGTATCTTAAAAAATTAGAGAATATTCAAAAAGAACAATACGATTTGTCAGAATTTTGTAACGGACACGATATAATAAATTTATTGGCATTAGCATTCAAAAAAGCAATCGGTAATACAACTCTAAAAGGCATAGAGATTGAAAATCAATTAGTAATTGCATATAGATTTGATGATTTCAAAAAAACAAACTTATACAAAGACCTTCTAATTTAGGAACAAGAAAATGTAGATTTCATATTGTTTGATAACAAAAAGACATTTAAGTAACACATAACTTTGTTTTTTTAAAGCGTTGGTTTTTAGGGAGTTGTGTCTTTATAGTGAGAGCTTATAACAGTAGTTTGTAATTAGGGCTTTAATTCTGTTTTTCTAACTTTTAACTTTTAATTTATGAAAAATCACATACCGGAAGAAATATACAAACAGAGGACACGCCCGTTGAACCCCAAGATACGCGGCGATTGGTTTCGCGACCAAACTGCAATAATTCATTCGCAGGCGTTCAGGCGTTTGAAGCATAAAACTCAGGTTTTCTTTGCCCCCGACAACGACCATATTTGCACTCGCATAGAGCATGTAATGCACGTGGCTACGATAGCCAAAAGTATATGTTTGGGTTTGAATAAACATGGAGTTAAAATTGACCCCGAAGCCGCTTTTGCCATAGGGCTGGGACACGATTTGGGACATGCTCCCTTTGGGCATGAGGGCGAATTTATTTTAGATGAAATAATGCGTAAACATTCCAATCGGCGTTTTTTTCATGAAATAAATAGTTACAGGGTAGTAGAATATTTGGCAAAAGATGGTAAGGGTTTGAACCTTACATGGCTGGTAAAAGACGGAATTATTACACATAATGGCGAGCAGTTTGAGCAATATCTCATTCCGGATAGCACCGTAAAAGACTTAAACAAAATAACAAACCGAAAAGTAGTACCCTCTTCGCTTGAGGGCTGTGTGGTGCGTTTTTCAGACAAGTTTGCATATCTCGGGCGCGACATTGAAGACGCACTAACGGCAGGCATACTAAAACATGAAACATTGCCGTCCGAAATAAAAAAACTCGGCGACAACATCAATACTCATATAATCAACACAATGGTTAATGACCTGATAACTAATTCGTTGAAAGAAAACAAAATAGGCTTATCCGATGCGGCTTATGAGTTTATGCAGTTTTTGCGTAAGCATAATTATAAAAATATATACAACAATACCAATTTAAAATCATACAGAAAACAAGCAGCAATAATAATTAACACAATTTTTGAATACCTTGGCGAACTGTATGCAAAACATATATTAGATTATGAGGCATACGCAAAAATGTCGTTAAATGCCGAACGAAAATTTGGTAAATATCTTTTGGATATGCACGATTTCTATTCCGAAACAACGGATACAACCGGTATATTGTGCGATTACATTTCGGGCATGACAGATAAGTATGTGCTTGAGCTTATAAAACAACTTACCGTGCCTGAACCTATAATTTGAATTTAGTATTTTTACCACGAATTAGAAAAAATAATGATTGTTAAATTCCTAAATAGCAATGAGATAAATGTAAATAAGTGGAATAGGGTACTCAATGAATTTGAGGGGGCTAAATTATATGCGCGTCCGTATTTTTTAAATTCAGTTGCTCGAAATTGGGGCGCTTTCGTTGCCGATGACTATAAATACATAATGCCGGTTGTATATGCCCGAAAATGGGGTATAAAATATACTTATCAGCCGCCTTTTTGTCAGCAATTAGGGGTATTTTCCGCAGAAAAAATTAATGCCGAAATTATACAAATATTTTTAACTAATTTGAAAGTAAAATTCAAATATATCATATATAATTTTAATAGTTTTAATCCTTTGCCTGAAGAATTTAAACAATCTTCAAATTATTTACTTGATTTGAAAAATGACTATTCTTTTTTGAAGAAAAATTTTTCTAAAAATACCAAACGCAACATTCTCAAAGTTAGTAAAAACAAAATACAAATAAGAGAAACTAATGATGTAAAACATATTTTAAATTTTGCTTCGGAACATATTAATTTCAATTTTGTAAAAAAAGATTTTATTGTGTTGGAAAATATGATAAAAATAGGAATAGAGCAAAAAAAACTAAAAGTTCTTGAAGCGGTAAGTGTTTCATATACAGTACTTTCATTGGTGTTTTTTTATTTTGATGAAGGACGGATACATTATTTGCTCGGGATTAATTCGCCGGAAGGCAAGAAACAAAAAACAGCTTTTTTACTTTTTGATAAAACAATAGAAAAATATGCTAATAGTAATTTAATTCTTGATTTTGAGGGTTCGAATATACCCGGAGTAGCTCGTTTTTTTAAAGGGTGGGGGGCAAAAGAAGAAAATTACGGCAGTGTAAAAATTAATAATTTAACTTTTCCTTTCAATATTATAAAAAAATAATTATACCGTTTTTGCAACGCTAAACTTATAAAAAAATATAACTTTTAATCATGTCTTTATTGTTTCGATTATTCATAAGTTTATGGCATAAATTAGAAAGAAATTTATTCTTTTTAAGAATATTTATAACATTTGTGGTATTGATTTCAATTTTTATAAAAACAGCAACTGCACAAAACGAAACAAATATTTGGTATTTTGGCAATAATGCAGGACTTGATTTTAAAACAGGATTGCCTGAACCGCTTACCAATAGCGCGATGCGTATATACGAAGGGTGCGCCGTTGTGAGTAACGAAAACGGAGAATTACTTTTTTACACAAATGGAGTTTCGGTATGGAACGCTCGCCATGAAGTAATGCAAAACGGCACACAACTTGCCGGAGATACTTCTGCAACCCAATCGGCTGTTATAGTGCCACATCCGGGCGAGGATGAGGTTTATTATTTATTTACGGTAGACATTCTAAACTTTGTAAATCAGGAAGTTATAACAAAAGGATTATGTTATTCCATAATAGACATGAGGCTTGATGAGGGGCAGGGGGCAGTGTTGCAAAAAAACATATCATTGCAGGCTTTAGTTCCTGAAAAACTTACTGTTGTGAAAAAAAATGATGAAGAGTATTGGCTCGTTTCGCATGAGTGGGGTACAAATAATTTTTTATCGTGGCTCATAGATGAAAATGGGCTAAATACCGAGCCTGTAATAAGTTCCGCAGGCACACCTCACGAACAAATTCAAGACCATAATATCATAAATTCAATTGGTGTGATGAAAACAAACCCACAAGCCGATAGATTAGCATTGGCGCTTTTGCGGGCATCTTTGGTGGAGGTATTTAATTTTGATAAAGAAACAGGCATTGTTTCTGATGCAATTACGATAGCCTTTGATTATGAGGCAGTTTACGGGGTAGAGTTTTCGCCCGACGGAAGTAAACTGTATATTACTTCAATAGAAAGTTTATATCAGGTTGATTTAAATGCCGGCACAGAAACCGATGTAATAAACTCATTGACAAAGATATACGAAGAAAGTTACTACATGGGAACTATGCAAATTGCAGGTAATGGAAAAATATATTGCACGGTAGATGAATCTGAATATCTTGGGGTGATAAACAAGCCCAACGAGCAGGGGCTTGCCTGTGAATATAAATCGGAGGCTTTGTATTTGGCAGGGAAACAATCGCGTTTGGGCTTGCCTAATTTTCCGGCTTCATATTTTTTACCACCGTCTTTCTACGCATACCCCACTTGTTATGGAACAGAAACTTTTTTTACCCCTGCCGATACCGTCGGACTTGATTCCATAACTTGGGATTTTGGCGATATGACTTCAGGTAGCAACAATTCAAGTAGCTTGTTTCATCCTGCTCATTTATACGATAATGTGGGCGAATATATAGTGAAAATGACAAGCTGGAAAGACGGCAATGCAGTAGAAAACATTAAGGGAATTGAGATAGAATATGGTTTTGAATTTAATTTAGGCGCTGATACCGTTATTTGTGGGCAAGATTCTTATCTTTTGCAAATAAAAGACAAAAATAGAAACTACCAATGGTTCGATGGCACAGCGGCAAGCGAGTATCTTTTTACACAAGATGGAACATATACCGCCGAAGCAATTTCTGTGTATACAAATTGTAAAAATTCCGATACTATAAGCATTAAATTTTCGCCATTGCCACAGGTCGATTTAGGTAAAGATAGCTTTTTTTGCAGTAATGATAATTTTAAACTTACGCCTATAACTGATTGTGATACATGCACTTATCTTTGGAGTAACGGGGAGACTTCAAAAAATATAAACCTCAATAGCACTAACACTTATTGGTTGCGTTTGACCAATGCTTACGGTTGTTTAAATTCCGATACAGTATATTATTCCATGCACCATCCTCCCTTGTTTAGCTTGGGAAACGATACTGTATTATGCGAAGATGATTACCTTAGTTTGGAACTTGATTTTCAAGATGCAGAATATCGGTGGCAAGACGGTTCTACGGGGGCAATTTTTGAGGTAAGCAGGGCAGGAGTGTATAGTGTTGAAGCGCTTAATGTATGCGGCATACACCGCGATAGCATATTGATTGAATATAAGTATTGCGGTCCTGTTGTCATACCTAATATAATAACACCAAATCAAGACGGTGTGAATGATTATTTTTTGATAAAAGGCATAGAAGAATTGCCTTGGGAACTTACAATTTATTCGCGTTGGGGAACGCAGGTTTATTATTCACCTGATTACCGGAATGATTGGCAAGCTGCAAACCTAACCGATGGGGTTTATTTCTATATTTTATCTTGTCGCGAAGCTAAAAATGAATATAAGGGATTTGTACATGTTGTTCGATAGTTTTTTTAATTACATTTTGTAAGGTACTGATTGTCAAATATATATCTCGCCTAAGACTTCGTAGTTTATACCCTTTAAATTGTCTAATTTATTTAAAATTGCATTTGTTTTATTCAGTGGAAGTGCCGTAATCATTTCACAATTAACTCCAAAATTTTGTTCAAGAATATTTATATTTTCAGAATGCACAAAGCTCATCATGGTATTGGTAAAAGGATAATCGTAAGTTATTTTCACTTTGGTTCTAATATGCTTGGTAATAATTTTTGCTTTACTTAAGGCATCCTTAGTTGCTGTTTTATAAGCATTTATAAGTCCTGGTATCCCTAATTTTGTTCCTCCGAAATATCGTACTACCACCACCAAAATATTTGTCAGATTTTCTGATTTCAACTGCCCTAGAACAGGCGGTCCCGATGAATTGGAAGGCTCGCCATCATCCGAAGACCTTGTCAGTTCGGCGTTTTCGCCAATTCTGAAAGCGTAAACATGATGCCTCGCATCGTGGTATTGTTTTTTCAAATCGGCTCTATATTCATCGACTTCTTCCTCTGTTTCAACATGATATGCAAAGGCATAAAATTTACTGCCTCTGTCTTTAAAAAAACCTTCTGCATTTTCCTCTATTGTTTTATAACTTGAAATTTTACTCATGTTGAATTATTATTGTAATTCGTTGATTATAAGTGTATTATTTAATATTTTTGCAATTTACTTGAGTAAAAATAGAAAAATTTTCACAAACCACAAATAATATTCAAATTACAATAAAGATGAAATGCAAAAAATATTGTGTGCGGAAAATCAACTAAATATCTTGTTTTATAATGAGATTGTGGGGGGAACAAATTTTTTATCAATATTTTGGTTTTAATAAGTATTATAGGGTTGAAATTATGGTAAAATATTTCCTCCGATAATAATAAAATTTTTGTGTTTTATTACTATATTTGCAAAAAAAAGTATGAGAAAATTTAATACCTCAGGTCCGAATATTCCAAGAAAACACTATACAATACAAAGAACCGATTTAGTTCAAAAAGGGGTAGAATTGGTAAAAGACGATAGATATTTTACCATTTGGGCACCGCGTCAAACCGGTAAAAGTACCTATTTCAGGCAGTTGGCAAAAGAATTAGAAAAACATAATTATAAAGTTGCTCATATTAATTTTGAGAATTATAAGACTGAAAAAATTGAAACATTTATAAAACGTTTCAAAAGAAATATAAATGAGTTTTGGGATAAAAACTATGAGTTTGAAACGATACCTGAATTTTTTGAACTT
>PDWJ01007379.1_pt1 | contig 14736 bp, 10 predicted proteins | sample 1430881 | NCBI WGS metagenome assembly PDWJ01 (sample SAMN01162460, study PRJNA174530) | Oral metagenome, whole genome shotgun sequencing project. | biome: Marine environment; feature: Marine mammal; material: Swab sample of the gingival sulcus; isolation source: swab sample of gingival sulcus... | reverse complement strand
CTCGAGGGTCTCGGGGTCGAGGCTGACGAGGGCGGACAAGAAGGTCTTACGGTCTCCATGGATGAGGGCCTGCTCGACCAGCGGGTCGGCGCGCAGGCGGCTGACGATGGGCTGCGGCGCGATGGCCTTGCCGTTGGCGGTGACGATGATGTCGCGCTTGCGGTCGGTGATGATGAGGCGGCCGCGCTCGTCGACGCGCCCGAGGTCCCCGGTGTGGAACCAGCCGTCGGCGTCGAAGACCTCGGCCGTCGCCGCCGCGTTCTTCCAGTAGCCGGGCGTCACGTTGGGGCCGCGCACCAGCAGCTCGCCGTCCTCGAGGAGGGTGAACTCCACGCCCGGCAAGGCCCGGCCCACGTTGCCGACGTCGGCGTCGCCGCCTGGCCGCTGCACGTGGGTGACGGCGCAGGTCTCGACCATCCCATAGCCCTCGAGCAGCGGGATCCCGTGGTCGCGGAAGAAGCGCGCCGTCTCGACCCTGAGCGGCGCGCTCCCGCTGTAGGCGAGCCGCAGCGCGCCGCCGAAGCGCTGGGCCAGGCGCCGCCGGACGATCCGCTGGCCGAGCTCGCGCTTGAGCTTGGCGAGCAAGCCCTCGGCGACCTCTGTGCCCGACGCGCGTTGGGCGTCGAGATCCCAGCCCGAGACCATCGTCGTCAGCCCGCCCGCCGCGTTCAGCTCGTGGCGCACGGCCTCGTGGGCCCTGTCGAAGAGCCGCGGGACGCCGCACAGGAAGGTCGGCCGCAGGCGCTGGGCGTCCTCGAAGGCGGTCCGGTAGCTCCGCGCGAAGGCGGTCGTCATCCCCACGCGCACACCCGCCCACAGGCTCGTCCGGGCGAAGGCCTGGGCCAGCGGCAGGTACAGCAGCTGCCTGTCGTCCGGACGCAGGTCCAGCGCTCCGTGCAGCGCGTCGCAGACCGCCACGAAGTTGTCGTGGGTCAGCATGACGCCCTTCTCGCGGCCCTCGGTGCCGGGCGTGTAGCAGATCGACACGCAGCCATCGGAGCAGACGCCCTCGAGCGCCTCCGAAAGGGCGCTGTCGTCCGCCACCAGGCGCTCGCCACCGCGGGCCTCGATCTGCGAGAGCGTCACCACCTGCTGGGCGCGCACGCCGAACTCGGCCGCGCGCAGCACCGCCCCATTGGCGAGCGTCATCCGCTCGTCGATGAGCACGAGGGTGAGGCGCTCGACCAGCGCGTCGCTCATCTCCAGCAGCTTTTGGAGCTGCCAGGGGTTCTCGGCGATGACGGTGCGGGCGCCGCTGTCCTCGAGGAGCCGCTCACAGTTGGCAGGCAGCTCGTTGGGGAAGATCGGCACCGAGACGCAGCCCGCCATCTGGATGGCCACGTCGAGCCAGGCCCACTCGACCCGGGTCTGCGACAGCACCGCGACCCGCGCGCCCGGCTGCAGCCCGAGCTCCAGCAGCCCCGCGGCCAGGGCCCGCGACCGGGAGTCCCACTGAGACCAGGTCGTCTCGCGGACCTCGCCCGAGGGCTCGAAGTGGACCGTCGCGATCTCTTCGGGGCGCGCCCGCACGGTCTGTCCGAAGAGGTCGAGCAGGCTTCGGCGGCTGGTCGCTGAGTCCAGCATGTCGCGTGCGCCTCCGTCGTCGTTGAAGGCCGCCCGCTTTGTGCCACGCCGCCGCCGGGCCGGTCAACGGCGGCGGGCGCCGACTTTCTGGACGCGCCGCCCCCCGCGCCCGAACATCCGCGCGTGGAGCACAACACAGAGCTAAGGCGTCGCGTTCGCAAGGCCGCCCTGATCGGCCTCGCGGGCGGCCTCTTCGCGGTGGTGGCCAGCGGCGGACCCTCGCGCCCCGCCCCCGTCGACCCGGCGAGCCTCCCCTCCCCACGCCTGGCGCCCCGCCGCCCGCAGCAGGCCCCCAAGGCCCAGGCGCCGCGCCCGACCCACGCGACCCACCGCGGGTGGGCCATCCCCGCCGGTGAGGTCGACGTCGACCGCGCCGCCGTCGACGGCCGGAGCCTGGTGCAGACCGTCAGCGACGGGACACGCCTGGAGCTCACCCTAGACCCGATGCTCCAGCGCGCCGCCAAGCGCTCCCTGGCCAAGTACCAGGTCGACTACGGCGTCGTCGTCGCCCTCGATCCCAAGACGGGGGCGCTCTTGACCCTGGCCGAGCACGCCGAGGGCCGCCCCGAGCTTCGTCACCTCGCGCTTCAGGCCGAGGGGCCCGCCGCCAGCGTCTTCAAGGTCATCTCGAGCGCCGCGCTCCTCGAGTACGCGGGGCTGTCCCCCGACGATCGCATCTGCACCCGCGGCGGCCACCGGGGCCTATCGCTGGCCCACCTCCGCCCCCACGCCACCCGCGATCGGGACTGCCAGAGCTTCGCCGAGGCGCTCGGCGCCAGCAACAACGTCGCCTTCGGCCGCTGGTCGGATCAGCTGCTGAAGCCGGCCCAGCTCCAGGCCATGGCCGAGCGCTTCCTGTTCAACCGGCGCCTCCCCTTCCTGTGGGGCGTCGCGGTGAGCCGCGCGCGGGTCCCCACCAGCAGCCGCCTCGGCTTCGCCCGAGCGGCCGCCGGCTTCGAGGGCACGACCCTAAGCCCCCTCCACGCGGCGCTCTTGATGGGCGCCATCGCCAACGGAGGCAAGATGATGGCGCCCCGCCTCGTCCGCCGCGCCAGCCGCGGCGACCAGGTCGTCTACGAGGCCTCCGCCGCCGAGCTCACCCAGGCCGTCGCCCCGCGCACGGCCGACCAGCTGCTGCGGATGATGGTCGAGACCACCACGACCGGCACCGGGCGACGCTTCTTCACCCGCAACGACAAGCCCCGCATCCCCGGCGTCGCCATCGCCGGCAAGACCGGCAGCCTGTCCTCCAAGGACACCGGCGTCACCCGCCACTACTCGTGGTTCGTCGCCGCGGCGCCCGCCGAGCACCCCGAGATCGTCATCGCGAGCCTGGTGGTCAACGGCGCCGAGTGGCGGACCAAGGGGATCGTGCCGGCCCGCGAGCTCCTCGAGCACTACTTCAAGCGGAAGTCCCTGGGCCCGGGCGCCCAGTAGCGGCCGAGAGCCCGAACAGGCGCCGCGCGTTGGCCGCGGTGAGCGCCCCGATCTCCTCGCCGGTGGCGCCCCGCGCCTCGGCGACCGCCGCGATCACCAGCGGCAACCACGCGGGCCGGTTCGGCGCGCCGCGGTGGGGGTGCGGCGCCTGGTCGGGGCTGTCGGTCTCGACCAGCAGCCGGTCGTCGGGCACGGCCGCCGCCGCCGCGCGGAGCTTGCGGGCGTGGGGGCGGGTGACGCCCCCGCACAGCGAGATGTGGAGGCCGAGATCGAGGTACCGGCGCGCCAGCTCGGCGCCGCCGCTGAAGCTGTGGACCACGCCGCCCGCGGGGGGCACGCCCTCGTCCTTCAGGACCCGCAGCGCCCGGTCGTGGGCCCGGACGAGGTGCAGCACCACCGGGAGCCCGAGGCGACGGGCCAGCCTCAGGTGGGCCCGGAGGCTCTCCTGTTGAGCGCCGAGGGTCGCGCGCCGCGCCGGCGTGGACCCGTCGAGGCCGGTCTCGCCGATGGCCACGGGGCGGGGCTGCTGGCGGGCCATGGCCTCGATCGTCGCCAGGGCGCCTGCGAGCTCGGCGCCCGCCGCCTCGGCCGCGACCCAGGGATGGAGCCCGTAGACCGGATACACCCCTGGCCAGCGCGCGGCGAGCGTGCGCTGTGCCTGCCAGCACGCAGCGTCCACCCCGGCCATGACGACGTCGGTGACGCCCGCCGCCCGCGCCTGCGCGAGCGCCTCCGCCACCGGCGCGTGGAGGCGCGGCGAGCTGAGGTGGCAGTGGGCGTCGACCAGGCTCGGGGGGCGGCTCACGGACGACCAAGGCCGTAGCGCGCGTGGTTGGCGTCGAGCCACCTCGAGAAGCGGCCGTGCCCGTCGAGGATCTTGCGGGCCCCATCCTGCTCGCCGATGAGGTCGCCCGCTCGGTGGGCCTCGGCGCCGGCCTTCAGCCCGTCGCGCAGCACCCCCAGGGCGTCGTCCGCCTCGCCCGCGATGTCCGGCAGCTCGTCGACACAGGTCAGCGCCGCCGCGGCGCGCGCGGGGTCGACGCTGCGGCCCTCGTCGACCAACGCCGCCGTGGCCTTGTCGACGCAGCGCGCCGCTTGGACGACGTCTTCTCCGCTGGCCCGCGACAGGTTGAAGGCCATCGAGGCCAACGCCGCCGCCGTGGCCACGGCCAGCGCCGTCGTCAGCAGCATCAGGCCGACGGCGCCTGCCTTCGACAGCCGCACCTTCGTGAGCAGGAAGGCCACGCCGGCGCCTGTCAGGAAGCCGACCAGGTGCGCGACGTTGTTCACCTGGCTCACGACCAGCCCGAAGATGGCGGTCAGAACGATGAGCTGGATGACCCACATGGTGATCGGGTTTCGGAAGTGGCCGTCGACCAGCCAGCGCCGCACGAGCAGCGCGCCGAGGAGCCCGCTGACGGCGCCCGAGGCGCCCACCGTGAAGGTGATGCCCGCGACGTAGCTGGCGACGAAGCCGAGCACACCCGCCAGCATGTAAATCAGGAACATCAAGCGCGATCCGAGCTCCGCCTCCAGGTGCCTGCCGGCGATCCAGAGGATGAAGCTGTTGAAGAAGACGTGGAGCAGCCCGCCGTGGAGGAAGATCGCCGTGAAGAGCCGCCACCAGTCGCCGGCCGCGATGGCCGGGGAGAAGTGGCCGCCGAGGCGAAGCAGGGTCTCGCCGTCGAGGCTGAGGATCTCGAAGCCGCCGCCCGGCCGCGCCCCGCCGATGGCGATGGCGATGGCGAATAGAAACAGGTTCGCCCCGACCATGAAGACGGTCACCGGGAAGGCGCCCGCCCCCGCGCCACGGCGGCTCGCGCTAGCGGCCCGCTTGAGGCGCACGGCGACCTTGTTGTTGTCGACGCCGCAGTACGGGCAGACGTCGGCGACGCCCATGAGCTTGCCGCAGTTGCCACACATCTTCGGCCGTCCAGCCACCGTCGCCTCCTCGCGCCCAGATCGCGGGGGCGCTTAGCATCCGGCCGGCGCCGTGTCGATGGCGCCCGTGCCCGCCGCGGGGCGACAGGGTAGAGACTACTGGCAGCCGGGGAAGGCGCTGCCGTCGATGCAGAGGCCGACGCTCGCGGCGCCGCTGGTGTTCGTGGCGCGGGAGTGGTTGACGAACGCGCCGGTCTTGTCGGGATCGCGGACCATCGAGGCGCCGGCGGGGGCGGAGGTGTGGCTGTAGCTGTCGATGGCGTCGGTCAGCGCCGAGCAGTCGAGGCTTTCGAGATCCGCGCCGGCGGCGACGAGCTTGAGGAGCTCCTCGCCGTTGTTGACGCGGGGCAGGCCCGTCTGAGGCGTGGCGTTGCCGCTGGGGACGGTGCCGCTGAAGAACGGCTTGCCGCCGCCGAAGACGAGGACCGCCTCGCCCGGCTGCAGGCAGACGTCGCCGAAGACGAAGGTGTTGTCAGCCGCGTCGCAGACGACGACGCCGCTCAGGTCGACGGCGCCCGTCGCGGTGGAGACGATCTCGACGAACTCGTCGTCGGAGTTGTCGCCCACGCCGTCCTGGTTGAGGTCCGCGCCGTCGGGGTGGCCCATGACCTCGTTGATGACGAGGTCGCCGGCCGCAGCCGCCGGGCCGCAGGTCGGGCCGACCTCATCACCCTCGGTGTCGTTGACGGTGTCATCGGGGCTCGTGGTGTCGGTTGTGCCGGCCGTGTCGGCCGTGTCGCTGGTATCGGGCGCGTCCTCGACGACCTCGGCCGTGCCGCCGCCGCAGTTTGGGAAGCCGTCGCCACGCACGCAGGTGCCCGGGCTCATGGTGGCGCCGGCGGCGCCGGCCGCGGCGGTGTGCTTGACGAGCTGAGAGCCCGGGTCCATGTCGATGGCGCGGGTGATGGACTGGTCGTCGCCGGCCTCGGCGCCGTAGGTGACGTCATCGATGAGCTCGCCGTCGGCGTCGCGGACGAAGACCGAGTCGCCGCCGTTGTTGAGGCTGAGGGCGGCGCCGAAGCCGAAGGCGAGCGCCCCCTTGAAGTCGCCGCCGCCCTCGTACTTCGCGAAGACCACGGCGGCCTTGTCGGGCTCGAGGCAGGTGCCCGCTGGGAAGGTGAAGGTCTTGCCGCCGCCCTCGGAGACGGTGACGCCCGTGAGCAGGAGCGTGTCGGCGCTGACGTTGACGAGCTCGACGAACTCGTCATCGGAGGCGTCGAAGGCGCCGTCCTGGTTGGCGTCGTTGACGACGCCCGGGTCGGCCATGACCTCGTTGATGAGCAGCTCCCCGGCGCGCGGCGTGACCGAGCAGGCGGGGACGACGTCGCCGCTATTGCCGCCGTCGGGGTCGTCCTCGACCGTCGCGCCGCCTTCGCAGTCGGGGAAGTCGTTGCCGTTGGCGCAGGTGCCCGGCGAGTAGTCGGTCCCGACGAGGTCGAGGTGCTTCGACCAGCCGCCGGCGGGGTCGAGCTGGGTGGTCAGCGTCAGGCTCTGGTCGCCGCCGCCCTCGGACCCGTAGGTGTGGTTCTGGACGGTGAGGCCGTCGATGAGCAGCGAGATCGAGGCCCCGCTGTTGGTCATCTGCGGCAGCCCGTCCTTGCCGTACAGGACCCGCGCCTGGTTGGGGTCGAGGCACAGGTGACCCAGGGCGGCCTGCTTGCCGTTGACGTCGATCTGGACGTTGGCGAGGGAGACGGCCTTCGCGCTGACGTTGACGACCTCGACGAACTCGTCGTCGCTGGTCGAGGGGACGCCGTCACCGTTGACGTCGGCGCCCGCGGGCGGATCAGCCAGGATCTCGTTGAGCACCAGATCACCGGCGGCGGCGGGGTCGCAGTCGAGGGAGACGTCCTCGGGGACGTCGGGCAGCGTGGTGTCCGCCGACCGGAGATCGCGCACGCACAGGCCCACGCGGCAGATCTGCCCCGCGCCGCAGTCGGCGTCGGTGGTGCAGTCGCCCTCCGCGCAGCCAGGCCCGGCGCCGGCGAGACCGATGAACAGCGTAGGAAGCAAGACGAGGCGTCGCATCTCACCCTCGGGGGCAGACGGTGGCTAGAACCGGCGCTACGTTAGCGACCGCACAGCCTCCAGGTCAACGGCGCCTCGCCGCCAGCGCCGCCGGCGCCGCCGGCCGCCTCATGCCTCCGAGAACAGTTGGCGATCGATGCGCCACTGCTTGGCGTCGGGCAGGCGCTGGTCCTCGCCGACGGCGATGGCCTGATCCCACAGGGCCCGCGCCTGGTCGGGCTGCTCGGCGCGGACGGCGTAGCGCGCCGCCTGGGCAAAGGCGCGCGCGGCCTCGGCGAAGCGCGCCTGGTCCAGCTCGACCTGGGCCTGCAGCGACACGATCTCCAGGGCGTAATCAGGGCGCCCTGCGAGGTCGAGCTTGTCCGCGATGTCGTAGACCTCGGTCGGCCCCAGCAGCGCGGTCCCGGTGCCCCGCAGCGCCTCGATGAACTCGTCGGCCATCCCGACCGTGTCGAGGTTGTCGGGCACGGCCAGGGTCACATCGAGGGCGCTGAGCAGGTAGCGCACCTCGCCGCGGGGGTCGCCGAGGCCCGCCTTGACGCGGCCCGCCAGGCGCAGGCGCTCGAGGGCGAGCTTGACCTGTCCCATGCGGCTGGCGATCCGGACCGCGAGGCGGGTGCAGACCTCGAGCCCCTCGATGTCGCCGAGCTGCTGGCTGACCTCCAGCGCCCGATCGATGTGGGCGTCGGCCTCAGGGAGCTTCGACAGCTCCAGCTGACAGCGGGCGAGGCTGTAGGCGATGGGGCCGATCCGCGGGAGGTCTCCGAGGCGCTCGTATAGCGACAGGGCCGCCGCGTACAGCGGCTCGGCGGCCTCGGGGCCGTCGGCGTCGTGCAGCACCCGGGCGAAGGCGACGAGGAGGTTGGCGCGCTGGGCGTCGGCGCCGGCGCGCTCGAGGCGCTCGAGAGCGCGCTGGAGCTGGGCGACGGCCTCCTCGCGCGCTCCGGCCTGGAGGTAGAAGCGCGCGATGAGGGCGAGGCCGCGCCCCGAGGTGGCGGTGTCCTGGGCGACTTCAAGGAGCGGCTCGATGGGCTCGATGGCCCGGATGGCGCGGACGTGCTCGCCGCGCTCGAGCTCGCACTCGGCCAGGCCGATGGTGGCCCGGACCTGCCCCTCGAGGTCGGCCACGGCGGCGTAGAGGGAAGCGGCCTGTCGGTAGCGGGCGGCGGCGGCCTGGACGTCGGTCAGGGTCTGGGAGACTTCGGCCGCCTGCTCCATGACCGAGGCCAGCAGCGCGGGGTCGTCCACGCCCCGGGCGACGGCGAGGGCCTCGCGCAGCAGGCGGTCGGCCACCGCCGGGCCCTCGGTGGCGTAGCGGCAGCGGGCCTCGCCCTGCAAGGCGACGAGCTGGTCGACCGTCGGCCTGCCCGAGCCTCCAGGCGAGCTCGGCCTCGAGCCGGCGCGCGCGGGCCTCGACGGCGAACCCGAGGCCAGCCTCGAGGGCGCGCTGGGCCGGCCGCGCGAGGCCCACGCCGGCCAACGCGTCGCCGGCGTCCGCCAGCGCGGCGGCCGCGTCCCCGGTCCTGCCCTCAAAGAGCGCCGCGTCGACGGCGGAGGCGATGCGCGCTCCCCGCGGGCCGAGGGGCGCGAGCCACTCAGGGTCCCAGGACACTACCCGGCGTCGAGCTCGTCGCGCCGCTGGAGCACCTTGGCGATGAGGCCGTAGCTCATGGCCTCTTCGGCGTCCATCCAGTAGTCCCGGTTGGTGTGCCCGGCGACGGTCTCGAGCGGCTGCCCGGTCTCCTCGGCGAGCATCTTGTTGATGCGCTCGCGGGTCTTGAGGATCTCGCGAGCGGTGATCTCCAGGTCGCTGGCCTGCCCGTAGATGCTGCCCGGGATGAGCGGCTGGTGGATGAGGAACTCGGTGTGCGGGAGGCTGAGCCGATGCTCCTTCTTCGCGCCGAGCAGGGTGATGGTCGCGATGGAGGCCGTCAGCCCCACACAGAGCACCCTCACGTCCGGCTTGACGAAGCGCATCGTGTCATAGATCGCGAAGCCGTCGGTCACCGAGCCGCCGGGGCTGTTCTGGATGATGGTGATGGGCCGGTCGGGATCGTCGGACTCGAGAAAGAGCAGGCTCGAGATGACCTTGCGGGCGAGCTTGTTCGTCACCGTGCCGAAGAGCTCGATCGTCCGCGTCTTCTTGAGCTGATCGAGGAAGATCCGCCCGGGGGCGTTGTCGTCGTCGTCATCGCCATGAGCGACGAAGGGGCCACTAGCCGACATCAAGACGCTCTTTCGCTCGCTCATGGATCCTCCAAGCTACGCACGAGGTGCGGGCGCGCCCGCGGCGACTTCGCTACCACAGCCGCGAACGCGCCCGCAACGGCAGGAGCCGGCGCGGCGGAGGTGCCGCAGGTGCCGCAGGTGCCGCATGGTCCGTTGACAACAGGTGGTCGCTTCTCTATGGTCCGCGCCCTCGCGCCCCCCCACGGATCCCCAAACATCTTGGGGCGACACGCGTTTCTTTCTATCTAGTTCCCTTCTCACTCGGACACTGACTTGACTACCCAGACCCAAACCCCCGACATGGCGCTCCCCGCGGACTTCGATGACTTCGAGAGCCTGCTGGTGGAGTACGAGGCGCGCGTCGGCGCCAAAGAAGGCGAGATCGTCACCGGCACGGTGATCGCCATCTCCAAGGACTACGTCACCGTCGACATCGGCTACAAGTCCGAAGGCCAGATCCCGATCGAGGAGTTCTCGAGCGCGACGGCTCTTCAGATCAAGGTCGGCGATGAGATCGACGTCTACCTCGAGTCCCAGGAGAACGAGCACGGGCAGGTCGAGCTCTCCAAGGAGAAGGCCGACAAGCTCCGCATCTGGGATGAGATCAACGAGGCGGTCGAGCGCAACGAGCTGGTCAAGGGGACCATCACCGGGCGGGTCAAGGGCGGCCTGACCGTCGACATCGGCGTCAAGGCCTTCCTCCCCGGCTCCCAGGTCGACCTCCGCCCTGTGCGGAACCTGGAGAAGTACATCGGCGAGGCCTTCGACTTCAAGGTCATCAAGTTCAACAAGCGCCGCGGCAACATCGTCCTGAGCCGCCGTGCCCTGCTCGAGGCCGAGCGCGAGGAGCTCAAGACCAAGACGCTCGAGAAGCTCGAGGTCGGCCTGACGATGAAGGGCATCGTCAAGAACATCACCGAGTACGGCTGCTTCGTCGACCTCGGCGGGATCGACGGCCTGCTCCATATCACCGACATGTCCTGGGGCCGCGTCAACCACCCGAGCGAGATGTTCGAGGTCGGCGACGAGGTCGAGGTGATGATCCTCAAGTTCGACCCGCGGAGCGAGCGCGTCAGCCTCGGGCTCAAGCAGGTGAGCGAGGATCCGTGGATGTCGGTGCCGACCAAGTACCACATCGGCGACCGCGTCAACGGCAAGGTCGTCAGCCTCACGGACTACGGCGCCTTCGTGGAGCTGGAGGACGGCATCGAGGGCCTCATCCACGTCTCCGAGATGAGCTGGACCAAGCGCGTCAAGCACCCCTCGAAGGTCGTGGCCATCGGCGACATCGTCGAGACCGCCATCCTCGACATCGACCTCGACAACAAGCGCATCTCGCTGGGCATGAAGCAGATCGAGACCAACCCCTGGGAGCTCCTGCAGGAGAAGTACCCGGTCGGCTCGGTCGTGCGCGGAAAGATCCGCAACATTACGAACTTCGGCCTCTTCATCGGCATCGAGGAGGGCATCGACGGCCTCATCCACGTGTCCGACCTGTCCTGGTCGAACAAGATCAAGAACCCGGCCGAGGCCTTCCAGAAGGGCGACGAGATCGAGGCCGTGGTCCTGCACATCGACGTGGACAAGGAGCGCTTCAGCCTCGGCGTCAAGCAGCTCACCCGTGACCCGTGGGAGACCGTCGAGGACCGCTACCCGCCGGGCTCGGTCGTCGAGGGCAAGGTCACGAAGGTGCTGGACTTCGGCGCCATCGTGGAGCTCGAGGACGCCATCGAGGGCCTCATCCACATCTCCGAGCTGACCTATGACAAGGTCGGCAGCGTGACCGAGGTCTGCAAAGAGGGCGACACCGTCCGCGCCAAGGTCATCAGCCTCATCCCCGAGGAGCGCAAGATCGGCCTGTCGATGAAGCGCCTCAGCGAGGAGGAGGCCTCGGAGGAGTACAGCGAGTACCTCCGCCAGCAGCGCGCCGAGCAGCAGACGACCCTCGGCGACGTCTTCGGCGACGCCCTCAGCGGGCTGAAGCTGAACGACGAGGGGTAGCGTCCCGCGCCGCGCGAGGCGCGGGAGCTCGCGCTGATCGGTGAAGGCCGCCGGGGTTGCTGGCGGCCTTCGTCGTGTTCGGCGATCCCCGACGCCGATGCCCCCTGCCGTTGCCTTGCAACCGCATCACGGTGGCCGAAGCGCCCGCCACCACAGGCGCGCTCGCGTCGCTCCGCCGCGCGACCTCCTCCCCCCGCGAGGCCGCGCTTGATTCGCGCTGAACAAATCCCGCAAAGCTGTCGTTGGTAGACACGAGGCCGTCGCCAGCGCACGCCGCCTGGTTGATTTGCCCGGAGCAGGTTGCTAGAGTCGCATCGTGGCCACTGGTTGGCCGGCCCTCGACAAGGAGGTGGGAGCATGACAATCGCCTGGTGGAGCCCGACAGACGACAGACGTTCCCACTTCGAGCGCCCCTACCTCGAGGCGCCTTCTCCTTACGACTACATGCCTCGCGAGCCGCCGCGCAGCGAGTGCGATGAGGACGGAGATGACGACACCCCGCGCGTCATCATCATCGAGATGTAGGGGCTGCGCTGCGCCACGGCGAGGGGGCGCGGGGCGCGACCGGGCTTCCTGAGGCGTGCGGGGATCTGGTAGCCTCCCGGCCGTGACGGCCACCCTCCCGACCCCGCTGCAACGCACGATCGCCGGCCTGAGCCTCGCCCTCGCCCTCGCCCTCGCCCAGCCCGCCCTGGCCGCCCCCCCGCCTATCGGCGTGCCGCTGAGAGTCGGCCTGGTGGGAGGCGTGCAGCTCACGTCGTCTGAGTTCGACGTCGTCGGCGAGCGCACCACCGCCGCTCAGCCCGAGACCGCCGGCCTCTTCGGCCTCCGCCTCGGCTGGCGCGCGGCGCGGGTGCTCGGCGTCGAGGTCGGCGCCTACCTCGCGCCTGCGGCCACCGTCGGGGGCGGGAGCGCCATGCTGCTCCCGATCCACGCGGACCTCGTCGTGCGCCCCTTGCCGGGTCAGGTCGAGCCCTACGCCGCGGCCGGCGCGGGGGTCTACACCCTCGTGGGGGGTGACGCCGGTCGGGACGCCGACGCCCTCTTCCGCCTGGCCGCGGGCGTCGAGTGGACGATCGAGCGCGCGGTCGCCCTGCGCCTCGAGGCCGCCGTCATCGCCACCGACGGCGTCTCGGAGGCGATGTCCTTCAGCCCGACGCTGACGCTCGGCGTGGATCTGCTCGGCTGGCGCGAGCGGGGAGGCGACAGCGCGAATGATGACGACGATCTCCCACCCGCGCCGCCGCTCTTCACGCCGACCGCCGGCGACGAAGGCGACGACGACCTCGATGACGACGGCCTCGACGACGACGACGACGCCTGCCCCGCCCACGCCGGCCTCGAGGACCACGACGGCTGCCCCGACAGCGACGCGGACGGGCTCCGCGACGCCTTCGATGAGTGCCCTACCGCCCGCGGCTCCTCGGCCCTGCGCGGCTGCCCCGACGGGGACCGCGACGGCACCACCGACCGCTGGGACGCTTGCCCCAACCGGCCCGGCCCCGCCGACCGCTTCGGGTGCCCGGCCGCGAGGCCCAAGCCAGAGATCCTCGAGTAGCGACGGGCGCGGGGGTCAGGTCCACGCGTCGACGAGGGCGTCGATGACCTCGGGCAGCGCGTCGGCGATCTCGCTCGCTAGGACGCCGCGGTCCGCGCGCCCGGCGCCGCGGAGGCGACCGGCCTGGGCGTGGATCCAGACAGCGGCGAGCGCCGCCTCGAAGGGGGCGGCGCCCTGGGCGACGAGGCCGCCGATGGCCCCCGCCAGGACGTCCCCGGTCCCGCCCTGGGACAGCGCGGGCGCCGGCAGCTCGAAGAGCACGGGCGCCTCGCCGGGCGCCGCCACCACCGTGCGAGCGCCCTTGAGCACGACGACCGCGCCGAAGCGGTCGACCAACACGCGCGCCGCCGCCAGGCGGTCGCGCTGAACGTCCGCGACCGAGCAGCCGAGGAGCCGAGAGGCCTCGCGCGGGTGGGGCGTGAGGACCTGCCCGGCGACGCGGCCGCCGCGCTCGTCACGCGCGGCGAGGAGGTTGAGGCCGTCGGCGTCTAGCACCTTGGGCCGAGGATCCGCCAACGCCCCGTCTAGGACGGCGCCAGCGACGGCGTCCGTCCCCAGGCCCGGCCCGACGACGAAGACCGTCGCCCGCGGGTCGAGGCCCTCGTCGAGATCGTGATGCATCACCTCGGCGTCGCGTGAGGGTGGCGCGCCGGGCGTCGCCCAGGTCACCAGCCCCGCGCCGACCCGCAGGGCGCCGCGCGCGGCGAGGCGCGCGGCCCCGCCCTTGCCGGCGAAGCCGCCGAGGATCGCGACGTGGCCATAGCTCCCCTTGTGCCCATCGGCTGCGCGGCTCGGAAGCAGCGCGGCGACGGCCTCCGGGTTCGCCAGCCTGGCCACCGCGCCGACCTCCTCGACCACCTCCCGAGGCAGCCCGATGGTGACGACCACGACGTCGCCCGCCAGCGAGGCGCCTCCGCCCTGATGGAGGCCGACCTTGGAGACCCCAAAGGTGGTCGTGACGTCCGCCCGCAGCGCCACCCCTAGCGCCGCGCCGGTCCCGGCGTGGACGCCGCTGGGCACGTCGACGGCCACCTTCAGCGGCCGGGTGACGCCGTTGGCCATCTCGATGAGCGCCGCGGCCGCCCCCTCGACGCCACGAGACAGCCCTGTCCCGAAGAGCGCGTCAACGATAACGTCCGCGTGACCCATCCGCGCAGGCAGCTCCGCGGCCTCGTCGGCAGCGTTCAGGGTCACGCCGCCGAGGCGCTCCCAGAGCCTGAAGTTCGCTCGCGCCTCGCCGCCGAGGCGCTCGGTCGGCGCCGCCGCCACGCACTGGACCCGCCAGCCTGCGTCGCGCAGGTGTCGCGCGATGACGTAGCCGTCGCCGCCGTTATTGCCCCCCCCGCACAGCGCGAGGGCCCGGCCGGGGACGCCGCCCGTGCGCGCCATGATCTCCCGGGCCGCGCCGGCGCCGGCGAGCTCCATCAGCACGCGCCCGGGAACCGCGAGGTCCTCGATGGTCCGGCGGTCCATCTCGCGGACCTGTGCGGGGAGCGCGAGGAGCTCGAAGCCGCGGGCGTCGCGCGGCCCCATCAGGCGCCCAGCTCCTGGCGGACGACGCGGACGATGTCGTCAGCGATCGCGGTCGTCTGGCGGTCGTCATCGCCCTCGACCATGACGCGGCACTTGGGCTCGGTCCCCGAGTAGCGCACCACCACCCTGCCCTGGTCGCCGAGGAGCTCCTCGGCCGCGGCGATGGCCGCCGCGATCGGCGCGACCTCCGACAGCGGCGGCTTCTCCGTCACGCGCACGCCCTTGAGCACCTGGGGCACGCGCTCGAGGCCCCGCGACAGCGTGCTCAGCGGGCGCCGCCCACGCGCCATCAGCGCCAGGACCTGCAGCGCCGCGAGGAGCCCATCGCCCGTCGTCGAGTGATCGAGCTGGATGATGTGACCCGACTGCTCGCCGCCGAGATTGAAGCCACCCGAGCGCATGCGCTCGACCACGTAGCGGTCGCC
>PDWJ01003556.1_pt1 | contig 14738 bp, 9 predicted proteins | sample 1430881 | NCBI WGS metagenome assembly PDWJ01 (sample SAMN01162460, study PRJNA174530) | Oral metagenome, whole genome shotgun sequencing project. | biome: Marine environment; feature: Marine mammal; material: Swab sample of the gingival sulcus; isolation source: swab sample of gingival sulcus... | reverse complement strand
CATCATAAGTGTTTTCTTGACCGGGACAACCTGTTGCATAAGTAATTGGGGTTGAACAACCTGGTAACTGACCAGGCGTCATATTTGTTACGCCACCTCCTGGTGAAGAAGTAACCGTAGATACCGTACCATTGACATCTAAAGAAATAGTCATAGTAGTAGAGTTAGGGTTTTGGTTACCATGCCAATGCTCTACCCATATTCTAAGGTCTCCGTTACAACTCACGCAATATTGCACTTGAACGGAATGCGCCATTAAAAAAGATGGTAGTATTAAAAAGAAGACAAAACTAAGTGTTTGAATTAATTTGTTCATAATGTTGGGTTTGGGTTTTATTCTTAGACGATACTTGTTAACAAGTAGTTGTCTATAAAATTTAATTTTTAATCACTTTTATAAAAGTTGAATTTAAATTTGTTTTAAGCTCAATGACGTAAACACCATTTCTTAAACCTTTTAGATTGACAACTTGAGTGGACTGATTATTAATGTTTTGGACTGAAATTAATTTTCCGCTCATATCGTAAACCGATAAAATACCATCTGTAATAGTGTTAGAAAATGAAACATTTACTTCATCCTGTGTTGGGTTTGGATAAGCCGAAAAAACAAAATCAATTTGATTAGGCAATCCCAAACCTTCTACTACAATACATGCTGAGGTATCGTTACAATAATTATCAGATAAAACGACTGCATACTCACCGTTAGTGGTGGGTTCGAATGTTGGGCCAGTTTGACCAGGTATAGGCTGGTTAGTCTCACAATCTATCCATTGATAACTCACATTTGACGCATTTGAAATCAAAAGATTAAACCCGATTTTTTGAACAGATGTGTCTATAGAGTTTACTTGAATAAACGTATTAATGATACTATCACATCCATAAGTAGTAGCTAAGTTATTTTGGTGATTTAAATTACCTTGAATATCTGTAATTTCGAACCCATCTGGAAATGTATAACTGTCTCCTTTGCAAATTGTATCATATTGGGTATAGGAATAAACTGGATGTACAAATAAATTTGTAGTCACAGAAGTATCACAAGACACACCAGAACTAATCGTACTCACATAAGAAGTATCATTAATGACACTTGAAAAAACTGTTCCATCTGGAAATGTATAATTATCACCAAAACAAATATCAATATTTTCAGTTTCATAAAAAATTGGATTAACGGAAATGATAGTGTTTATAATACTATCACATCCCGCAAGGGTTTGCAAGTTACTGGTATGCGAAAAGGGAACAGTTATATTGGTTTGTATGGATCCATCAGGGAAAATATAATCATCTCCTTCACACACTTGAACAAAATCATCAATATTATATAAGGAATCAACCGTGACGGTTATGGTAACTGTGCTATCACAGCCAAAAGTTGTGCTTAAAAAACTGTTATGAGTGACCTCAGTAGTAATATTGGTTTCAACGAAACCGTCAGGAAAGGTATAATCGCTTCCTGAGCATACCGACACGGTATCTTTAATGTTATAAGTAGGTGAAATAAATACATAGGTGTGTATTATACTGTCACAACCTAAACCTGTTTGTAGATTACTGGTGTAAACCAAATTATTGAAAACATTTTGAGCGGTTCCATCCGGAAACGTATATGTAGTTCCATTGCAAACCGTATTCGTATCTTGAATTTCGTAATTTGGTTTTACAAACAAGTCCACCACAATATTACTATCACAACCAATAATTGAACTATAAAAAGAGGTATCCATCAATGAGCTTGTAATATTTGTTTGGACGGACCCATCAGGAAAAGTATAGCTCATTCCGCTACAAATACTATCGTAAATTGTATTTAAATAAGCCGGATTAACTTGAATTTGAATTGAATCTGTTGATGTGCCGCACCCATTTGTTGAGGATACCACAAAAGTTTGATTTCCGGCAGATGGGTTAAACCAAACACTATCAGTAGCACCATTATCCCAAGCATAACTAGACCCTGTGCCTTCTGCGTATATTAAAAGTGAATCTCCAAAACAGATGGTGTCTTGACTTGAATACATGGCGATAGTTGGTTTTGCACAAATTTCTACAAAGAAATTTTGGGTATTGTAAATCCCATTAACACCATCAAAGTCGAGTTTTTTCGTCACCACATCATTCACAAAATCATATTCGAACACCACACCTTTGTTAAAAGCGCCGCCAAAACTATTATATGCATACAGTTTCCCGTTGGATGATTCCATAAACGACCCCTTTGGGTTTGAACCATTTACCCCGCCATCAAAACTATACAATACGGTGTGAGTGTTATTCACAATATCATATTCAAAAATTACACCTGCATTATAAACACCACCTTCATAGGTCATCCCATACAATTTTCCGTTGGAAGCTTGCATTAAATCTGTTTTTGGATAAGCCCCATTGGTTCCATTAAAATCAACCAATTTTGTAGTAATATTATTAACGTAATCATATCTAAAAATTAGGCCTTGATTATTAACCCCACCAAAGTTTGACATCCCGTACATCATACCATCTGAAGCCAAAATTAAACTCCCCTCTGGGTGGTAACCATTTGACACGCTGTCTAAATCAATTTTTGTAACACAGGTATTGGTGGAAATATCATATTCAATTAATGTCCCATAACCAAAAGCACCTCCATGACCTGTTAAACCATACAACCGACCATTTGGCGCTTCTAAAAACCGACCATGGGGCCCACTTCCTAAAATGGTATTGTCAAACTCTAACAAACTGGTATAAGTATCTGTTGTGATATCATATTCATAGATAACGCCGAAATTAGTGCTTCCTCCAAAACTAGACATACCATACAGTTTCCCATTTGCCGTTTGAATAACTGGTCCAATCGGCAAACTACCAGACGGATCCTGAAAATCATGTTTGTGCGTATACGTATTGGTAACGTAATCATACTCAAACAAAACACCGCCGAAAAAAGGCCCATCTTGATACGTTACACCATAAAACTTGTCATTTGAAGCGTAAGTTAAACCCGTATGCGGCCGCTTACCATCATTTAAATTAGTCCAGTCGTAAACTAAATTGTAATTGTTTCCAGCAGTGTCTAATGTAAAAATAGTACCAGACATGGTTGAACCACCACTACTAGTCGTGCCCCACAACTGTGGTTGCGCTAAAGAAAATAAATTAAAATACAGCACAGCTACCGCTGTGAAAACGAGTTTGTTTATGCTCATAAAAGGAGGTTTTGACGACTAAAATATAATTTTTAATTTAATTACCAAAAATTATTTATCAACCTTCCTTTTTTTTATCATAATTTTTAATGCGAACATCAGACTGTGGAAATGGAATCACAATGCCATATTTCTGGAATTCTTCATTAATGGCAAATCTAATTTCTGACTTGTAATTTTCAATGTAAAAGTTTTGGTCAGCCCAAAACACAAGATCTAATTCTAACCCATTGTTTCCAAAATTTAACAACCTGACAAATATAGGCTTGGTATTTTTAACCTTTGGGTGTTCTTGTGCACATTTTACTAAAATTTGCTTGACCAAGTTCATATCTGAACCATATGCTACACTTACTTTAATCTTAAACCGCGTAATATCATCATCAAAAGTCCAGTTATTTACCGCTTGATGGGTTAAAATTGAATTAGGAATAATTAAAGTTTTTCCATCTGTTGTTTCCACTTTAGAGGTTCTCAAATTTATCTCTTTTATAGTGGCAACAAAATCCTCTTCTGTAGCGCCTTTATAGCTATTTAACTCTACCACATCTCCAACTTTTGTTGACCCCTCAAACAACAATAAAAAACCAGAAATAAAATCCCTAAAAATATCTTGCACCCCTAATCCTAATCCCAGCAATAAGGCCGTTGCTCCGGTAAGTAATAAATTTAAGCTTATCCCTAAACTTCTTAAAATAACTATAATTGCTACGGTGTAAATGACGTATTTCAGAATCTGAATAATAATGTACTCTGTACCCTTATCTAAATTGGTTCGTTTTGAGACCCGTTTTAATAAAAATAATTTGGCAAAATTTACCGCCAATCGGGCTAAGAATACAATAATGGCAATATAGAATATGTGATAAACCGCCAGATGAAAAGGGCCAATCCTTACAATATCATACACCAATAAACTACTTAAACTAATATTGTAATTGTTGATATTCAAAGATTGAAACATTACATAAATCATTAACAAATACACCAATTGTTTAGTCAATTTCCAAAGGGTAAATTCTTGACCTTCAATTTTAATTTGCTTATCGTCTAAATGAAGAACCCTGAAGTAACGCTTTAAATATTTGATAAATATTTTTGCCAGAATAAAAATGACAATAAAAGCGATAATATTAATAGGCGAAAATATAAAGCCATGCGTTTTTTCGACATCAATTAAGTTGGCAATTTCTGAATTATTTTGAATTTCAGCAATAGTTGAATCACTTAACACATTTGATCTAGTGTCAATGATTGGATAGTTTAATACGTCTTCCCAAATATTCATAATTATATTATAATTCTACCTAACTCTTTTGAAAGTTGAACCTTAACTTCATCTAATTTTTTCTGCTGTGCCAATATTACCATAATTTGATCAAAATTGGCTTCATAATCTTCTGACAAAGTTTCAATTTCTTTTTGGCTAGATTCAATTTTATCCTTGACCCAAGCGACTTTGTAAGAAAAAACCGCTTCTTTCACAGCTCGTTCTAAATTATCAATTTCTAAATTTATTCTTACTTTTTTATTTAACCACTCAGGACTAAGTTGCTGCTCCTCTTTTTTGGCTAAAATATCGGTCACCAACTTTAAAATGTCTTGATTATTTAGTTTTACAAAATCTGAATCTCCCTTGAGTGTGTCCTCAGCAATACCCTTGTTGTATTCATTTATTATTTCTTGAAAAATAGTATTTTTAAAAGACAACCCATCTTTATTTAACTCATAAACAACGTACTCAATAACGGTCATTGAAACTTTCTCATCTTGGTTTTTCGTTGGTAATTTTATTGAGGTTGTTCCATAACTCAGCAATAAACGAACAATATCAAACTCTTGAAAATACAAATGTGTATTAACCTTCTCTTTGGATTTAGGCTTGACTTGTTTTTTATAATTATCTAATTTCTGTCTTTGTTCTTCCGTTAAATACTCTGGTGGAATTAATGCCTCTGGGGGTGGCTCATCCATTTGTTCAACAACTTGTGATGTTGACTGGACAGGTTTTGAGTTGTATTTGTTTTGACGTTGGTCTTTGAGTAATCTTTCACGTTTTAATTTCGCCAACTCATTTGATAACAATTGCTCACTCATATCAAAGATACTCGAGCATTCTCGCAAATAAATTTGTTGTTTAATTGAATCGGGAATCAATGAAATGGACACCACAATGTCTCTAATCAATCCAGCCTTTTTTATAGGGTCCCCACCAGATTCTTCAAGCAGAACATCCGATTTAAATACAATAAAATCTTTCGCATTCTCCTGAATATAGGTTTTAACTTCTGTATCAGAATGGCCTTTAGCATAAGAGTCTGGATCTTCTCCATCAGGAAATAAAACCACTTTTACATTCAAGCCTTGCGACAAAATCATATCAATCCCTCTGAAGGACGCTTTGATTCCTGCTGCATCTCCATCATATAAAATCGTGATATTATCGGTATACCGTTTTATCAAATTGATTTGACCCTCAGTTAAAGAAGTTCCAGAAGATGCCACTACATTTTCTACCCCAGATTGATGGAGTGAAATGACATCCGTATACCCTTCAACCAAATAGCACGCATCATACTTGATCATGGCATTTTTAGCAAAATACAGGCCGTATAGAATTTTACTTTTGTTGTAAAGCTCACTTTCAGGTGAGTTAAAATATTTTGCTAATTTCTTGTCCGTTTTTAAAGTTCGACCACCAAATCCAAGTACTTTTCCAGCAATTGAATGAATCGGAAACATGACTCTACCTCTAAAAAAATCAAAAAAGCGATCATCTTTTGTTTTAGTTAATCCTGTTTTGACCAAATAATCCAGTTTATAACCTTTGGCCAAAGCCGCATCCGAAAAAGCTTTTGACTCATCTAAGCAATACCCTAAATCAAATTTTTTAATAATATCCTCTCTAAATCCGCGCTCAATAAAATAAGATAAACCTATAGCTTTACCTTGTTCATTTTCGAATAAATTGCGTTTAAAATGGTTTTTAGCAAACTCATTAATAATCGACAAGTTTTCGCGTATTGAGGCCGACTTTATTTCTTCAGGGGTTCGTTCTCGGTCTTCTTTAATTTCGATATTGTACTTACCAGCCAACCACTTTAATGCCTCAACGTAACTCATGTGTTCGGCTTCCATTAAAAAAGACACAACGTTGCCACCTTTACCAGAACTAAAGCATTTCCAAATTTGTTTAGCAGGCGATATCATAAAAGAAGGGGTTTTTTCATCTACAAATGGACTTTTGGCCTTGTAGTTGGAACCCGACTTTTTAATGGACATAAAATCCGCTATCACCTCCTCTACACGAGCAGTCTGAAAAATCTCATCTATGGTCTCCTTTGGAATCACAAAACAAATTTAAATTAAATAATGGGTTTTGCCACCAAAGTTGGATGATTTTAATTACCTCAACGTTTGCTATTAAATTGATTTTAGTATTTTTATAAAAAAATTTAAATGGGCTCGCACAACCATTCACATGATCAACTTTCGTCAAAAAAATTACTATTCAGTATTATTTTAAATTTGGTGATAACCGCGAGTCAATATGTGGGTGGTTTGATTTCTGGCAGCCTATCCTTAATTTCGGATGCTACGCATAATTTGACGGATGTCATTTCCTTAATTATTAGTTATGTGGCTTCTGTATTAAAACAAAAAAAACAAACTGAACACCATACCTTTGGGTATAAACGTGCCGAGATAATCGCCGCATTTATTAATGGTATTTCGTTGGTAATTTTATCCATTTTTTTGGGTATTGAGTCTATTCACAGATTTAGTAAAGTACACCCTGTAGAATCAAACTTGGTTATTATTTTAGCCATTGTGGCTATTGTGGCCAATACGTTGAGTGTGTTTTTACTTTCAGGAGATGCTAAAAAAAATATCAACATGAAATCCGCGTATTATCATTTATTGACGGATGCACTTGTGTCGGTAGCGGTTCTAATTGGTGGATTATTAATGAAATACTACGAAATTTTTTGGGTAGATTCGGTGATTACTTTAATTATTTCCGTGTACCTTTTATACATCAGTTGGGATATTATTTTAGAATCGACAAAAATGCTCATGTTGTTTGCGCCAAAGCATATAAACATTAAAGATATTGAATTGGCAATCCTCAAAATTGAGGGTATAAAAAATTTACATCACGTCCATTTATGGCAATTGAACGATCAAGACATTTACATAGAGGCTCATATTGAATTTAAAGAGAATATTACCTTGTTAGAATGGGATGAAAAATGCAAAACAATTGAGCAGATTTTAGCCGAATCATTTGGCATTAACCACTCCATGTTACAACCAGAATTTAATCGAGAAGATCAGAAAAAATTTATTATTCAGGATTAAAAAAAACACCATAAAAAATTATGGTGTTTAAATATCTATTAATAAAGCATAAAAGATGCTACTTATTCAATTCTTCTTTGACAATTTTTGAAATTACAGAACCATCCGCTTTTCCGTTTAACTGCCCCATAATTGGCCCCATAACTTTTCCAATTGCTTGTGGACCAGACACTCCCATTTGGGCAATTTTATCTTGTACCACTTTTCTAATATCATCTTCACTCATCATTTCAGGCATATACTTTTCAATTACCTTAGCCTCAAATAACTCGTCCTCTGCTAAATCATCACGCCCTTCTTTCACATAAAGATTGTAAGTATCCATACGTTGTTTGTACAATTTCACAATAATTTTATTTTCAGCTTCTTCTGTTACTTCTCCAATATTTCCTGAGGTTGCTTCCAACAATATTTTAGCCTTTACATCTCTTAATGCCGTTAAAGTTTTAGTGTCTCTGGCTTTCATTGCCTCTTTAATATCGTTGTTGATTTTATCTGTTAAACTCATAATTTATTATTTTCTATTTTACATACCCATGTCTCCACCACCATTTCCTCCATCTCCATTGTCTTTTTTACGTTTTCTGGTTTGCATGGTTTGCTTACCAAATGAATAGGACAAATTTAACATAAATCTTCTACTTTGCCATTTCCATTGGCTATATAAAGTATAGGATTGGTTTTCGTTAACTTCTAGTGCAAATCTGCGGGTATTAAAAATATCTTGTGCATTTACCGACACTGATAATTTATTTTTGAAAAATGACTTTTTCACCGCTAAATTGGTGGAGTACATAGAGTAAGACCGTCCTTGTGGTAAAATGAGTGGCGACATATAGTAGGCTGTGTGTTGGATAGACCAATTGTTTTTTAACGAAAAAGTTTGATTGAAAAAAGCTGAATAACTAAAACCAGAGTTATTTAATTCTGCATCATCTGATTTTAAAAAATTTTGCGATAAATTACCGGAAATCATCATTCGCCACCACTTGTAAGGTTTATAAATAAAAACCAGTTCAGCGCCAACAAAATGAGCCTCATCCAAATTGGTCCAAGATGTAACCGACACCCCATTGTCCTCAATAGTTTTGACCCGTCTAATTAAATCCGTCATATAGCGATAGTAGACAGAAGATGTGACGGTTAACTTTTTGGAGAAGGACATAAAACCTAGTTCAATGCTATTAGTGTATTCTGGATTCAAATATGGATTGCCACGTCTTAGGTTTTGAGGGTCGGTGTAGGTTGGAAATGGATTTACCGAATGTCGGTGCGGTCGGTTGACACGTCTAGAGTAACTTAAACTTAACTCTTTTGTTTTACCTATTGGTTTTTTAATATGAGCAGACGGATAAAGGCTAAAATAGTCATTTTTGTATTTAACTGAATCCCCTTCAACATAAGCATCAACCAGCGCTTGTTCGGCTCTTAACCCAACCTGAAACTTATAATTCTTTAAGTCAATTCCATAAATGGCATAAGCGGCATGCACTTGCTCTGCGTAAGTAAAAGAATTGGTTAAACTATCATCTCTAACAAAAGACTGGGTTCCAAAATCATATGTATCTTGGGTAAATTTTTGGTTGGTCAACCTTAACGTACTTTTTAATCCCATTTCAATTTTGCCATTTTTTGTTGGATAATAAAAATCAACTCTTGCATTTGAGCGGATATAGTTAACTGGACTTTCATTGGTTTGTTTTAGAAAACCTGGAACGGTTACCAAACCACCAATATCTAAAGAATCATCCACAAAATTACTAGTAGACACTGATTTACCTTGAGAATAATTGGCATCAAAAGTCAATAACTCATCTGCTTTTTCAAATTTTTTCTCGTAATACACATTTCCGTCAAAACCATTTCTAGTTAACGGATTTTCACTAATTCTTTTCCAAGTATCTGTTAATTTTGTGGAGTCGTATAACAGATAAATCATGTCCCCTGTTCGGTTGTTTTCCGAAAGGTTACCCGTTAAAGCAAATCCCCAAGTATTTTTTTGGTTTAAGTAAAAATCAGTTCCAAACTTCAACATATTTGAATGTCGTAAATGTGTGCCCTCTCTGTCTTGAATAAGTTTGTTATAATCCGGTGTCCAAGTTTCTCTTTCTTGATAAAAATTTCGATAACCGTAGTAATGATTGATTGAATAACTCCCATACATATTAAACTTATCATTTCGATAAGCCAAATTCACCGATCCGTTATAATTGATTCCATTTCCTACACCGGCCTCAACACTTCCATTAAATCCTTTTAATTTATTTTTTTTAAGTACGATATTAATAATACCTGACATTCCATCAGGGTCGTATTTAGCTGACGGGTTTGTAATAATTTCAATTTTTTCGATTGAACTGGCGGGTATACTAGTCAATACACCTTGTCTCGACCCACCAGATAAAGAAGACGGGCGACCATCAATTAAAATTGTCACATTTGCACTTCCTCTTAAACTGACATTTCCGTCTACATCCACCGTAATAGAGGGTACGTTTTGCAAGGCATCCAAAGCTGTTCCACCTTTGGTTGTAATTTGTTTGTCTACATTAAATACTTTTTTATCAATGGAGGTTTCAATCTCAGTTTGCTCAGCAACTACCTCAACTTCATTTAACAATCCAACGTCTTCAATCAACAAAATATCCCCAGCCTGAACCAATGATTGTTGAGGGGTAAACATTAATGAATCTTGGTAAACCGGCTTAAATCCAAAGGCGGTAATTTTTCCAATATACATGCCAACGGGAATATTTTTTATGGCAAACACCCCTTCATCATTTGACAAGCCTCCGGTAACCACTGCGCTATCTTTGTAGCTGAGCAATACAATTTTGGTATATGGCAAAGGATTTGAATTTAGCTTATTCAATACTCTGCCTTGGTAATAACCAATTTTTGGCCGCTCTCCGCCATATTGAGCAAAACCTACCAAGGACATTACCGCAAAAAAACTTAAAAAAATAGCTTTCATGCTACAAATTTAATTAATAAAAACAGGATTGGTGGATAATGACTTGTGTAATACATAAGCGGTTGAATTCAACCAAATAAGGTTGACACAAAAAAAGCCGCTAATACAATTAGCGGCTTTTAAAATACTATATTTTTATTATTGGATACCCAATTTCTTTTTCATTGATTTTGAGATAGCATCTTTATGCAAATAAATATTAATAGATTTATATTTGAAGTAAGCTTCAGACGCATAAAAATAACCATCACATTGGTTAGATTTACCCCAAGAATTTTTTATCAATAAATATTTAGTTCCATTTTGATCTTTGTAAAGCCCAACTGCATGCATACCATGGTCATCAGTGGTTTGCTTTCCATCATAAGCCAATTGGCGCATATCTTGAGTAATCACTTCTTCTTTAACAGGCTTTTCAAAACAAGATGCTTTTTTGCTCGACCCACCATCAGAAAAGTTTTTATTATTTGAACCACTTACGTAAATTGAAGATTTATCTGCTGGAACTATCGCCAAACCATCTCGGTAATTAAAATAATCTTCAGACACATCTGCCCCCCAAGCGAAGGTATACCCATTTTTCAAGGCTCCTTCTGCAATCATCCAAAAATCGTTAAGTGGTACATTGTATGACGATCCCCAGTTCCAATTATCTGGGATAGCCAATTGACAAGTTTCATAAAATGGGTGATTTGAGAATGAGGTAATACCTACATAATCATCCATATTTAAACCAATATGCTCCTTGTACGACATAGGGTTATATTTTTTGCCCTCTACTTCAAATTCAAAATCTTGAGCATTATGCGGTACATAACCTAAATAAGCATTCAATATGCCTTCAATAGCATCACCCCAAACTGGCGATAAGGTTTCGCCATCTCTTAAATTTTGAGCGCGTTTTAATACACCATCCATTGCACCTTTTAATACTTCAGACAACTCTGCATGATTATGTGTATTTTTGCCATAATTCAGCCCTTTATAAGCTTCTAATGGCACAATACCATATCGTTTAATCACCCATGCAATATCATGGAAAGCACCACCTTCATCAAAATTTGATTTTCCATCCATACGGATATATTTTTCTGCCTTACCTAAGTAAGCAAATCTTGCAATCCACATTTCGGATAAAACAGCATCTCCTTTTCCTAAACGTTTTATTTCTGATTCTAAAAATGAAAGTGTGGAGAAACTCCAACATGTTCCAGTCCAACCTTGCGATTGCACCGGTGTAGCATCCAAATGAAAAATTTTTTCAAATTTGTAGTCACTTCCTTCTTTGTTGGTTGAAAATTCTTGCGCAAAAGTTGCCGACATTGAGAGCATAAAGGCCCCAATTCCTATAAGTATTTTTTTCATTTGATAATTTTTAATAATCTAGACACGTAAAGTTAAACATTACTTCATAAAAAGCAACAATAACCAAAACAAAATAAGGGAATTAAAAATACGAAATCAAATTTTATTCCAAATTTGATAAGGTTACTTAACCAGTAACCAAGAAGCATAACCTTCCGCCTCTAATTTAGCTTTAAAGTCGTTTGCTTTCTGTTTAGATTGAAATGATTGCGCCGATACACGATACAACCCTTTATTTTTATCTACAATATGTGCTTTGTAACCTTTAGATTTTAACTCATCTACTAAAGTTTGAGCATTTTGCTCACTAGAAAAGCAACCACTAATCAGATGAATGTTGCCGTTCTCAATTGTATTTTTTATCGGCTCAACTTCAACCTCCTTAGTATCCAATTCTTCTGACACCATAGTTGGCTCAACTTCTTGAGATAAGGTAACTGGAATAAAAAGTTTTTCTGATAATTGGTAATTGTACACCTTAACATTTGGACTTATTTTTTCAATTAAATCATCCCATGTTTTAACATGTACATCATTTGAAAAAGAAACCAATTGATTTGATCTTGACTGGTATTGTTTTTCAATTTTAGGAGCAAATGGATTAAAATCTGAAGCCTTAATATTACCGGTTTCAAGGACATTTGTATTCATTGGAATCCAATAAGAGTAAAACAGTAAAGGTAAAGCACAGGCTACTGCAGCATACTTTAAATACTTACGCTTGGGCTTGATTTTAATAACTTTGTCTTCAGCAGCAGTGTCAATTACTTCTGTTGATTTCACTGGCTCAACCAAGTTACTTAACTGAATAACTTTTTCTGGTTTTTCGTTAGCTTTTTCTTGAACAGTTGAAGTCTTTTCTACTTTAAGTTCCTTTTGACTATCATCTGGTACAAAGGCCACTTCAGACAAACCAAAAGCAGACAACAAGGTGTTATACCTTTGATTTTGCTCAAATTTTATCTGACCATTTTTAAAATATAAAAATCCTACTTCACCTATCTCAACGCGTCCTCCATTTTGGATTTCTTCTTTCCAACGCCCTACTTCATCATTAATTGATGTTAAAGCCTCTGGATAATTTACTTGATTTTTTTGCGCAACATAATTAGCCAACAACCCATCATTTGACACCAAATTTGGATTAAACAACACTTGTTTAGAGGGTGGGTAAATATTTTGTCGTAATTCATCAATAACAGCCGGTTTATAATTCGCAATAAACCCACCAAAATTTGGCACAATTACACAATTTTTGTGTAGTAATAATTCTGATATGTATTGATTTAAATTCATCTAAGCCTATTTCAAGTAATGATATTACGTATTACCTAACACAAAGTTACAAAAAAAGCCTGTTTAACACAAACAGGCTTTTTAAATTTATTTTTGGGAGATTTTACTCTTCTTCTCCATCAATTTTATCTTTAACTTCATCTTTCATTTCCTTCACCTCTTCAACAACGTCTTCTTTCATTTCTTTTAAATCTTCCATTACGGCTTCTTTTGTTGGCATTTCAAATCCTCCATCATCTTTAATCACAAAAGGAATAGCGGCCAATGCAATACCAGACAATAACGCCAAATACATTCCAATTCCGAAAGACATCATTGCAGACCCATCAGAAGTAGCCCAAATAACCATAGTTAATAAAGCAAACAAAAATGCAACCGCACCACCAATGGTAATAAACACTCTTTTACTTTTTTCAACTGGCTGATTTCTATCATCTCCTAAGAAACCAAATACTCCAGCCAAAACAAACCCTAAAAATGTCAACCATCCAGACCAAACACCAAGTCCTGATACTGAAGTTTTAATAAAAAATACATTAATAGAGGCCCACGGCAAAATACAACTTAACAAACCAACTCCTGCGGCTGCTAAAACGATAATTCTTTGCTTATTCATAATTTTAAGTTTTAATTTTTTATCAAAGATAACCTTTCAGAAATAATATCCAATCATTCTATTAACAATTTGTACAGGAATTCATTTTTTTGTAAAACAATTTGTAATTTTATGCACTTGTAATCAAAAAATTTTAAAATGAAATTTAAATCAATTTATGCCACTATTTTTGCCGGCTTATTAGTTGCAAGTTGTGGACAAAACACAGACAGTGAAACTACAAATCAAACAGATTCTACTGCTATCGCTATGGACAACAATGAAAACTTTGAGTATGTCGTTGAAAGTTTTGCGGATATTCAAGTTTTAAGATATCAAATTAACGGATTTGAGAAATTATCCTTAAAACAACAAACTTTAGTTTATTATTTGTACCAAGCAGGATTGGCTGGTAGAGATATGATATGGGATCAAAACTATAGACATAACCTAGAAATAAGAGAGGCTTTAGAAAATATTTATGTTAACTATAATGGAGATAAGTCTTCTGAAGATTGGCAAAATTTTGAAGTTTATATTAAACGTGTTTGGTTTTCGAATGGAATTCACCACCACTATTCAATGGATAAAATAAAACCAGCATTTACCCAAGACTATTTTAACACCTTAATGAGTGAAACGGAAACGACATTAAGTCCTGAAGCTTTAGATGCGATTTTTAATGATCAAGATTTAAAAAGAGTGAGCTTGGATGCCTCAAAAGATTTAGTATTGGGATCTGCTACTAATTTTTATCAAGAAGATATTACCGAAAAAGAAGTTGAAGGGTTTTACGCCAGTAAAATTGACAAATCGGATGAAACCCCAGTAGAATACGGGTTAAACTCAAAATTAGTAAAAGATGCAGATGGCAACATCAAAGAGGAAGTTTGGAAAGTTGGTGGTATGTATAATGATGCCATAGTTGAAGTTGTTAAATGGT
>PDWJ01003555.1_pt1 | contig 14739 bp, 11 predicted proteins | sample 1430881 | NCBI WGS metagenome assembly PDWJ01 (sample SAMN01162460, study PRJNA174530) | Oral metagenome, whole genome shotgun sequencing project. | biome: Marine environment; feature: Marine mammal; material: Swab sample of the gingival sulcus; isolation source: swab sample of gingival sulcus... | reverse complement strand
ATCTACAAAAGTAGAAATTTAATATTTTTGTTAAATTTATTTAGTAATATGAAAATAGTATGTATCTACAAAAGTAGAAATTTAATATTTTTGTTAAATCTTTCTGTTTTTTGATATTTTAAACATACATCTACAAAAGTAGAAATTTAATATTTTTGTTAAATAATTTTTTGATTTTTTGAAAATTAAGAATCTACAAAAGTAGAAATTTAATATTTTTGTTAAATTTTTTAATTTAAAAAAATGACTGATAATCTACAAAAGTAGAAATTTAATATTTTTGTTAAATTCTTTAAGCGGTGTCTCACTAACCGACCATCTACAAAAGTAGAAATTTAATATTTTTGTTAAATAAATATAAATTGAATAATCAAACTCATAATCTACAAAAGTAGAAATTTAATATTTTTGTTAAATCCCTTTTACTCATCATCATCAAGACTATCTACAAAAGTAGAAATTTAATATTTTTGTTAAATTATACAACTACAACTGGTACTGGTAATAATCTACAAAAGTAGAAATTTAATATTTTTGTTAAATTATTTTTCATATAATCTTGAATTTCACATCTACAAAAGTAGAAATTTAATATTTTTGTTAAATGTCTATAACTAGTTATTTTACTAATAATATCTACAAAAGTAGAAATTTAATATTTTTGTTAAATAACTTAATCATATTATGTTAAACTTACATCTACAAAAGTAGAAATTTAATATTTTTGTTAAATGAGTTTAATAACCCCACTTTTGACGATAATCTACAAAAGTAGAAATTTAATATTTTTGTTAAATTAATTTAATTAATCTTTTTTATATATAAATCTACAAAAGTAGAAATTTAATATTTTTGTTAAATATATATTAGAACCAGACGACCACGGTATATCTACAAAAGTAGAAATTTAATATTTTTGTTAAATAGTTTTATACCGCCTAAATGCGATATAGATCTACAAAAGTAGAAATTTAATATTTTTGTTAAATTCAAACAATTTTATAGGTTAAGGCATTTGATCTACAAAAGTAGAAATTTAATATTTTTGTTAAATATCAATTTTTAGCAAATTGAGAAACGTATATCTACAAAAGTAGAAATTTAATATTTTTGTTAAATATATAACAATGTACCATTTTTATCATATATTTTATCTACAAAAGTAGAAATTTAATATTTTTGTTAAATAATTTATTTTTTTGCATATTTCTTAATATCTACAAAAGTAGAAATTTAATATTTTTGTTAAATAGCGATTTTCCCTAAAAGTAGAGCCAAAGTATGCAAATAATTTTTTAGTAAAATTACGAACTTTGGCAATTACAAGAGGAAACAAAAATATTAAGACTAGGGTTTACAAATTTTACCTAGTTTTTAGCTATTTAATCATATTTTTATAACAAAAACACTCAAACTTATACTTTTGAAACAGTTTATGTTAAAGACCTTTAATTGTAATTATAATATATAAATTTTTTCGAAAATCAAAAAAAATTACAAAAATAAAATTTCTTCTTCCTCCATAGCTGGTTGACCATATCTAATAACTTTCTCACTAAGAGCATCAGAAACAGGAATTATCAAAATACTATCAGCTCAACTAAATTTTGGAGCAAAAGTATTTTCTATCTCAGTTTTTAAAATATTTAAAATTCTTGTGCTATTTTTCACCTCAAAAACAGAATATTGCAATCTTCTTCAATATTTTTTCAAAAGTTTAGAAAACTTTGTCCTAAGTTTATCATTGTGAATGTCATAAGTAACTATAAGCATAAAACTATTTTAAATTCTAATGTTTTTTCTCCCCTTAATAGGGGGAGATTAAGAGGGGCATTTGAGGGAATTTATTTAATTTTAAATTCTGGAAAATGTTCTCTTCCCTTCATTATGTATTTATAATATTCTTTTATAAATTTAAACATTTCAATCTTGTAATTCATTATTTCCTTAAAAAATATTTGATTATATTTTCTAGAATTCTCCCAAGGCAAAAGATAAGCTCCGTTCTCAAATTTAAAATCTTTCTTGTTTATCTGCCCTAAATTATAAGATTTCAAAAGTGCTTTATCTATAATACATCTAAAAGGCTCCATAAGATCAAGAGCAAGAGATTTTCTTTGATACCAAGTTCTGTGATAAACTCAATAATAATTATCAAAACCATACAATCTTAAAAGTGCTTCTATAAAATGAAATAAATAAGTATAACCAATATCTAAAAGCAAATTTTTTATATCACATTTTGTCCTTGGGGCTCTTTTATACCAACCAATTTTTGCAAAATAATTTTGAAAAAAAAGTTTTGATATATTCCCTTCGTATCCTAGTAAAGTTTCATAATTTTTAGAATCATCTATTTTTTCTATAATTGCTTTTATTTTTGAAATATCTCATTTCAAATCTAAGTCTTTTTCTCTTATAAGTTTTAATAATTCTAGTTGATTTCTTGTTTTTAAATAAATAATTTGTTTTGCTTGTTCTAGCATTTCTTCTTCAGATTTTTCATACTGCTTTTTCCTTAAAACAAAATTCCCTTCTGTTTCACTTCAAATAACTAAATATGGTAAAAAGTTTTTCTTTAAAAGAACTAAAGTAATTCAAAATTCTTGAAATTTTCTAATTAAAACACTTGTAATAGTTGTCTCCCCTATCAAAAAAATAGCAAATATTTTATACATACTTACTTTATTTTTAATTTTTCATTCTTCTTTTATAACTAGATTTTCATTTTCAAAATTAATATTTTTCGTATCAAAACTTTCTATAAAAATAATTTGTTTTACTTCAAAATCTGGAGCTGAAAGCATAATAATATAGTTAATAATATTTTTCCCCTTTATAGGGAGTATTCTATTAATACTAAGGTCATCATTATATAGTTAGTAATATTTCTCCCCTTAATAGGGGGAGATTAAGAGGGGGTAGTAAACAATTTTAATTGAGGATAAATTTCTCAAATATAATAATCACAAAGCTCTTTATAAATACATTTCATACATTTATTTGTGTTTTGTTTCCAATTTTTTTGTAATAAATCAAATTTTCTATATTTTTCCAAAACTCCTTCAAATTCTACAATTTCCTTTGCACTTGGTTTATAAATTCTGTATTTTTTATTATCTTTTACACTGTAAATCCACAAACTATTTACTTCATATCACATTTCCTCCAAACAAAACATTTGTCCCCAAAGCTGATATCTTTGTCATCTGTAAATTTTTTCTTTTCAACTTTCATCTCTAAAAATCTGATTCTTTCTTTCTATTAGTTCTCAAGTTTTTATATTAAAAATATCTAAAACTCACATTAAACCATAATATTCTGAATAAATATTTAGAGATTGTAATATATATTTACTTGTTGAATAAGTTTTTTTATCTATAGATTTGTGAACCATTTTTCCTTCACTTTGAGCTTTTTCATGAAAGAGTTTTTCATTATAATTATCATAAAGTTCATGATAATAAATTGATTTTGGACAGTAAATAAAATCATTAAGAGTAGAAAGTTTTATATATGATTCCATAGATTTTTATAAAAAAATATGCTAATATTTTAGCATATTTTTGGATATAAGGCAAGGAATTAACTATAATTTATTTTTAAGAATTTCTTTCATATGCTCTATTAAATCCTTTTTTAATTTTCAGTTAGAATATTTTAAAATATCTTGTTCTTGCTCTGGATAATAATGTTTTAAAAAATAATCAACGAATTTTCCAATATCTTTAGAGTTTTTCTTAAATCTAGAATATTCATCTTTAATTTTTGTATAATTATTATAAATAAATCTAAAAATTTGAAATGTGTCTTCTGAATGAAGATATATTTTATCAAGCTGAAATTTTTTTCAATGTTCGGATGTTAAAATCAGTTCTTTCCCTTTTTTGTTTACAAAACTCATTTTTTCATCTAAATTTTGTTTCTCCGAAGTATTTATTCCAATTGTTTCTCGTTTTATGAATCAGAAATATGGATGAAAAGCTTGTATATAATCGGTTAATTCTGCTTTTTTCACATTCTTACATATTTTATTCTTGTGAGAAACCAACTCAAAAATCTTTTCTACATTTAAAGAATAAGCACCATGAGATTCATTCAGTATATCATCGTTATTTCAAGAATATTTGTATTCTTCTTCTGTTTCTCATGGAATAATAATAGTTTTTTTAGGTAAAATAATATATTTTTTATTTGATCGTATTAATGGATCTATATCTATTTTTAATCTTTGATTGCAACTCATACAAGAAGGAAGCCAATTGTATAGATTTATAGAAAGCGAAGAGTATAGACTTTTAGGAAGAAAGTGCTCTATATCATACAGCTTCTTCAAATCTCATTTATTATTTTCAAAATGAGTTATAGTATTTTTTCAACAATATGGACAAAAATAAACTCATCATTCAGTTTGTAATTTTTTAAAAAACGATTCTTTTCTATTCTTACAATTCTTCTTTTCTTTCCAATGATTAGAAGTATACCAATTTTTTTCTTTATTACATTTTCCTTTTTTTGTTTTTAAAAAATCCTCTTTCTGTTCTTCTTTATGTTTTTGATATTCTTCTCAAAAATCACATATTCCACCTTCAAAAGGAGTTATACTCACAATGTCTTCTATGATTTTATCAATATTTTTAATTCTTTGCATTTTATTTTGATTTAAAATATAAAAGATTATCTCTTAGAAAATCATCTCAAATCATTTTTTTTATTTTTTTTGACTCTTTTTCTTCTACATCATTCAAAATATTTTTCCTTTCTTCATTTGCAATTTGTCAAATAATTTCTTCAGCAAAACTACCCATCAAAGCTTTATCATTAAAGAAAAATCAATTTCTAATTAAATCTATAAAGTTTGCTCAAAATGTTTTTTCTTTATATTTTTTAATTTCTGTATATTTTTCTCATTTTTCAAGTAAAATTATACTTTCATTTGGTAAATCTGAAAGAATAAAAGGGCTATGAGTAGCTATAATAAAATGGATTTTAATTTCTGTATTTAAATTAGAAAAAACATCTATTAATTTTTGTATATACTTTTTTTGCCAATCAAGATGGAGATGTAAATCTGGCTCATCAATAAGTATAATAAAAGATTTTTTATTATTTGCTCTATTATAATAAATTATATCAGAGTATATATTTATAAATCTTAAAAAAGATATTTTTTCTCATGCTGAAAAATTACTAAATTTATAATCTTCTATATTATCAAATTTAATATCCAAGGAAAATAAAACTATTGAAGATATTAATTCTATAAAATATAATTTATCTCAAAAATTAATATCAATTTTATAAATAAAATCCAGAAAATCTTCAATTTTAAATCCTTCAGATAATTTTTTAAAACATTCTTGATAATCTTTTATATCTCTAAAAGTATAATTAGAACTACCTTTACTAGTTTCATTTATAAATTTTTCAAAAATACTCATTTTATTTTGTCAAAAAGTTGATAACAAAAATCTATCAATAATAAATTCTAAAAGTAATTTATATTTTCCTATCTTACCTTTATTATTTTCTAAAATATCTTTAATTTTAAAAAGAGTTGGAATATATACTTTTAAATCATTATAAGAAAGATGAAATATATTCCGTAAACTTCCCTCAAATTTAATAAAATTTAACCTTTCCTCACTTCATAGATTATCTTTATTTTCTTCTTTAATATGTCCATATAAAAAATCTTCTCTGAAAAACCTAGTTAAATCTTTTTGACTTCCACCCTCTCATCAAAAGAATATTTCACTTTCTTTAAAACTTTTTCAAGAAAATATAGTAAATAGATTAGTTCAATACTCTTTATTTATCAGATAATTACTTAGTAATGCTTTATTATATATAGGAGATAAATTTTTATGAAATAGATTTTTTCTTAATAGAATATACTTGTTTACATTTTCTTCATAAGAAAATAAATTTCACAATGAGAAAAAATCGTCTAATAAAACCATATTATCCTTATCTTTTTTCTCTAAAAGATATTCAAATGTTCTACTTTTACCACATCAATTATTCCCAACTATACAATTTATTTTGAATCTATGTGCATTTTTTTCATCTTTAATATAAAATTCAAGTAAATCTTGCATATTTTTTGTTCCACAAAAAACTATTTTTCAATCAATACCTCACTTAAAAGGCAAAAAACCTTCATCAAAACTAATTTCTTTAATAAATCAATTTTCATCAAGTATAATATTTTCATTTTCCATAACCTAAAAAATTAAAAACTAAAATTCCTCTCTCAAAAACTCATCCCACTCCTCATTTCTCACAAATAAATTCGATCTTTCAGGATTTACTTTTATGTTTTCTAACATAATAATTCCCTTTCTTGCTGTATTATAAGCTCCATTTGCATCACCATTAAAATATGCTCCCTTAAATCAATTTTCACTATTAAACAAGCAACAAGGACAAGAAATAATATCTTCTTCTAATTTTGAATCACTATTTCTTATATTATTTATAAGTTTAAAATTATAAAATAACACTTTCAAATCTTCCAGCAACATATCTGTTTGCTGTAATTTTTCAGAAATATTTTCTCATAAATTTATATTGTATTTTTCAAAAACACTTTTTAATTCTTGTGTAATATTTTCTTTATGTTCTATTTTTCTAGATTTATTATTCCATTGAGTTCTTTTTACATTTGAAAACAAAGTTTCTGATTTTCAGAGAATATTTTCATAAGTAAAAGAAAACTTTTCTCAATAAAAACTCATTTGTATTTCTTTGAAAAACTCTAAAATTGAAGTTTTTGTAATTTTTGAAGGAAACTTTAGAGTTTTTCTCCAACCACACTCTGGACAAGTTGTAGAAGTATAAGCAGGATTTGTATAAAAAATAATTCCAGATTGTTTATAATTTGCTATATCTTGATAATCTTTTACTCTTGGAACAAGTTGTATTCCATTTAAAACTCCTCATATTTCACAATCTTTTTTATTTTTAAATGTCAGATAATTCAATTTTTTTGCAAGTGCAAGTTCCAATTTTTGATATACTTGTCTTTCTATTTTTTCTCTTCATCTTTTAAAACCGAGATTTAAGTCCTCAAAAACAATAATAGCCTGATATTTTTCAATAAGTTCTGTCAATTTACTCACTACAGCAGAAATATATCCATCTTTCAGATTTTTAATGTTTTCTATTTCTCACCAACTTTTTCTTTCTTGCATTCTTGATTTTTCAATATTTTCAAGTTTTTCTAAATAATTTATACCATTTACTATATTTAAAGTGTCAGTTTCTACCAAATTTCCTTCTAAATCAATTACACTATAATAAGCTAAATGTTTTTCTCATCTATCAATTCCAATAATGTGTTTTGGTGTAAAATTTTTATTAAAAAATTGATTAAATTTATACATATCTCAATTATTTGCTCACAAAGTTATAGAAATATGAAAACCATAACTATCTTTTGCATATCTTCTGTGTTCCAAAACTTTTTTATCTTTATTTTCTCAATAAAACATTTTCTTTCAATTTTTATCTAACTTTTGCTTTAAATTATGAGTTTTATCTCTGAAAAATATTTCAGCTCAACCTGAAAGCTTTATTTTTAGATTTTCTAAATTTTCTTCACTAAATAAATGTTTAAAATATTTTGTATGAATATTTTCTTTTGTATTTTCTTTTTTATAATCAGAAAAATCTTTGTTATAAATTTGAAATAAGTAAATTTCTCAATTTTTTTCTAAATTCTCTAAAAATTCTGTTTCTATTTTTGTAAAATGTAAACTATACATTGATTTTTCTACATCATCATAAAAATTTACCAATTCATCATAATCTGTATTTTCTAACTTTTTTAAGTCATACAAATCTGAGTATTTTTCTAAAACCACTTTTTTGTAATAATCTATCAATTTTTTTAATTTTTCCCTATCAAATTTTTCTCATTTTTCTTTATTTTTTTGAAAAATATCAAATTCTTCTTTTATAAAAGCAATTTCTTTATTGTATCAAAAATTATTTTTATACTTTTCTAAATATTCTTCTAATTCTTTTCATTTTAAGCTATCAAGCTTTTTTTGCAAAGGAAAACCAAGTCTAGGAATTTGTCTATAAACATTATTAAGTTGTTTATATTCCATTTTTTCATAAAAATCTGTTGGATTATTTTCTCTATAATTCTCAAAAATTTTATTATTATTTTTCTTTAAAATAGCCAAAAAATATTTTTCATTTTTTCTTAAAATCACTCAAAATCTCTCTTTTTCCTTATCTTTATCCCAACCTGTCAAAAATTGAGAATTAGAAAAATTGAGTTTAAATTTATCTGTTTTAACTTCTTTTTTTGTTAAAAAATTTCTTACTAAATTATAAACTTTCCAAGGTTCATAATCAGAAAAATACAAATCAAAATCATTATAAAATTCAATATCTTTAGGAAAATTCTTTGCTTGTTTTAAATCCACAAAAAAGTATTTACTCATAGCATATAAATCCATAACAGAATCAAAATATTTTTTTATAATATCAACTTGTTTTTCTTCTTTTTTAAATTCTTTTTCTTGTAAGGATTCTAAATTATTTTGATTTCAGTTTAATAAACTAAGATTTGTTTGAAATTCATAATAAAAAATAGCTAAAAAATTCTCAAAGTTTGATTTATTTTCAAAGGCAATTTTATTATTATAATATTCACCTTTAAAAATATTTTTTTCTTTTATATCTTCCAAAGCTTCTTTAATTTCTCACAGAGAAAAATACTTTTTCTTTGAGTTTTCTCATAAATATCATCATAAACTACTCCAATTTTCAAAATATTTACTTGAAATAGTATTTACTGCTTGTTTTGAAATATAAACTTTCCAAATATCTATATTATTTTCTTCTAAAAAAAACTTTTTAAAAAGTTTATCAATTTCTGTTATTTTCTTATCATTTTCTTTTATAGATTTTTGTATAACTGTAAATAACTCCTCTGTATTTTCTATGTTTGGAATAAAATCATTTTCAGATTTTTCACTTAAAATTTGCTTATACAAAATATCAAATTTTGGATAAGAAAGATTCTTTTTATTTGATTTTTCATTTTTTTGTTTTAGTAAATTTATTCTTTGGTTAACCCCCTGAGTATTTTTTCATTCTTCCAAAGATTTTGCTCAAATAATTTCATTATAATTATCAATTCATTTTTGAGTTAAACAAAAATTATAAAAATCAAGCTCAAAAACTTTTTCTTCATTTTCAGTAAAGAAATCTGGATTTTCTTTTTTGAAATTTTTATATTTTATAATATTTTCTAAAAAAGTAGTTAAATTTTCATCTATAGCTCTTGTTGCTATTTGTCCAGCTTTTCATTCATCTTTATAAAAATTTTTTCTTGATTCATTAAAATTTGAAAAATAAGTAAAAAATCATTTAAAAATCTCAAAATCATCTTTATTTTCAGGGAAAATATCTATTAAAACATCTAAAATTTCTTTTTCTGTCAAAAATGAAGTTCATCATTTTTTTAAAAAACCATATTTTTCTTTCCATTTATTTCATTCAGCATCAAAAAAGCTTGTTATTTCTTGTCTTATTTTTTTCTCTAATTTTTCAAATTTAGATTTTAATTTTTTATTTTTTGTATCTTTTTTGCAAGCAAAATACAATTCAGCATATTCTTCTAATAAACTTAAATCCACTCATTCAAGAGCCTGTCAAACAAACTTTATATGCAAAGTATCAAGTTTTTCTTTAATTATATGATATTTTTCTTCTATTTCCCTATCTTTTTCTATAATTCAATCTTTTTCTAACTCTACTTTTGTTTGAGAAAAAGGAATAAGCTCAAACCTCAAAGTCTTACTTAACTCATACAAATTCACAAATTTTTCAAAATTTTCCATAATAATATTCATTAAAAACTAAATTAAAAAGCATTTTTATATATCTCATTCTCTAAACCTATTTACAACTAATAATATTGTATATAAAAAGTAAAAAAGAAAAAGAAATATTGCTACGGATTTTATTCAAAAAGATATTTCATCTGTGTAGGAAATAAGTTGAAGTTCAGTAAGCATATAAAACCAATCATGAATTACTTCTCAACCATCTCATCATCATATACTTATAAGAGGTAAATCCATTTTTATTGCATCTCATGCATATATAGAAATATCTAATAAATTAACTCAAATCCAAAAAAGAGAAAAATTAACAGCAAAATAGTCTTTTTGCTTTAAGAATAAAATTAAAACTAAAAGTGGAATAATAAGTTGCATTAGAGTTCATCAAGCTACTATTAGAAATTTATTTCAAAATATTGAAAAGAAAATATGTCAAAACTCATGAATAAAGAAATTAAGGTTTCATATTAAAGACGTATATCTAAATTCAGTAAAATAATTATAAAGAATATGTCAAAAATATAATGATATAGGTAAGACAAAGAAAATAGAATAATTACTTGCTTTTGAAAACATAAAGAAAGTGTATAAATACATAAATTTATTAATTATTATATTTATTCAAAAGATTTTTCAATTTAAAAAGGCTACAAAGTTCTTTGACATTTTAGTAATATTAATTTTACATATAATAAAAAATTATTATATCATCTTATGTTTTCATAATTTATAGCTTAAAATGAAAATGAATAGTTTTAGTAACTTTGAAGGTAAGGAAGTAATATAATTAGTAAATATGAATTATGTAGCCTTATATTTCTTCTGAAATATATTTATAATATTTCATAGATTTTTTATTGTTTGGTTTTAGATATTTTTTTACAAAATGTAAGAAAAAAAGAAGTTATATTTACATAACTTCTTTTTTTTGTATATAATTTAATTTATATCAATTTAGATTATTACCATTTTCTTGTTTCTCAAACATCTTCAGCTTTTCAGGCATTATCAGCCTCTAAAGCTAGTATATAGTAAGCTAATAAATCTACTTTATTCATATTACTTATTGTATCTTCATCTAATCATAAGTCTCTAAGTTTATTATTTCTTCTTAAAAAAGATGTATCTAAATTATCAACAGGACTTGAGCCTAGCACTTTTTGTTCTAACATAAGAAAATTATAAAAAATAAATTAAATCATTCATAATAATAAAGTCATTTCTTCTGATTTTATGAGTTATATTGTGCTTTTAATTTTAATAATTAATTATCTTTAATTATTTTAATTATTAGTTTTTTAACTAAGTATAAATCAGTAGTTATCCTTTAATATATTTTGATTGATTTTTCAAAATGCGAGCTATACTATATATAATATATAGATATTGTCAAACTTTTTTTATTTTAAATTAAATTTAAATAAAATTCTATTTTCTCATTTAAGTAAAAGTCTTCTATTTTTGCATGTTCTTTTGTCTCATAAATTATGCTGTTGGTTTTGTGAAGAAATTCATAAAATCTAGGATCATTTATTGCTTTTAGATTTAGTGTTAACTTTTCAATTGACATTAAAAGTTCATCTATATTCATATGTTCTTTTTCTTGTTGTTCAATAAAGTTTCTACATTCATTTACACTTTCAGGATCTATATTTTTACAAACTTCTATTGTTTTTTCTAAATTTTTGATTGCTTTAAAAAAAATCTTTTCTTCTTTGTCAATATGTTTTATAATTAAATTATCGAACTTCATATATAATTCATATATTAAAGCAATTTTTTGTTCTTTGTGTTTATATTTGTTTGTTAAATAGTCTAGATCTTTTAATATTTTTGGGTTATTTAACCTTAGTGATTGATGATACTTTTTTATTATAAAATCAATTAATTCTGATGTACTTAATTTTCTATAAAAACTATCTTTTTTCATCTTTTTTTAAATACTTAAATATATATTTTCATTTTCTCACATTTTTATAAATTAATCAATATTTTTTTATGTATAAAAAAATATTATTAAATTTTATCTTTTATTTATGTAGATATATCTATTTCTTATATCAATTTGTATCGTAAATTTAATTCAATTTACTTTTATATTTTTCCTCTCTCATAAATTAAAAGGTCTGTTATTTCAAACTTTTATTTTATTTCATCAAATATATACAAAAGGAATATCTCTAAAAAATGATTTATATTTTCTAGAATACTTTATTAAATCATTTGATCCGTTATATTCTAAATATATTCTCAAATAATACTTATTTTCATTATTCTTGTCAGGAAGTATTTCTTTTCAAATAACATCAAACTTATGATTCTTAAAGTTTATTTTTATTTTCACTTGTTCTGATAATCTAATAGATATCAAGCCTCTTCTTATCATTAATTCATTAGTTTTTAATTTAACTTTTTTTTCAAAATCGGAGCTTTTTATATTGTTATAGAGAGTAGCAACTAGTTCATATAGTTTTTCTTTTTTTTTAGTATTATTACTTTTTCTGGCTTTTTCAATTAAATTATTTCTAAAATCCTTATAGGCTTCTAATGACAATTCTTTAGCCATTCATATAATTATATCTTTTAGTTGTTTTGTTGTTTCACTTCAGGGTTTTTCTTCTAAATAATCGTTTACGATTAAGTTTAAATTATTTATCTCTTCGTTAGTTTCATTAGCTTCTTTTTTATCCATTGATTTAAGGATTCTTTCATAATAATCTGGCATAATATTGTTTTAACTTATTAATTTTACTTTATTTTATCATATCATTTTTATTTTTTCAAATACAGATGTATATTTATTGTTATTTTAAATAACATTTTTTTGAATAAAATTAGAAAATTATTATTTTATTAATATAATTAAATAAATATTTTTTAAATAAAAAAAATGCTTGAGATAATAATCACAGCAATAATTATATCAACGGTAATAAATTTATTTTTTAAAATATACCATATTCCAACAATAATTTGATATATCTCTACTTGATTGTTTTTGGTATATTTTTTTGGTCAAAATAATACTGGTAATAACGAAAATTTATTAACTTTTGCTGAATTTTGAATAGTATTTCTTATGTTTACTGTAGGACTAGAGTTTTCTATGCAAAAGCTTTTTAAAATAAAAAATAAAGTATTTGTTAATTGAATGCTTCAGTTTACAGTTACTTCAGTATTTATATACTTAATTTCATATTTTTTATTTTGAATATGAGCTAAATCATCTGTTTTGATTGCTTTTTGATTAAGTCTTTCTTCAACTGCCATAGTATTAAAAACTTTGAAAGAAACAAAAGAAATATGAAAATTATATTGACAAGAATCTCTTGGTATACTTTTGTTTCAAGATTTGGCAGTTATTCCAATAATATTATTAATTTGATTATTTGCTTCATCAGAAAGTAGTCTTAGTTACTTACTACTTGAGACTCTTTGAAGTTGAATAATTTTGATTTCTTTATTAATTGTATTTTGAAAATATCTTTTTACTCCTTTTTTTAATAAAGTTTATAAGACTAAATCAAATGAAGTTTTTATTTGAGCAATTTTTTCTATAGTTTTGGGTTCGTCATATTTGGCGCACTACTTTGGTTTTTCTTATTCATTGGGCGCTTTAATTGCATGAGTTTTGATTGCAGAAACTAAATATAAACATCAAATAGAAGCAGATTTACTTCCTTTTAGAGAACTTTTGTTATGAATGTTTTTTATTACAGTTTGAATGCAACTTAATATTCCATTTATCTTTCAAAAATTACATATAATTTTTCCTCTTTTGTTATGAATATTATTGTTAAAAGGTATTATTATATATTTTATAACTATTAAATGGTCAAATAAAGATACTTCTATTAAAACAGCTCTTTCTATTTTCCAAGTTTGAGAGTTTTGAATAGTAATTTTTAAACTAGCCACTGTAAATAATCTATTATCAAACGAGATTAGTCAGATATTAATAGTAGTTATAATTTTTTCTATGATTTTTACTCCTTTTGTTTTAAAAAACTTGTATTGGTTATCTAATTTTATAATTGAACATAGAAAAACTCCTTTAAATCAAGGTACAGATGATGATGATTATTATAATTCAGAATGAAAGGTTGTTTTAATTTGATATTGAAGATTATGATTAGCAATATCTAAAATCCTAGATGAGAAAAAAATAAAATATTTAATAATAGAAAGGTTTCCTAAGGTTGTTGAACTTTGAAAAAAACAATGAAAAAATATAATACTTTGAGATGCATCAAATAAACATTTATTAAAGTCACTTGATATATCTAAAGCTAAATCTGTAATAGTCTCTGTTTGAGATAATGATAGACTTTATGAGGTTTGTTTAGCTATTTCTAATGAAATAAATCGTGATAAAATTATTGTGAAGGTTAATAAATATGAAGAAAAGCAAATGTTAAAAAAGTTAAAGTTATGACATATAATTGTTGAAACAGAAGCCACTGCTCTTAGTATGTTTGATGAATTATAAATTAAAATCAGCTTTGTAATTCAAGCATTTTGTTATATATTCATTTTCTTTTAATTAATTCTTTGTGAGTTCATTTTTCAACTATTGTTCATTTTTCAATAACATATATTTTATCAGCATTTTTTACAGTTTGAAGTCTATGAGCTATAACTATAACAGTTCTGTTAATAAATAAATTGTTCATTGCTTTTGTTATTTGTTCTTCTGAAAAACTATCAAGGGCTGATGTTGGTTCATCTAAGATTATAATTTTTGGGTCTTTAAGCATTATTTTAGCTATAGCTAGCCTTTGTCTTTGTCATCAAGATAATTTTACTCATCTTTCTCAGATATCGGTATTTATTCATTCATTTAATTCATAAATAAAATCACATTTGGACATTT
>PDWJ01003554.1_pt1 | contig 14739 bp, 5 predicted proteins | sample 1430881 | NCBI WGS metagenome assembly PDWJ01 (sample SAMN01162460, study PRJNA174530) | Oral metagenome, whole genome shotgun sequencing project. | biome: Marine environment; feature: Marine mammal; material: Swab sample of the gingival sulcus; isolation source: swab sample of gingival sulcus... | reverse complement strand
AGCAAATCTATCAAAAGCCTGCCGATACAATATCTGCGAATTTGTATTTCCCAAACTATGCTCGGTAATTACCATACTAAATTTCTTGTTGGAATAGGGTAAAAAAGAGGCTGTTTTTTTGCCTTCTAAATTGATTACATACAATCGATGAGAAAACATTTTGGGATTATAACTTGTACTCAACAAATACGCTGAACCTACCCTGCTAAAGGAAGGTGCACCTATATCTAATTTTATATTGGAAATAAACTCGCCATTACTGCTATAACTATAAATGTTGGAAAAAAGACCTTTATCCGATAAAACAGAAATAGTATCGTTATAAACTGTAAAATCTGAAAATGAAATATACTCCTTAGGACCTTGACCTATATGACCGATTGTTCTTTTAAATTTTCCATCCTTATTAAACAAAAATACCTTTTTCCTGGAGGTAAAATCTCCAACATAAATATCGGAATCGTTTGTCTGTATCAACTTTAACCTATCTCCCAACAAAGAACTTTCAGTAGTTTGCAAAGGAATTACACGAATAGATTTCGGTTTAAAATCTTCTGATTTTATATCAAAAACAGAAATTACATTATTGTTTAACTCTTGCTTCTTGTGGGAATTACATGAACAAAAAGAAAACAAACCGATAAACATAAAAAATAGTGCTGTTCTTTTCATTGAAATAAACATTTTTAAGTTATTAAATCACTTTTCCATACGTAAAACAACGTATAAAACATATTCTTTATCACAGGTAATATTATAATAGAAACAGTTCAAATAAATGCTCAAGCTTTTTAACATCAAGTCTTTTCAAACATAAGTAATTTCCGTAAAAAAAACAACTTTAAAATAAAGTATTATTTTAGTATTTCAAACAAGTTCAATTCAACTATTAATTTTACAAAATGTTACCTGTCTATTATTAAATTTGTTTTTCTGAACCTCTAAAAAAGCATTCTTTTCTCCCGAACTGAAATAGTAATTTTTTCTTGAAATGCTAAGAAATAGAAATTTAAAACCTTCTAATCGTTATCTATTTTTTCATTGAAATAATTATAAATCACACCGTTTGTTAGCTGCGGAATTTTTGACAGCTAAAAATTTGTTTATTTTTATTTAAATTATTATACTATTTACAACTGAAATTAGGATTTAAAATCAGATATTTGCATCTTTACAATTGCAAGTTAAAATTACAAACAGATGAAATTAGTCGATTCAAAAGATTTACTTAAGGCAAATGAAAGCATAAAGTGGTTGGGAGGAGAGAATTTTGCCAAGTTTTTGATGTATATCTTACGTTTAAATAAATTGAACAATTTATATTCATCCAATTGCGAAAAAGAAGGTGCCGATTTTATTAAAGCCTTAATCGATGACTTGGGAATAAAAATTGAAATTGACGAAGAAGAATTGAAACGTATTCCCAAAGAAGGGGCTTTTATTACCATATCGAATCACCCTTTTGGAGGAATAGACGGCATTATTCTTATTCATATATTATGTGCTGTCCGTCCCGAATTCAAGGCAATGGCAAATTTTCTGCTAAAAAAAATTGAACCTATAAAAGATTACTTTCTGGGCGTTAATCCTTTTGAAAATCACAAAGGAGCGGCATCAAGTACCGGAGGTTTAAAAGAAGCTTTCCGACATCTAAGCGATAATAATCCGTTGGGAATTTTTCCTGCCGGAGAAGTTTCCACCTACCAGTCGGCAGCCAATAGGGTTACCGATAAAGAGTGGAATCCATCCATTATTAAATTCATAAAAAAAGCAAAAGTTCCGGTTATCCCCGTATATTTCAAAGGAAGTAACAGTCTGATATTCCACTTATTGGGAATGATACACCCCACTTTGAGAACCGTTAAACTGCCGTCGGAATTACTGAACAAAAAAAATAAAACCATAAAACTGCGCATAGGGAATCCCATAGCTGTAAAAGAGCAGGACGAGTTCGAGGATATGCTGCAATACGGCAGATTTTTACGTGCCAAAACTTATATGTTAGGTACTACTTTTGAAGTAAAAAAATTCTATAAACGCCGCAAACGCAAGTCAACAGAGGAAAAAATGGAGGATATTATTCCCGCTACCCCCTCGGAGAAAATAGAATCTGAAATTGCAAATTTACCGGAAGAATTTTTACTGTTTAGAAGTAAAAATTATGCTGTTTACTGCACTCCCACAAAAAAAATTCCTTATGTGTTTAACGAACTGGGACGACTGCGCGAACAAACTTTCCGTAAAGTTGGCGAGGGAACAGGCAACAGTACCGATATTGATGAATATGATTTGTATTATCATCAAATGTTTATTTGGGACGAAGAAGATAAAAAAATTGTGGGGGCTTATCGTGTAGGAAAAGGCAACGAAATTGTTGAAGAGTATGGTATTAACGGCTTCTATCTGCAAAGTTTGTTTAAAATCAATAAAGGTTTTACTCCCATACTCAATCAATCGTTAGAACTGGGACGCTCTTTTATTGTTGAAGAGTATCAACGTAAACCTCTCCCCCTATTCCTGCTTTGGAAAGGTATTTTATATTTTCTTTTAAAGAATCCCGATTCCCGCTATTTAATTGGTCCTGTAAGTATCAGCAATAAATATTCCGATTTATCCAAAGAGTTAATTATACGATTTGTAATGGCTAATCATTTCGATTATGATATGGCTCAATACATTAAATCGCGTAAGCAGTTTAAATTAAAAATAAAAAACATAGATACCGAAATTTTGCTGGAAAATACAAAAGAAGATATCAATAAACTGGATAAACTAATCGGCGATTTTGAGATTACCAATGATAAACTTCCGGTACTACTGAAAAAATATATTTCGCTCAATGCGAAAATCATTGGTTTTAATATCGACCCAAGTTTTAATGATTGCCTCGACGGTCTGATTGTTCTCGACCTGTTCGATGTACCGATAAAAGTAATTGAGTCACTGTCTAAAGAGATTGAAGACGAAACAATATTGGAACGGTTCACACTTATCAACCCGAATAAAATATAAAATTTCGTTCGTTTTTTAGAATATATTTTACGACCTTTGCGGTTCGTTTGAATTATAAAAATTTTCAGATTGATACTTCAATATATCATAAAAGGAATCATAATAGGCTTGGCGGTATCCATTCCATTAGGCCCCATTGGTGTACTTATTATTCAAAAAACCATTCAAAAGGGGCGTTTGTACGGATTTATATCGGGTATGGGAGCTGCTGTTGCCGATACGCTTTATGCCACCATTGCCGCATTAGGGGTAAGTGTAGTTGTTAACTTTATAAAAGCACAAGAATTTTATTTACAAGTAATAGGTAGTGTTTTCCTTATTTATTTAGGTATCCGAATCTATCTCAGCAATCCCATAACACAACTTAGAGCTCAATACCGAGGAGGAAAACGCGGTATGCTTGGTGATTTTTTATCCACCTTTTTTCTTACCGCATCAAATCCCGTTACGGTTTTTGTCTTTGTGGGGATATTTGCCGGAGCATCGGTATTTAAAACCGAACCAAGCCTACAAGACCATCTTGTTTTGGTAACTAGTGTAATGCTGGGATGTGTGTTATGGTGGTTTTCATTATCGACCATCATCAATATTTTCCGCAAGAAATTTCGATTAAAACAACTTTTTCGAATCAACAAAACGTCAGGAATTATTATTGCAATACTTGGCTTTTTAGCCCTTTTGGCTTCTTTTGAACCATTTAAATCGTTAATTCATTAATTCGTAATGTTAACACAAGAAGAACTACTTGCCACACAACGCAGAATAACTAACTACATACACCGAACCCCGATAATGCAGTCTTCTTTAATCAACAACATTGTTGGGGTAGATATCTACTTTAAGTGTGAGAATTTTCAGAAAATGGGAGCCTTTAAAATGCGAGGAGCTACTAACGCCATACTACAATTATCCCCCAACCAAAAAAAAAGAGGTGTTGTTACACATTCATCGGGAAATTTTGCACAAGCGTTAGCATTAGCAGCTAAACAACAAGGCATAAAAGCCTATGTGGTAATGCCTGCCAATGCTCCCAAGGTAAAAAAAGAAGCAGTTAAAGGTTACGGAGGCGAAATTATTGAATGCTCTCCAACATTAGAAGCACGCGAAAGCACAGTACAGCACGTTATTGCCAAAACAAAAGCTACTTTTCTCCACCCTTATAACAATTATCATGTAATTGCCGGACAAGCAACTGCCGCAATGGAACTAATAGAAGAACACTCCGATTTAAATGCCATTTTTACTCCCGTTGGAGGCGGAGGATTACTTGCAGGAACAGCTCTGGCTGCACACTATTTCAGTCCGCATACAGCAGTTATTGCCGGAGAACCTTTAGGTGCCGACGATGCATGGCAATCTCTACAAAAAGGAAAAATTGTACCACAACAAAATCCTAACACAATAGCCGACGGCTTACGAACTTCTTTGGGAGATAAAACATTTCCCATTATTAAACAGTATGTAAAAGAAATTGTTCGGGTAACCGAGCAGGAAATAATTACTGCCATGCAGCTAATTTGGGAACGAATGAAAATAATTGTAGAACCTTCCAGTGCAGTAGCCCTTGCTGCACTAATAAAAAACAAACAAAACCTCCAATATCAAAAAGTAGGAGTTATTCTTTCAGGAGGAAATGTACAACTGAGTAATCTTCCCTTTTAGAATAAAATATTTAATTTAACTTTTTTAAACCTATTTTCTCACAATAAGATACTAAATATTTAGCTTTTTTTTCCTAATATTGCTTCTGTTTAAGTAACTGATTTTGGGGCTAACCACCCTTTCAACCAAACGACAACTTAATTTACTTAAATATAAATACAGTTACTTAATAATACTATTTGACTTTAACAAGCATACCTAATTTATATATTTGGTATTTGCTTTAACATACTTAAAATTTTCCGTCATGGGTGAAAATAATAACCAACAAACACCAACTGTTGTCAATACAGTATTGGCTAAAACCGGATTATTAATATCCGCTATTCAAAATATTCTACAAGATAAGAATTCCGATAAAGATTTATTCTTTCAATTAGGATACAAATTTGATAATGAAACCATCAGCGAATTAAATAATATTAAAGATGATATTATTGAAACTGCCCAAGGAATAGAAGTATTGGTACGCAACTTAATGGGAATTGATTATAGTGCTGCTTTAGATGATATTTCTGATTTTAATATCTCTTCAAATTTAAAAGAAGAGGGTATTAATCTTTTTAAAACAGGAAAAGATCTGGTAGAAACCTCCATCGCTTTATTCAAAGCCATTAAGTCTTTTTCTGATGGAGATAAAACCCAAAGGCTACGTGCTTTTTTTGAAAATGATAACCTGCATCAGGAATTTGTACAGCGGTTATGCGATCATGTTCTTATCTCCGTTTTCCGTAAAATAGAAGCAGATAAACGGCTTTTTGCATCTCCTAACGGAAATACTTCGGGATCAGCAGCCTCAAACACAGGATTTAAAAATTCTACTTTTGCACGCAGTATAAAGATTATTACAGCTTCATTGGATTTGCTTTGTATAATCGACACCGAAGAGGTAGAAGTAATTTATCAAGATCAGTCTGAAGCCTCCGGGAAAACTGAGATCGTAAAATTAAACGTAATGCACTGGGGCTTAATCGAGGAGTTAATCGACGATCCGGTACCTACGCTAAAAATCATGTATCCTTGGGACGAAATTAGCTCGGCAAAGAAACTGTTTAATAATTTTAAAAAGTTATTCCTTGCCATATCTAATAACAAATACAGCGAATACTTTACTCCCGCCAAATGGCTGAAAATGTTAAAAGGATGGATTCAAGAGTATATCTCTAAAGAAGGAGATACCAATGGAAAAGGACAAAAGGCAATAAAAAATATAAATAAAGTTTTAGATGCTGTTAAAGACACTAAAGATTCTCTTATCGGTAAAATAAACGAATCTAATTCAAACACTGCCGGTACGGAAACACCATCATTCGATTTTAATGAAAACAACCTTAATTTCTTTTTTAAAAATCAGGAAATTGATTTTTATTTCATACAACCTATTAATAAGGTATTAAAAAACTATGGAATCAATGAAGAAATAAAAAATATTAAATCGACTGTTGTTATTTTAAAAGAGAATATACTAGCACACTCAAGAAATAGAATTAAGGAAGTAAAGAAAAAAGAACTAAGCGACTGGGGAAAATTCATATACAAAGCATACAACGAGGATAAAATAAAAATAGACACAGATGATTTCGATTTTCTCGAAACCATAGAAAGCATCATAGAATTGTGCATGGATGAAATTGTACAAGTCGATAAAATAAAGCAGCTGATAAAGCAGGCATTAACCGATATCTTAGACAGCGTACAGGAATTAACCAACAAAACCATACAAAAAAAACAGTTAGTACAGCAACTAATGATAGAAATAGCCGGCAGAGTAATACAAAATCTTATTATTCCACAATTGGCTCCTGCTGTAGAAAAATTTAAACCCTACGTTAAAGAAATTATAGATATCGTTCTTCAACTGAAAGAAGTATACAAATTTGTAAATAATGCTATAAAAGAATTTAACAATCTTAAAATTACAGATACTAAAGGAAAAATTTTATCGGGTTTGAAGATCTGTATAAATTTACTAGCAATTATTCCCAAAGAGATATCTGATAAAATACCTGCTCTTAAAGCATTTAAAGCCATTAAAGATAAACTTCCGGCAGTAAAAATCGATCCAGATAGTCAATTACTAAGCATACAACTTTACACAATATCTTCCGATGGCAGAAATCTATCGACAGCTCTAAACATGATGCTGCTTACCGAAGAATCGAAAAAACCGGCTTTGGTTATTTATCCTAAAATAACAGGAAATTTAGATGAAGAAGTTTCTATTGGAGATGATCATAAGTTAAAAATCAGCCTTAAGGGCGAACTAAACAGTACTGATAAAACTAAAATCATAGGAATTAAATTTACCAAAGATGATGTAGTTTTTGAGTCAAACGGAAATGCGGTTGCTGCTTCAATTTTGTTAGAATTTTTACGAACTAAATCCTTAGAGCTTTATAATTCAGATTTTTTAGATATAAACATTTCCAACTATCCTCAATCTTTTAAAGCAGGCTATAAAGCATCTTCTTTCGATTTAGAATACAGCAGCAAACTACAAGGATTAGAATTTATTTTGAAGAAAAAATTCTTTGAAGATAAAGTTTGGTCTTTTATTGCTGATTTTATCGACGATGATATAAAATTCTCGGTGGATACCACCATGTCATACTCACTGAAAAACGGATTTAAGTTTGCAGGTTCTCCTAAGTTAAGTGCCTCTTTCGATTTTAAGAAATCGTTCTCCGGTATCGAAATCGATGGGCTGAATTTAGACATTGGAGGTAATATATTCGATTTATCAAAATTAAAAACTGCATTAAGCACTAATCTTGCATTAGACATAGCCGGTGTGGGACTTGCCGTAAAAGATATGGGTATTGAAGTGGATATGGATATATCCGGCTCTTTTAAACCAAGTGCTTTCGATTTAGGTTTTAAATATCCTACAGGATTAGGAATTGCCATTGACAATGAAGCGGTTAAAGGCGCAGGATTTATCTCTTACGATAAAGAAGATAAACGGTTTATCGGCGCTCTGGAGATTAATATTCTCCAAAAAGTAGATTTGGGAGCCTACGTTATTTTCGACAGTTCTCTGCCGGAAGAACAAGGAGGCTTTGCCTTTATGGCGCTGCTAATGGCTTCGGGTTTTGTTATTCCATTAGGATTTAACTTCTATTTAACAGGAATAGGCGGCGCTTTGGGACTAAACCGCCGTATCAATGAAAAAGCCGTACAAAACGGCGTTTACGACGGCACCATAGAAACAGCATTCCTTGCAGAAGACCTGCAAAAAAATATGGGGCAGATCGAAAAAATTACCGATAATTATTTTCCCATAAAAAAACATCAGTTCTTCTTCGGAGTCATCGCTAAAATAGATTTTAATCAACCGGCTTTAGTATCAGGCGAGATAGGACTATTTTTCCAATTCCCGAGTCCTTTCCAAATTATTATCTTTGGAGGTATGCACATTAAACTGCCCGAAAAGGGAGAAGTAAAAGCTGTTGTTTTAAATCTCTATTTTGCCGGAGGAGTCGACTTTACCAAAGGTTTATGGTTCGATGCCTCGCTGCGGGATTCAAAAATCGGATTCTTAGACATTTACGGCGACCTGTCGCTGCGGATTGCCTGGGGAGAAGCAAAGGGTTTTGCAATAACTGCAGGAGGATTCCACCCGGCATATACACCGCCTCCGGAACTTAATCTTCCTCAAAAAATGCGGAGGCTGGGCATTAAATTAGGCGATTCTATTGTCAAATTGAAATTTGAAACCTATTTTGCCTTAACCACCAATACCGTACAGTTTGGTGCGGCTCTTAATATCAGTGCCGATATAAAAGTAGTAAGTATCGACGGTCATCTTTCGTTCGATGCTCTGTTTATATTCTCTCCTTTCAGCTTTATTGTTGATGTACGTGCCGGTGTAAGAGTTAAAGTATTCAGCATTACGCTGTGCTCCGTTGGTTTAGAATTCGTGTTGAGCGGTACAACTCCCTGGCGTGCAAAAGGAAAAGCCCATTTCAAAATATTCTTACTGGGCAGCTTTAGTCCGTCATTTAACAAAACATGGGGTAAATCAGGAGAAGAAATTGCTCCGCAGGAAGAGGACATATTCCCTATTCTATCTGAAGAGTACCAGAGAGAGAAAAACTGGAGTGTTAAAGCACCCGATCTCAACAATGCCGTTGTTAAGTTAATAGATATTCCTAACAACAAAGTATTGCTGCATCCATTCGGAGAAATTGTATTTACACAAGAAAAACTGCCTTTGAACCAGCATCTTGACAGCTACGGCAGAAAAATACCGGGAGACTACAATAAATTTAAGGTTGATTCGGTAAAACTGGGACAGGAAACCCTTAAAAATCCAACTCCGGAAATGAGTATTTTTATTCCTGCCGATTTTAAAAAGATGACCAATGAGCAGAAACTTGCCGCTCCTTCGTTTGAAGATATGCAGGGCGGTTTCAGAGCTGCCTCCCAGCAAAAGAAAGAGTGTGAAAATATTCAAGTAAATCTGGAATACGAACACGAATGCGATGATGTTATTCTATCAGGCGCCGGCGGAGACAAAACATTTACGGTTTCAGATAAAGAAAACGGAGTAAAATCTTATAACGCCGACACTTCAAGCAATATTGGCGAAGGAACCCTTTCTGTCTATAATAGTCTGGCAGATAACGGCGGTTTCGAAGCCGGATCGGATGCTGTTTTTGCTAAAAATATTAGAAAGAAACAAAAGGAACAGAAAATTACATTCAAAACAAAAGAAGAGAAATATCGGATATACAACAAATCTAAGCGAAGATTTGAAGGACAAAGCGGTTCATTTGTTGATGCCGTAAACCATATCCAAAGATCCAGAACTTCTGCATCAAAATATACTATTCTACTGGAAAAAACTAAATAAGCAAAGCCATGAATGAAAATATAATAGTTAAATCCTATATCCGCAAAGGCTTAGGAAATTGCATTAACGAAACAGATAATTTAGAAGGTACTGCAATATCTTCCATTAGAAACTCCGAAATAACGGTCGGCACCAAATTTCAGAATACCGAAGTTTCTGACGACAGCAGTGCACAAGCAGTTCAAAAAGGTGTAACATTAGAAAAAAATATAGCTTTAATAGGTCCCGGTGAAATTATCAGTTTATCACCGTCGGCAGTTTTACGCACTTATCCTAAACACGGTGAATTTGAATTTCCGTGTAACTATATGCCTTACATCGAATTTGCTGAGCCGGATATTCCATGGCGGTACTCTCCGGCGGCTCCCAATGTATTAACAGCTCAGGATCAAAAAACAAAATATCAAAGACTCCGCCCATGGCTTTCATTAATCATCTGCAAACCCGAGGAGTGTGTCATAACAAACAAAGCAGACGGAACTTCCATTGTGCAAATCGAAGAGAATGCTTACAGCAGCGTATTCCAGAACATGGTAAATAAAACCTGGCTGTGGGGACATGCACAAAAAGATAAAAGCAGAATTATAGCTGCCCGCAAATTAGAGGCAGAAACCGCATATACAGCTTTTCTGATTCCAACCTTTGAGCTGGGACGGCTGGCAGGTCTTGGTTTCCGCGATACAGAAAATGAAAACGGCAGCGCAGAAGATTCGCCGCTTCATATTTTTACACAGACAGCTGCATGGGAAGATGAGTATGAACAACAAAAAAATAAACCGCAGCCACTGGCTTTTCCAATCTATTATTCGTGGAAATTTATTACCGGCGATGCAAGTTTTAAAGTATTGGCGCAGCGTTTACGTCCCATACCTAAAACAAATAATCTTCCAAAAGATATTCAAGTGGATGTAACCCGAATGGGGATGGGATTAGATTATAAAAATACGGAAATAAGCGGACAGAATAATCCCCGCTCTGTTGCCGGTGTGCCTATGGCAGCTATGCCTGTAGATTACGAAATAATAGATTTTCCAAAAAATGAAGAAAACGAGCCTGAAAAAAATATAGCAGACAGTGTTGATCATCTATTATCGAAAGCTCCTGTTTTTACTGATAATAAAAAATTAATGAATGAAGACTTCGAAGATGATGATCCAATGATTGTACCTCCTATTTATGGTGCTGATCATATTATTGCTGTGAAGTTAAACAACAATCCCGGAGACGACTATAAGAATCCAAAATGGTTTTACGATCTTAACGCCAAAATAACCAACCGCATAGCAGCCGGTTTAGGAGTAAATGTTATTCAGAGAAATCAGGAAATGCTAGTAAACCGTGCCTGGGAACAGGTTGAAGAAGTGGTCCGCGCCAATCAATGGCTGCGTGAACAATTTTTGGGAAATAAAAACAACAACACAATATTTAAAAATAGAATTAAAATTGATGCCGGTAAAAACACCCAGAATTTATCGGATTCCGAAATTGAGGAGATAACCCAGCAGCTGTTGAACCTTTCGGCAATTTTAGAAACGCCTCTGTTCGATGAATTAGCAGAAGGAAGTAAAACCATTGCTGAAATTCTGGAAGAATACGGCTTTTCCAAAGATTTTATCAGTCCATCGATGCAGCGTCTGCTGAAAGTAGGAGCTTTTAACCTGGAAAATTTTGTGAACCCTGACAAATCGGTTTCCAACGCACAGCTTTTAAAAACCATAGCCGAAAATCACAGCATTATTTTTAATATTGATGAGAGAGACGGCGCTTCTTACTATAAAGTAGAAAACTTACTGAAAAAATTAAAAAAAGAATTAAACGAATATGTTTACGATGCGGTATATAGTTTCCTTTCAACATGGCATCTTGCAGCACATTTCTGGGTGCAGGCATTTAAAAATAACAACAAAGACATAGATAAAACAGTATTTAACGAAAAATTTACCAAAATAAAAGAGAAAAATTATTTATCTGAAGAAGAAAAAGAGCAGTTAAACAGTATCTTAAAAAAAGATCCAGCCCCTTTAGAAGATGATTCTGGGAAAGGAATTCCTTGTCCTTTTAAAAATTTTAATGAGTACTACAACTGTTGTTTTAAAGAAGATATGGATTTTTACTATGCAATTATAAAACTGCATGATTCTGTTATAGAATTTATAAAAGCATATAAAAACAAACCCCAGACATCGCCGGCTCCAAAAGAAAACAAAAAAACCGACTGGGCCGCCCTTCGCGATGCCATTAACGAGTATTTGGAAAAATGGAGAGTACAAAAGGATATTGATGATGCCATCGACAAATATGAAGGGGTTTCAAACGTACGGCTTCCTTTAAAACTCAACGAGGATTTAAAAAAGAAATTAAAAACAATGCAGAAACCATTTTTGGCATACCCTTATTTTGCAGAACCTGCGTTCTATTATCTGCGAAAAGAGTCGGCTAAATATATTCTGCCCGCAATAGAAGAACTCCCCAACGATACCATATCGGTATTTATGGATAATAAACGTTTTGTGGAGTCGTTTATCTGTGGAATGAATACCGAAATGGGAAAAGAGCTGTTCTGGCGCGAATACCCTACCGACAAAAGAGGCTCTTATTTTGAAAAATTCTGGGATACAATATCATCAGAAACTTACCAAGGCGATGTCTCAGAACAATATAACTGGCAGAACGAACTGGGAAAAAATCATATTGACAAAAGCCCGTTAATCATATTTGCCGTAAAAGGAGCTTTGGTGAAACGATACCCAAATGCAGAAGTTTTCTTATCACAAGGAATATTAGATAAAACAGGAGATACAACTAAAGTAGTTTTCAAAACAAATGAAGATCTTCAGCCACCTGTTATCCAGCCAAGTATAAAAGCTAAGATAAACGAGAATACAGTAATTTACGGGTTTAAAGTATCTATAGACCAACTACTTGGAAATAAAGAAGTTGATTTTCAATCTCCTGTTTATATGCAGTACGGCGGCGGTATGTTCTTAACTTTTAAAGAGCGTTCCTTAGATTTGAATTTTGACCATTTAAAATTAGAAAGTATAAGCACAACAGAAATTGACAGTTCCAATATGGCTAGGGCAATTGCTGCACGACCTTATATATACGCAAAACATGTTAGTGCCTTTTTATGTGATCCTAAAAAATAATAGCCATGAGTAACAAATATAATCAAATAAACAAATCAAGATATATCGAGCAAACAAAATTACTAAGCGGTAAAAACAGTAATATTCCTTTTTTACTATTTCCCCTGCGGCTGGAAACAAAATTCCGGGAACAGCACAACTATGATGAAAATAGTGTTGATGCCCGCTGTTTTCAACAGCTACTGGCAAGTATATTCAATTTTATAAAAGATTATCAGGCGGTTAAAGAAGTTCCCAAAGAGGATAAATTTTACGAAAAACAGTACCGCCTGCTGAATAATGTATATACCGCCGTTAAGCAGATAGATATTGTTAATTCCAATGTAAAAATAGATATTGGGCGTATGCTACAAACCATTGACAGTTATGTGCTGAATTTAATAAATACCTGTCCCGATCCTAAACTTAAGAAAAGCATTAACAGTTTATGGAGCAGAACAACCGATGCTAAAAAGGATATCATTACCAGCAAAAGAACTAATCCTAAAGCAAACGATGCAGTTCTTAACAGGCTGCAATTGGCGTGTAATGCACTGCAGACGCTTGCCGTTAAAGAGAAAACACCTTATCGTTCCGATAAATATTTTAAAACCGATTATTACAAATCGCTGCTAAATAACGAAAAGAAAAGAGTTAATGCGGTTGAAATAACAACAACGCTTAAAAAAGACAGACTTTCGTTTAATAACTTATACATTGATATTGCAGACAAAGAATACTCTTTAAACGACAAAGAGCAGAAAGGGCGCACCAAAATAATTACAATTTTAAATACCCCAAACACCATTTTTGAGCTGAAACGCAAAGAGATTAAATTGATTTTCAAAGGAAATTCTGGTGACAGGCCGGACATAGAGAAAATCAACATAATGTACTCTTCAGATTACGCAGAACACTATCTTGAATGGAACGAAATAACATGGGACAATAAAAAAAGACCTAACGAAAAGATATTACAGCCCAAATCGGGGGCAAATCCCAGATTTACAGCATATATCAAGAGAAAATCAAAAATGATTAAACATCATTTGTCGGCTGCCGAAAAATCTTTAAAAAACACATATCTTCTCAGCAATCAGGAGGATAAACTAAAAAATATTCTTCAAAAAATGCAGACGCTTTTCTCCGATGTTGAGAGTAATATTATAAACTGTTACGACAGCGAGGAAATTCCGCAGACTGCCAAAGAAGCATTAAGTTACCATTTTACCAGCGTATGCAAGCCTTTACTGCAGGATGCCGAGAAAAGTTTCAATAAACTAAAAAGGAAAAACATCAATAAATTATCTACAACCATTCCTTCGAACATTATTGTACGATTGTTTCAATTGATGACTGCCGAAATGAAATTTGATAAAATCGCTGTGCAAAAAATCAAAAATTCGGGAACAATACATAATTTGGAAATTCCTGAAAAAAAAGAGGTGAAAATTTATGATTCTGCCGGACAAAAAGGAACCGGCAAGTGGACAGTCATGTCGGCTCTGGACGAAGGCCTTCCCTTAACCCTTATAGGAGAAGCGGTGTTTGCACGATGCCTTTCTGCCATAAAAACGGAAAGACTTGCGGCAAGCAGGGAATACGGTGTTAAAAGAGAAAGCTTCGAAGGAGACCGGAAGGCTTTTATAGAGGATGCCAGAAAGGCGCTGCTGGCTTCTAAGATCATTTCGTATGCCCAGGGTTTTTGTTTGATGAAATCTGCTGCAAAGTCCAGGGGCTGGGATCTTGACTATGGTTCCATTGCCCTTATGTGGCGGGGGGGCTGTATAATCCGTTCCGTGTTCCTGAAGAAGATAAAAGAGGCCTTCGATGATAATCCTAAGCTTGAGAATCTAATCCTGGCCCCCTATTTCAGGGAAAAGATAATTCAGGGGCTTCCCGGCTGGAGGCGTATTGTCTCAGCGGCGGCGATGGCGGGGATACCGGCTCCGGCAATCTCTTCGGCTTTGAGCTATTTTGACGCTTATACCACAGAACGGCTGCCCGCAAACCTGATCCAGGCTCAACGGGATTATTTTGGCGCCCACAGGTACAAACGGGTGGACCGTGATCTGAGTCTGA
>PDWJ01003553.1_pt1 | contig 14749 bp, 16 predicted proteins | sample 1430881 | NCBI WGS metagenome assembly PDWJ01 (sample SAMN01162460, study PRJNA174530) | Oral metagenome, whole genome shotgun sequencing project. | biome: Marine environment; feature: Marine mammal; material: Swab sample of the gingival sulcus; isolation source: swab sample of gingival sulcus... | reverse complement strand
CGGACCTGCGGGCGCCGCCCCTGCGGGGGCTTTCTTCGGCGCTGGCGGACCTCTCGGGCCTCGGGTCGCGGTCGGGTTGTTCGTTGTTGGGTTCGTGTTCTCCAGTGGGTGGCGGCCTACGCCGCCGGCCTCGGCTGCTCCGCCGGCGGGGGCGGAGCGGAGTCGGTCTCATTGAGCTCGGCGCAGCGCGGGCAGACGGCCATCACGTGGCCGCGGACCACGAATTGGGCGCGCTTGTGCTTGACGTGGACGCGGCCGGCGCGCCTCTTGCCGAGCAGCGTCCCGCACTTGCGGCAGCGCCACTCCTCCTCGGTCGTGTGCTTCATTCGGCCTCCTGTCGGGCTTGGCCGGCGGCTCATCCGCCGGCGACAAGAGGCAGTCTCCAGACCGGGAGGTAGGAGGGAGGTCGGGGTGAGGTCGGAGCGAGGAACGCTGATTCGGCGAGGGTTTGCGGCGCCGAGGGCCGCCACAGTCAGCCGACGGGAGGCCTCCATGGCGACTTGCGGAAAACAACAAAAGCACGTACTGATGGTGCGTGTTTTTGTTGAATCTGGACAACAGAGGACGGGCGCGTATACTGGATCAGTTCGGTGCGTACACGCACTCGCGGTGCGTGTTTCGGTGAGGGGCGTCCAGTGTTGTCCGAAGAGTTCTTCCAGAGTCACCCCGTGTTCACGCACGAGGAGTACGCGCAGAGCCGTGGCGGCGGGAGCCCGCGCACGGTGGACAGCCTGCTGCGTAAGCACGTGCAGAGCGGCAGGATCGCCCGGGTGCGGCGTGGGCTCTACGTCTCGGTGCCTCCCGGTGGCGCCGCGGAGACGGTCGACCCCTACCTCGTCGCGACAAAGGCGGTGGGGGACGCCGTGGTCAGCCACCACGCGGCGCTCCAGTTCCATGGGCGCACCTACTCGATGTGGAGCCAGGTCACCTTCTTGACCCGCAGCCACACGCGCGGCTTTCGCTTCGGCCAGGTGGAGTACGTGCCCGCGCGACCCCCCTCGGCGCTCGCTGAGCTCAAAGACATGGGCGGCGGCGTCGAGACCGTGCCCAGCGGAGGCGGCCACGCCCGCGTCTGCACCTGCGAGCGCGCGATGGTTGACGTGCTGCACACGCCGTCGCTCGGCGGCGGCTGGGAGGAGATCTGGAGGTCGCTTGAGATGATCGAGTTTGTCGACCTCGACGAGCTGATCACCTACGCCCTGCGCCTCGGCACCGCGACGACGGTCGCTCGCGTCGGCGTCTTCCTCCAGCAGCAGCGCGAGCGCCTCTTTGTGGAGGACGCGCACCTCGATCGTCTGCGGGCGCACGCCCCGAAGGACCCGCGCTACCTCGACGCGTCGAGAGAGCCCGGGCGCCTCGTGCACCCATGGAACCTGATCGTGCCCGAGCGCGTGCTCGACCAACGCTGGGGTGAGGTGGCCTGATGCTCACGCGAGAACAACTGCAGCGTGTCGCAGCCGACAGCGGGTTCCCGGTCGACTCGCTCGAGAAGGTGTGGATGCTCGTGCGTCTGCTCAACATGATGGCCTCGCATCCCTTCATGGGGCCGCGGGTGGCCTTGAAGGGTGGCACCGCGTTGAACCTCTTCGTGTTCGACGTCCCGCGGCTCTCGGTCGACATCGATGTCAACTACGTTGGCGCGGCCGACCGGGCGACGATGACCGCCGAGCGGCCGAAGCTTGACGCGGCGCTTGAGCAGGTGGCTTCGAGGCTTGGGCTCGCGGTGAAGCGCGCGCCAAGAGAGCACGCTGGAGGAAAGTGGCGCCTGTCCTACACATCGGCGCTTGGGCGGCCGGCCATCCTTGAGGTCGACGTCAACTACATGCTCCGCGTCCCCCTGTGGGACCTGAGCCTGCGGGAGTCGCGCGAGTTCCTCGGGGACCGGGCCCGGCAGATCCGGGTGCTCGACAACCACGAGCTCGCGGCGGGAAAGCTCGCCGCGCTCCTCGCCCGCGGGGCTAGCCGCGACCTCTTCGACGCACGGCAGCTGCTCGCCGAGGACGCTTTCGACACGGACAAGCTCCGCCTGGCCTTCGTCGTCTACGGCGGCATCAACCGCGTCGACTGGAGAGAGGTCTCGATCGAGGCGGTAACGACGACCGTGGACGACGTGAAGCGCCAGCTCCTGCCGATGCTGCGCCAGGACATTCGGCCTTCGCCCCCCGATGTCGAGCGCTGGACGGAAGAGCTTATCGAGGAGACCCGATCGCTACTCTCGGCGGTGCTCCCGCTGGCGGACAACGAGCTTGCGTTCCTCGACCGCCTCAACGGCCAGGGTGAGATCGAGGCGCCGTTGCTGACCGTGGACGCCGATCTGCGGCAGCGCATCACGTCGAACCCGGGCCTGCGGTGGAAGGCGCTGAATGTGAAGAGGCACGTTGGCGGCGAGTGAGTGTTGTCCCCGATTGTGGTGTTGCACGCATCGGGCAACGCCGGCCATCGGGACAACAGCCGGTGCCCACCGTCACGCGACCGGCTTGAGCAGCGCCCACCGCAGCCCCTCGGGCGGCTGGAAGAGGTAGCGCTTTGCTCGGCGGTCGTCGCCGCGGAGCAGCTTCGTCGAGCGCCACTCGTAGCGGCTCACCTTCCACGTCGAGCGCGCGGCGGGCGGCCTCGACCTGCTTGTCGGGGCTGCCGTAGCTGTTGAGCACCTCGAGCTCGCCGGCGCGCAGGGGCTGGCGGCGCTCCATCAGCTCGGCGTAGCCCCACGCCTGCTGGTGCGTCAGCGAGTCCTCGTGGAAGCCGTCGTCGTCGCGGCGACAGGCCCGGTAGCGCCCGGCGGCCACCGTGGAGAGCAGGTCGAGGAAGAGGTCGTGCCCCTCGGCGCCGGCGACCAGCTCACGGTAGGTGGCCTCGTCGATGCGGCGTGGTCCGTCGGCGTCGACGAGCAGGCAGTAGGCGGAGGCGCGGTAGGTCGCGACCGGCTCCGCCACGCCCATCGGCTGCGCGCGGACGAGGCGGTCGCCGTCGAGCGTCTCTTCGCCGAAGCGAAGGTCGAGCACCGATCGGATGCCGGCGGGGAGCTGGCCGCCCTGGAGCGCGTGGAGGAAGCGATCCATCGGCGCCTTCACACCAGCGCCCGCTGGTAGCTCACGCTGTGCTCGGGGTGGCGCAGGAACCCGCGGGCGAAGAGGAACTCCCGCACCACGTCGTCGCCGGTGCGGCGGTCGTAGGACAGGCTGTTGGGCGGGTTGATCGAGACGATCTTCGGTCGCTTCTTCCCGGTGCAGTAGAGCGCGAGCTTGGCGAAACGCACCGTGCGGTCCCGCTGAAGCAGCGTGGGCAGCTCCCGTGCCAGGACTGGGCGTAGGTCCGACGCCCGCCAGAGGAACTGGTCGTGCGGATGGTCGCACGCCTCGAGCGCGATCTCCCGGAGCGCCACCGTGTCGAGGTCCGCGACGCCGTCCCCCGAGAGCGCTTCCTCAGCGTCGTCGAGGAGCACGTCGCAGCTGAGCACGGCGCGGGGCTCGAAGTGGTCGTCCTTGCCGAAGAAGACCTTGCCGAGCACCTGCCGATAGAAGTCGTTCTCGGCCGGGTACTGGGCGTTGATGGACAGGCGCCCGGTGGCCTTCTCGAACACGACGGTGTCCTGCTTGTCGGGCACGAACGAGAGGCGGTCGCGGCTGAACGCCGAGGTGATCACCGACATGTTCCGCGGCGTGCGGCCGTGGATGATCAGGAAGGTGACCTCGGCGTCGGTCTCGGAGACGCGCAGGTCGACGTACTCGCTGCGGTTGCGCTTGGCGAACCAGCGGCGCAGCTGGCTCACGACGAGCACCCGGCGCGACTCGCTGCCGTAGTTCTCGAGCGGGCGGTGCTCGCGGGGGAAGAAGTCGACGAAGCGCCGCGCCTCCTGCGACTTCACGCGGGCGTGCGAGGCCGCGAAGAGATCGCTGTGCTCGAGGTAGAGCTTGAACGCGAGGACGTCGCCTCGTTCAAGGCGCTCGGCGTCGAGGTCTGCCTGGCCACCGAAGACTGCGGCGAGATCTGGCTCGTCTCCGAGTACACGGGCCGTGACGACCGCAAGGAGATCAGCGTGCGCGACGCGGCGACGCTGGCCGCGGTCTGCTCGGCCTTCCCGGGCGCACGCGTGACCAGCTACGAGCGCCCGGCAGCCGACGACGCCTCGTAGGTCTGTCCCAGAGCAGGCCCAGGTCGGGCTCTACCCCGGTGGAAGACGTTTCCCCTTCATGGGGCACCTCCGCCGAGGGAGAGCCATGCCGCGCTTCAAGAACCCGCACCTGTCCTACGCGCGCCTGTCTCGCTTCGAGCAGTGCCCGCTCAGCTTCAAGCTTCACTACATCGACAAGGCCTGCGCCGAGCCCGGCGTGCCGCTGCGCTTTGGCAAGGCCGTGCACGCGGTGCTCGAGAACCTGGTGCGTGAGCACATGGAGCAGGAACGCGAGGGTCCGCTCTCCGAGGAGCGCGCCGTCGCGCTTTGGAAGGAGGCCTGGGCTGTGGGCGAGTTGTCCGGCCTGGACGTGTTCCAAGAGGGCCTCGACATCCTGCGCACCTTCGTTCGCTTCAGCACGGCAGATCACGCACCGAGCGGAGCAGCTCCTCGTCGCTTGGGTGGGCGTAGATGCTGGTCGTCAGGATCGACTTGTGCCGGGCGAACCGCTGGGTCATCCGGATGTCGCGGGTGCGGCGGTAGAGGTTCGAGCAGGCGGCATGGCGCAGGGCGTGGAAGCTGAAGAGGCGCTCGAAGCCGGCGCGTCTCTGCCAGACCTTGAAGGCGTGGCGGAGCTGGCGCGCCGACAGGCGGTTCGCCTTGCGGCTGATGAAGACGGCGGCGTCGGCGTCGAGGCTCTCGCCCTGGCGCTTCTTCCATGCGCGCAGCTTGTCGAGCTTGGCGCGCACGCCGTCGGGCAGCACGATCTCCTGGGCGTCGGCGTGGTCCTTGGAGCCTTTGAAGACCCGGAGCTGGACTCGGCGCCGTGCCTTGCCTCGCTCGTTGAAGATGTCGCCCATGTCCAGGGCGAGGAGCTCGTGCTCGCGCAGCCCCGTGCCCAGGGCGAGGCTGAAGATGACGTGATCTCGGAAGCCCGCGCGGTGTTCGCCGCTGGCCTTGAGGAGCAGGCGCTGCTCCTGCTCGGTGAGGGTCTTGGGGGCGCGGACGATGGTGTCGACGTAGGTGGTCATGGCTTCTCCGTACAGGCAGGAGACTGGAGGCAGCAGGCTGGAGCGACGCGTGGATGTCTCCTCCGGCCTCCGCTCTCCGGCCTCCAGCCTCTCGCATGGAGGCTTGAGGCCGCAGGAAAGGCAAGGGGAACGGCGTTGGGCTCGGAGGTGGCGTGATGGCGGGGCTCATGGTGAAGCGTGCCGAGGATGAACTCGCCAACTGGCTCGCTACGGAGGTGGGCTTCATTGCTGGGCTGTGTCGCTACGACGGCGAGCCCATCGTGCTCGAGCCTTATCAGGTGGCCTACCTCGAGAACCGCTCCCGGTTTCGCTGGGTCACCAAGAGCCGGCAGGTGGGCCTGTCTTTCGTCGCAGCCCTTGAGGCGTTGGCGCGCTGCCACCTGCGAGACGGCCACACCTCGGTGTTCGTGTCCTTCTCTCAGGACGAGGCCAAGGAAAAGATCCTCGTCGCTCGTCAGGTCTATGAGGAGCTGCCGCTGGCCTACCAAAAGAAGCTGGTCGTGGACTCCAAGACCGAGCTGGCCTTCGAATCCAACACGCCCGGTCGCCGCGTATCCCGCATCCTCTCGGTGCCTGCCAAGGCGCCTCGCGGGAAGAAGGGCGACGTGCTCCTCGACGAGCTCGCCCACATCGCCAACGACCGAGAGGTCTACACCGGATCAACCGCCCTCATCCTCCGCTCCCACGGCCAGCTCACCGGCTGTAGTTCGCCGCTGGGTCGGCGGGGGAGCTTTTGGGAGATCGCCACCGAGGCGCTGCGCAAGTACCCCCACCACACGCGCCAGGAGATCCCGTGGTGGCTCTCACGCTTCTTCAGCCTGGACGTGAAGCGGGCCGCCACCGAGGCGCCGCTCATGTCCACCGAGGAGCGTGTCGAGCGCTTCGGTCGCCAGGAGATCATCGAGCAGTTCGATTCGCTGCTCTTGGAGGATTTCCAGCAGGAGTTCGAGAATCACGTTGTCGACGAGAGCTACAGCTTCTACCCCTTCGAGCTGATCCTGCCGTGCACGAGAGACGGCCTGCGCCTCTGCGACGACTTCACCGACTTCTCTCGCCCCGAGGGGCGCATTGTCGCGGGCTTTGACGTCGGCCGCACCCACGATCGCTCCGAGCTGGCCGTCTTCGAGGAGCGCGGCGGGCGCTTCGAATGTGGGCTGCTTCGCTCCTACGACAAGGTCCAGTTCTCCGAGCAGGAGGCCGATCTGCGGCGTCTGCTCGAGAGCCTGCCTGTCGCGCGGCTCTCCATCGACAAGAGCGGCATCGGGATGAACCTCGCGGAGAACCTGAGCCGAGACTATCCCCAGGTCCAGGGCGAGATCTTCTCCAACGCCTCCAAGGAGCGCTGGGCCACGGATTTCAAGATCCTGCTCCAGCGTAAGGATGTGGTTCTGCCGCGGGACCGGGAGATGGTTGCCCAGATCCACTCCATCAAGCGCCGCGTCCTCCCTTCGGGCAAGGTTGCCTTCGACGCCGAGCGGACGGGACGCGGACACGCCGACCGCTTCTGGGCCATCGCGTTGGCCTGCCAGAAGGAGTGTGGGTCCGCGCCGAGCGCGGAGACGGCCATCGGGGTGCGGGTGATCGGGTGAGCGGGCGGTCGGCGAGCGCTACCCTGGACCGCCGACCTTCGCTGCCTTGGAGATCCACGCGTGCGTTCGCTCGTCGAGGGCGTCCAGTACCGCCGCGAAGTCTTCGGGCACCCGGTCTTGGGCTCCTTGCCGCTTGCGCCACGTCGCCCAACGCGCCTGCGCCTCTTTGGGCATCCCTGCGAGTACTCCGGCAAGCGGCTTCAGAGCGACGCCTCGGTGCGAGGCGACGGCGCGCAGCGCTTCGATCACCTCATCCTCGATCAGGTCGCCCGGCACCAGCACGAAGAGGTCGGCGAAGTCGCGCCAGCGGGTGCTCGCGCGGCCCCGCTGGAGCGCGGTCACCAGCTTCTCCGCGACGACCATCGACTTGGGATAGGCCAGCACGTCGATGGGCTCGTCACCGAGCAGAACCGGGACGGCGGTTCGGATGGGCGCGGGGACCACCGGGTCGCCGACGTTCACGTCCACGCTGAGCTTGATCCGCGCCGTCGCCAGGCGCGCTTCGAGCACGGCACGCACGCCGGGGTACACGTCATCGTCTCGAATGGGGTTCGCGGTGGTCGTATCGAGCAGGAACACCACGCCGTCATCGACATCCACCGACGCGATCTCGATGACAAGCTGCTCCACGAATGCGGGGTCATTGTCGGTCCGCAGGGCCAGGAGATCCACGTCGCGTGTGGCTCGACGCAGGTCGAAGGCGGCGAGCAGCAGCCCGCCCTTCAACACGAGCCGCTCGTCGTGTCGTGACCGGGTGAGGCGGCGAAGGAAGCCTTCCAGAACATAGAGTTGGAGAAGCTCGGCGGTGGCGCGCTTCTGCGCTCGCGCGAGGCGCTGGAGCGCGAGGTGCCGTGAGCCGGCGAGGTCGGCGTGGGTGGGTTTCGGTTTCACGAGAGAATCCTGAGCGCCTGCAGCAGGGAGGGCTCGACCTTGGGGAAGTTCCGCGCCATCGCGAGGAGGTCGGCTGGTGTCGCCCCCGCCCGCTTCAGCCAGCGCCGGAGAGCCTCGATGGCCAGATCCTCGCCCACCTGGTGGCGAAGTCGAAAGGCATCGATGACGCTGCGCTCGGCGCTGTAGAGCCCCAGGGAGAGGCCCTCGTCGACCTCGATAGCCCCCCGGCCAACGAGGAATGTGTCCTCGCGGAAGCGGTGCCAACGAACCGGAGCCCTGACCCTCGGAGGACGCCTCGAGCGAGGCAAGACGACATCGATCTCGGAGGGGACGGCGTCGGTCAGGTCGTGGAGTGACAGGGCGGAAGTCAGACACAGTGTGGCTTTGGGCGCACGGAGCGCGATCTCGATCCGGTCGAGGTCAGCGGGCGGCGCATCGGCCTTGCGGTAGAGCCCGTGGCCCAGGCGCTCCAGGACCCCGTCGGCGACGAGTCCTCGGAGGCGACGATCCGACAAGCCGCGCTTCTGGGCGAGGCTGTAGGAGAACGCGTTGGGCAGGGCGTCGATCATCATGCGGCAAAGTGTAGCCACGTCCAGGCAACGTGGCGACATTTTCCGTCGCGCCAGCCGCGAGTGCGTCCCCGCGAAGGAATGACCGGCCTTTGCCCTCCACAAATGTCCAAGGGGTGACGTCCTCGCATCGGCGCTTTGCTGACTTCATTTGTGGGTTGTCGACCTCGTAGCGTGTCCCCATTTGGACTCTGCCCGCCTTTGTCTCTGTGGAGGCGAGGCGCGCGGCTCTCCCCATCGTCATCGAACCCTTCGCGTAGGCGTGCACCACGCGCGAAGGTGGCTGCAGGTGGCTCGGTTAGATGGTGGCTTCTCCGGCTGCTCGGTCGGCCTTCACCCCGAATGCCTGGAGCTCGTCGACGTAGTCGAAGCGCGTTGCCCACACGCGCTCCCGGATCCGCCCGGGGCCATCGGCTCGGGTGAACAGGAGCGCGAAGAGAGGCTGGTGATCGCTGTAGATGCCCACGCTGGTCACCTCGATGTCGATGGCTCGCAGGCGGGGCGGTGCCGTCGCCTGCACCGAGGTCGGAGTCCAGTGGAACTCGACCCCCATCTGCTCGAGGAGCTGGCACTCGGCGGCCAGGCCCTGTCAGACCAGGTGCATCTGAGCTGCGGACACCTTCAGCTCCACGTCGAGCATGAGGCCCAGCACCAGGAAGGTCATGACCTCGCTGAGGTCGGGCGTGAGGTAGAAGGCGTGCGGGACCACAGCCGAGATCCGTAGTGGAGGGCGGAGGGTGATCTGCGAGCAGTCGGCCTCCACGAGGGCTCCCTTGAGCGCCGCGAATCGGATGAGGTCGGTGACGTCTGGCTTCGGGTAGGGATGGACTACCCGGGTCGGTCCCCCGCCGCCTCCGAGGCCTGCGATGAGCGCGGTCTTGGTGGCACCGGAGATGCGGGGGCCCGTGAGCACCTCGACGCTCTCCGAGTAGTCGAAGATGTCGTGGTCAGCGGCGGTCCACTGGTCCGACCTTCCCAGCGTCCAACCTCCGGGCTCGGGGGCGAAGCTGGCCCCGTGACGGCGAAGCACCTCGAGCATGTGGCTCACGGGCCTCTTTCTCGCTGGACCATCACCGATCTCGCATCCACCTGTCTGGGCGAAACGCAGGGCTTCTCCGGCCCCGAGCAGGGCAGGGACCAGGTACAGGGCGCCGTGGATTTGCGAGCTGAGGGCGGGATCGAGGCTCCCTCCTGCCACGGCCGTGGCGTCGAGTTCCAGGTGGCTTCCGGCCCTGGAGACCTGGACGCCACGGGCACGTAGCAGGGCGGTCAGCACGGTCGTTTCCAGAATGTCCGGAGCGTTGTCGATGACCAGTCGGGACCGGGAGGACACCGTTCCGGCCAGGACGGACACCAGCGAGTGCTTGAACCCCAGGACCTCCGTCTCTCCTCCACGAAGGTGCCTCGCGTCGAGGGTCCAGGTGGAGACCATCACCTCCCCCCAGCCAGGGCGAGCAGCGCGCGGGGAAGGTCTTCTGGACTGGGGATGGTCAAGCGGACGGAGAGGGGGTGGCCTGGACGCTCCGGCACCACACGCATGCGGACCTTGTGGTGCTCGAGGCTGCGGAGCAGGGCGCGCGGGGTTGCTGTGGACGGGGCTCCTACGAGGATGAAGTTCGCGGCGGACGGACGGGGGGCCCAACCTGGCCAGGCCGACAGCTCTTGGTGGACGCGAGCCCGCCAGCTTCGGACATCCGTGGCGAGTTCTGCGAAGTCATCGCGGTACAGCATGGCGAAGCGCGCGAAGTCCAGGGCCGCCTGGGAGACCTCGTTCAGCATCCGGCACCGCCTCAGCTCGCCCACCAGGGGGGGGCTGGCGAAAAGGAAGGCGAGCCGGAGGCCGGCGGCGCCGTGTGACTTCGACAGGGTCCTCAGCACGATCAGGTTGGGGAGATCGGCCACGAGAGGGGTGTGGTCGATGGGAGCGAAGTCACCGTAGGCTTCGTCCACGATGAGGAGGGCCCCCGCCCTGGCGCACGAGGCTGCGAGCTCCGCCGCCACCGGGAGCTCCAAGAGCTCACCGTCCTGTCCGTTCGGGTTCTCCAGGAAGACCATGCAGGGACCCTCCTCGCGGAGGGCTTGCTCCAGTCGCTGGGCGAGGCTGGCCCGATCCCCCTCCCCAGGGGGGAGTCGCCGGATCCTCAGCCCTGCGGCGACCACGGCTCGCTCGGTCCCGGCGTAGCAGTGCGCTGGAAGGATGCAGCGACCGGTCCCGCCGAGGGTGTGGGCAAGCGCTCGAAGAGCGCCGTCGGAGCCGGCTGCGAGGCAGACCTGCTCAGGGCGACACCCTAGTCCTGCCGCGACCGCCCCGAGGGTGTCGTCGAACACGGGGTACCGTGAGAGCTGGCGGGTGCGTCCTTCCCAGGTGTCAAAGCGCTCCCAGATCGCTCGGAGCTTCGGGTGCTGGAGCTCGTTGCTCTTGAGGTTCAGCCAGTCCCGCGCGTCGTTCTTGCTGAAGTCCTCGAGCTGGCGGACGTGGGGGTTGCAGTGGGAGAGCAGGCCGGGGTGGCTCAAGATCCGCTCGGACACCCTTGTGCGGCGGTCTCCAGGAGTCCGGTGGAGCAGCTGGTACAGCTCTCGCCGGTGGGAGAGACCGAGGGGCGAGCCCGGCTGAAGCAGCTGGCGGTTTGCGGTCGCCAGGGCGTTCACCGGCCCCTCCACCGGGAGTGCCTGGTAGTCCGTGTAGAGGGTGGGCCGAACACGGTGACCGGCCTCGAGAGCCTGGTCCAGGGCCGTCCTCGCGTGCGCCAGGGGCTCGCCGAGCATGCCCAGCATCACGAAGCAATTCAGCTCGATGTCGGCCCGCAAGCACCACTCGGAGACCTCTTCGAAGCGACCCAGGGTGGCAGCCTTCGCCCCTGGGAGGTGCTCACGCGCGGTGGGCAGGTGAGTGGTCTCCAGCCCTACGCTCACGCGTACACAACCGGCCTCGGCCATGGTCCTGAGGAGGCCCTCGTTGAGGTGGCCGAGGGTGGTGACACACTTCCATCTCAAGGCGGGCAGTCGATCCCGTGTCGCCTCGCAGAACTCCTCCACCCAGCGGCGTCGAAGGGTGAATGTAGGTGCGTAGAAGGACACGTAGTCGAAGGGACGATGGCTCAGAGAGGACTCGATGTAGTCGAGGGTCCGCTGAACCGAGAGCCTGCGATCCGCTGAGCCCTGCTGCTTGGGCACGTCGCAGAATGCGCACCCGACCGGGCAGCCACGAGCCAGGGGGACGACCAGCTCGCGGCGGTCCGGGATGCCACAGAACTTGTCGAGGTCGTCGGAATACAGTCTCTCGTAGGCGTCGTATGGGATCTCACGGACGTCGGGCAGCGACCAACGAGGGGCGGGCAGGAAGGCTCCGGGAGCTCCCTTTTCGAAGGTCTCGGGTCCCGTTCGGAGCATGACGCCGCGGGTAGGGAGACCGTCGACCAGGTGATCGACGTAGGAGCCTACGGCGTCCTCGTAGTCTCCTGACCAGGCAATGGCGTCGAAGAGGAGCCCGGTGAAGAGCTGCGGGCGGAGCCGTGAGGCTCGGCCGAAGGTGAGGAGGCGGGCTTGGGGCTGGAGCTCCCGGCAGTAGTGAAGGAAGCGTTCGATGCCGTCGATGGCGTCGAAGTCGTTGAAGACCGCAATCAGGTCGAAGTCGTCGGCGACCAGTAGCCGACACACCGTGCGCCAGGTGGCCTGGAGGGCCCCGAAGTCACGTGTCACCACGTCGTGGCCGCGATCCCGCAGGTACTGGGGCATGTGGGAGATGCTGCTAGTGTGGAAGCGGGCGCTGGTGTTGGAAGCGCTCCGGCTGGCCTGGGCGATGAGCTGGGCGGAGATGTCCACTCCCGTGACGGTCGCCCCCTGGGAGAACGCCCACCGGCTCAGCACACCCTCGCCGCAGGCGAGGTCGAGGAACCGAGTGCCTTCGACCTGTCCGAGGAGGGGAAGGAAAGCTGGGTCGTGGAATTCGTGCCGGAAGAAGTCCCAGCGACGGCTCACTCCACGTCCCCAGGCAGAGGCGTTGGCTTCCCAGAGCTCGCGGACATCGGCCTCGGAGAGGTGCTTCGTCTCATCGGTCGGAGCAGCCATCAGGAGTCCTCCGTGTGGTGGCGTCGGGAGCGCAGGCTGGCGGCTCTCTTGTAGCCCCCGGGGCGGCCGTCCTGCCCGTGGAGCGCGAGTGCCTCGGCAAAGTCCGTCCAGTCCTCCTCGGACATGCCATCGGCACCGGTTTCGAGGGTCACCTCGCGACGCAAGTCGCCTCGAAGGGCGGAGCGGTGGACGGGAACCAGGCTCAGGAAGGGAGACCTCGATGAGAGCACGATGGGGGTGTCCGCCTTCTTGAGCCGGATGGTCTGGATGAGGGGACCGAACCACCATGAGGTGTTGATGATTCCCTCGAAGGAGTCGTACGACGGCGAGCGTGGGAAGTTGGCGGGGGGCGTACCACCAGGAGCCAGTCGGGTGGGGTACGAGCGACCAGACCGGTCCAGATCTGCACGAGGCCAGGCTCCGGGAGCCCGGTCAGCATGTGCGGAAGAGGCGTCCCTCGCGGGGCCCTGGTCCCTTCGTCTTCGGCGAGGGGGTAGCGGATGTTGCCGAGAGGCACCCACCCTCCGGCCTCGGGCGACAGCCAGGAGGCGGTTGTTCCGTCCCACTGGAGGATGAGGTCGAAGGGGAGGTAGCCGTACCAGCCTTGCCCGCTCGCGAGCGCGAAGGGCTCGCAGTGCTGCACCGCACGGACCTGTGCGGTGCCCTTCAGGGACGGGCTTGCGACCTGTGCCGAAGGAGCTCCGGGGAAGAGCTGACGGATGACGAAGGGACCGGACGGTGTCATGCGGCCGACGGGGCTACCAGGCCGCTACCATGTCATCCCCGAGTTCGATAGCCTTGTTCAATGCTTCGAGCTCCTTGACTCCGAGCTCCTCGCCCGCTTCAAGGCGAGCCTTGAGCTCCGAGAGCCGTTCCTCGAGGCACGTGATGTTTCGCTTGATCAGGCGATTGGTCTGGACGGTCCTGTCGCTGACGGACTTGGGATCGGACATGACAGTTCTCCTCGGTGGGGGGACGAGCCAGGGTTCCGATATCGTAGCCCGGGACGAGAATCCTATCGCATGTCGGCACAAATCGGAAGGGCCCGCGCCACCCGGGAGTGTCGGGCGTGATTCGTGACCCGGTCACGGCGGTGTGATCTGGTCAGTCCAATGATCGACATGGGGTGAGTTGGGCGGTACCGGGGCGGTGCTTCAAACCCAGCCCCGGGACAACCCCGGAGGAGTGCCGCCCCGTGACCGCCCTCTCCCAGAACGCACGTGACACCGACTCGGTCAAGGCCCACCTGCGAGAGCGCTTCGCCGCTCTCCTCGACGACCTCGTCCGTGACGCTGACGGACTCACGGGCCGGGGACTGGAGGAGTCCGTGTGGGAGGTGCTCACGGAACTCGGTCGAGAGCTTCTCTCGGCGATGCTGGCCCTGGCCTGTTGGTCTGCGGCTCGCGCGGATGGGGTGGAGAAGAGGGCTGTGCGGCTCCGGCTGGACCGCGACTACTGGCTGACTCAGACCACCACTCTGGGCGTTGTGAGCGTGCCGCTGTTTGCCTATCGCGACGAGGACGGCCGGGTCCAGAGTCCCGCGAAGAAGGCGGTGTTCCCGCTGCATCCGAAGTACCGGTCCTCTGAGCTGTGCCTGGAGTGGGAGAGCCGTCTCGGCGGCCAGCTCCCGTTCCGCCAGGCCCAAGAAGGCCTCACGTTCTTCACCCATGGAGCCACCCAACTCGAGGACAGCACCATCGCCCGGCACACGGCCCTCATCGGCGCGGTGCTCGACCGCCGTTTGACCTACCGCTCCCCCGAGGCCATCGCCGAGTTGCTTCGCACCCGGGCCACCCGTGACACCGAGACCGGGCGGCCACTGCTGTACCTCTCCACCGATGCCCACGCCCTGCGTCGCTATGTCGACGACAGCTTCGAGGCCCCGTGGAAGATGGTCAACGGCATCCGCATGTGGTGCGTGGACGAGAGCACCGGACAGGTCGTGCACCTCGGCGGCGAGTACACCTGGGGAGACTGCCGTGAGGTCGCCGACCGCTTCGCAAGCCTCGTAGATGCCTACATCCCCGATGGCGATGCCTCCCCGCAGGTGGTGCTGCTTACCAACGGCATGGAGTGGATCCGCACCTGGGTGATGCCGCAGATGCCCACTAAGACGGTGTGTATCCTCGATTTCTACCATGCCTTGGAGCACATCGCGGCCTTCGCCGGGGAGCGCTTCGGTGCGGGCAGCAAGGCCGCCAAGGCCTGGACAGCATGGGTGCGCGCAGCGCTGTTCGGCAAGCGCGGCTACGAGCGCACGCCCCAGAAGTCGCGTCGGGGGCATACCAAGCGCAGGCGGGCCCGTCGCCGCAGACGCATCGTTCACCGCTCCGCCAACTGCCACGGTGCCGGAGAAGCGCTCGCGCGCGAACTGATCGAGAAGGAGGTCCCCCGGCTCGTACTGAAAGACGACGGTCCCATCCCGGCGATAGACCTCGAGATGCCCGTTGTGCGTGCGCGGTAGCTTGGGCACGAGGACCTTTAGCCCGG
>PDWJ01006542.1_pt1 | contig 14757 bp, 11 predicted proteins | sample 1430881 | NCBI WGS metagenome assembly PDWJ01 (sample SAMN01162460, study PRJNA174530) | Oral metagenome, whole genome shotgun sequencing project. | biome: Marine environment; feature: Marine mammal; material: Swab sample of the gingival sulcus; isolation source: swab sample of gingival sulcus... | reverse complement strand
GGTCACACCGAACAGACGATCCATGCGCGCCATGGTCACGGCGTGGTGGGTGATGATCAGGAACCGGGTGTCGGTGCGCCGCGTCATCTCGTCCAGCATATCGCAGAACCGGGTGACATTGGCGTCATCCAGCGGCGCGTCCACCTCGTCCAGCACACAGATCGGCGCGGGATTGGCCAGGAACACGCCAAAGATCAGCGCCAGCGCGGTCAGGGTCTGTTCGCCCCCCGACAACAGGCTGAGGGTCGACAGCTTCTTGCCCGGCGGCTGGCACATGATCTCCAGCCCCGCTTCCAGAGGGTCATCCGACTCGACCAGCACCAGCTTGGCCTCGCCCCCACCGAACAGATGGGTAAACAACATGCGGAAGTTGTCGTTGACCTGCTCGAACGCCGTCAAAAGGCGCTCGCGGCCTTCCTTGTTCAGGCTGGCAATCCCGGTGCGCAGGGCGCGAATGGCCTCTTCCAGATCGGTCTTTTCCCTGACCAGCGCGTCGTGTTCTTCCTGCACCTCCCTGGCGTCTTCCTCGGCGCGCAGGTTCACCGCGCCCAGCGCATCGCGCTGGCGTTTCAGGCGGTTCACATCATGTTCGATCTGGTCCGAGCCGGGCATCTGATCCGGGTTCACATCCAGACTGTCCAGCAGCTCTTGCGGCGAGACCTCCTGTTCTTCCTCGATACGTTCAGCGGCATAGGCGACAGTCTCGCGCGCAGCATCTGCGCGGGCCTCGGCGCGAGCGCGGGCCTCGCGGGCCTCGCCCGCCATGCGCGCGGCATCGCGTTCGGTATTGGCGGCCTCGCGTTCGTGGTGTTCGCCCTCGGCCAGCGCATCGGCGGCCAGCCTGCGCCGCTCTTCGGCCTCATCAATCGCGGCGGACAGTTCCTCGCGCTTGGCGGCCAGTTCGCCGGGGGCGGCGGTGGCGTCATACAGCTCTTCGGTCGAGCCTTCGCGCCGCTCTTCCAACTCGGCAATGCGCCGTTCCGCCGTGTCCAACCGGTGGCGCCAGCCGCTGATTTCCTTGGTGATTTCCTGACTGCGCTTCAGCCGTGCCTCGCCCTCGCGGCGCAATTCGTCATGGGCCGAGCGGCGCGACATCATCGTCATGCGCGCGGCTTCGACCGTCATCCTGATGTCTTCGACCTGATGGCGGGCGGCGTCCAGATCGCCCAGATCGGCCACGGCGCGCTCGGCCTCGGTCAGACGCTGGCGGGCGCCCATTGCCTCTTCCTCGTGGCGGTTCACGGCCAGGCCCAGGTTTTCCAACGTGCCGCCCGCGATATTGCGATCCGCCTCGGCGCGGGACAGGGCGCGCATGGCTTCGGTCACGGCACGGTCGGCATCGCGGCGGCGTTCACGGGCCAGCTTGTCGGCCTCGGTGGTCAGGACCAGCTGTTCCTTCAGCATGTCATGGGCGGCGCGGGCCCCATCGGCGCGGGCGGTGGCCTCTTCCAGATCCTGTTTCAGTTCCTGCAAACGGTTAAGCTGTTCCAGCCGCAGCGCCGCGGTCGAGGGCGCATCCTCCGCCCCCGCGCGGAACCCGTCCCAGCGCCACAGATCGCCTTCGACCGAGACCAGCCGCTGACCGGGCTGCAACGCCTCTTGCAGGCGCGGCGCGTCCTCGGGTTCCACCAGCCCGACCTGCGACATGCGGCGGGCCAGGACTTCGGGCACGGTGACGTGGTTGGTCAGGGCCATGACCCCTTCGGGCAGCGGTTGCGCCTTGGGATAACCCGGCAGCGTTGCCCAGCCCGACGCCGCTTCCCCTTCAATCACCGGCGCGCGCAGATCATCCGCCAGCGCCGCGCCCAGCGCCTTTTCATAGCCCGGCTTGACCCGCACCAGATCCAGCACCTGCCCCTGTTCCGAACTGTCGCGCGCCACCAGACGGGCCAGAGCCTGCACCTCGGCGTGGAGCGCGTTGACCTCGCCCTCGGCAGAGGAGCGCGCGGCGCGGGCATCGGCCTCGCGCGCCTGAGCGTCAGACCGCGCCTCGTCGGCAGCCACCAGCGCCTCTTCGGCCATCTCGGCGGTCTCGCTGGCCTGCTCCTGCGCCTCGGTCGCCTGTTCGAACGCCTGCTCGGATCGGCTCAGGGCGGCGCGGGCCTCGTCCATGGCGGTGCGGGCCCTGGTGGCCTCGCCCTCGGATTTCGACAGGGTTTTCTGGCTGTCTTCCAACAGGCGATGCGCGGATTGATGGCGCGCGGCAAGGCGGGCGACATCCTCGGTCAACCGGGTCAGATCGCTTTCGCGCTCTTCCAACACGCTGGCCGCCTCGCGTGCGGCCTCGCGGGCCTCGTCCAGCCGCGCGTCATGCCCTTCGCTGGCCCTGGACAGTTGATCCTGTTCCCATTCCAGCCGTTCGATGGTTTCCCCGGCGTCCTTGTTCAGCCCGCTTTCGCGGTCGATATCCTGCCCCAGCTGGTCGATGCGCCGTTTCAGTGTCTCGATCCGCTCCAGCGCCTGCGCCTCCTGATCCGACAGCGTGTCGCGCTGCACCTGGAGCCGTTGCAGCACGGCGGCGGCGATGGCCTCTTCCTCGCGCAGGGCGGGCAGCTTGTCTTCGGCGGCCTCGCGCAGCCTGGTGGCATTGCGGGCGTTGGCCTCGGCGCGGGCGGCAAGGGTGGTGCGCTCGGTCAGCTCGGCCTCGGCCACCGCGCGGGCCTCGTCGGCCTCTTTCCAGCGGCGATACAGCAACAGCCCCTCGGACTTGCGCAGCTCTTCACCGATTGCGCGATACCGCTGCGCCTGCCGTGCCTGCCGTGCCAGTTGCGCCAGTTGCGCGGCCAGTTGTTCGATCACATCATCAACGCGCAGCAGGTTGGCCTCTGTCCCCTTCAGCTTCAGCTCTGCCTCGTGGCGGCGACGATACAGGCCCGAGATCCCGGCGGCCTCTTCCAGCACCTTGCGCCGCGCCTTGGGCTTGGCGTTGATCAGTTCGGAAATCTGCCCCTGCCGCACCAGCGAGGGCGAATGCGCCCCGGTCGAGGCATCGGCGAACAACATCTGCACATCGCGCGCCCGCACGTCCTTGCTGTTGACCTTGTAGGCCGACCCGGCATCGCGGGTGATCCGCCGCACGATGTCCAGATTGTCGGAATCGTTGAACCCGGCGGGGGCAAGCCGTTCGCTGTTGTCCATCGACAGGGACACTTCGGCAAAGTTGCGCGCGGGCCGGGACGAGGCCCCGGCAAAGATCACGTCCTCCATCCCCGCGCCGCGCATCGCCTTGGCGCGGGTTTCGCCCATGACCCAGCGCAGCGCCTCCAGCAGGTTCGACTTGCCACAGCCATTCGGCCCGACCACGCCGGTCAGCCCGTCCGCGATCACCAGATCGGTCGGGTCGACGAAGCTCTTGAAGCCATTCAGTCTGAGTTTGCTGAAACGCACGCGGCGGATTCCTGATTGATTCCCGTAATCTGCAATTCTTTGAGCGCAGCGCACGCGAGTCAATGGCCGCCCCCACAATCTTGGGAAAACCCGCAAGTTATCCACAAGATATCGTGGTTGCGGGGCGGGACAATCCGCTGCACCCTGCGCCCAAGCAGCATGAGGCCCCTGACCGTGACCCTTGAAACCACACCCCCTGTGACCATCACCCCCGGCGACCCGCGTGATCCGCAAGCCACCGCCTTGCTGAAGCAGTCCCACGCGCTGATGGAAAGCCTGTTTCCCCCCGAGGACAACCATTTCCTGGATATATCCGAACTGTGTACGCCCACGATTGCCTTCTTTGTGGCCCGTCAGGGCGACAGGGTTCTGGGCACCGCCGCACTGGCGGATCGGGGCAGCTATGGCGAGGTGAAAAGCATGTTTGTCTCGCCCGATGCGCGGGGGCTGGGCATCGGGCAGAAACTGCTGAAGCGGTTGGAGGCCCAGGCCCGCGCGCAGGGGCACAGGGCGATGAAGCTGGAAACCGGATCGCTTTTGCACGAGGCACATCGGCTCTATGCGCGGGGCGGGTTCCGTGAATGCGGGCCGTTTGGCGATTACACGGCGAATTCTACGTCCCTGTTCATGGAAAAACCGCTGGAGACCCTGCCGTGACCGCCTATGAGATCGACGGGGCGCGGTTTGACGATTTCGACGGGTTCTGTGACGAGATCTCGCGCCAGCTGATCCCGGGCGCCAATTGGGGGCGGACCCTCAATGCGTTCAATGACCTTTTGCGTGGCGGGTTCGGCACGCCCGAGGGGGGCTTTCACCTGATCTGGCGCAATGCGGACCTGTCGCGCGACCGGCTGGGTCGCGCCGAGACCCTGCGCCTGTTGCGCGCACAGCTCAAGACCGCAACGCCGCCGCAGCGCGCCCTGGTACTGGAGGACATCGAAGACGTGCTGCGCGGCAGCGGCGATACCTTGTTCGACTGGCTGGTGATGATCGTGCAGGAACACGGGCCGGGCGGAAGTGAAAGCGAGGATAACGTGACCCTGACCCTCTACGGGTCGGACGGGCAGGAGATCGCCCCGTGAAAACAATCGGCATTCTGGACGGCATGTCTGCCGCCTCGACCCAGACCGATTACAAGCAGCTTTGCGATGGCATCGAACATGTCGGCAACCGTTCTTGCGCCGGTCCTTCCGAGGTGGGCCTTGAGCTTTGAGAACACCATTTCGATGGGATTGAGATCGGGGCTGTATGATGGCGGGAACAGGAGCCAGCATCCAGCGTCTCGCATGGCCTTGACGACGTCGGCCTTCTTGTGGGTGGCGAGATTGGCGAGAATGACAACGGCCCCGGGAGCCAGTTCCGGGACCGGCACTGGTCAAGAACGTGCGATGCGGATCCAGTGTTTTCCCCTTCCCTTGGGGCGGCCCCGAGGCGCCGCTCGGGCCCGGGTCAGGCGATTGTCGGGCGGGGTTTTACGGCCGTGCAGCGCGAAAAGCAGCCGGCGGGGTGTTTCCAGCCGTCCGAACCCGCCGAGATCAAGCGGGATGACCGCAACCAGTGGGCGACGATCCTTGCGCCGGGGATCATCAGCGGCATCAACGCGACGTGATGTATCGCGCCTTTCTGAAGGTCGCCCTCATCGTCGACAAGATCAACGGTTGACACGCCCCACCCACGGGCTCACCATTCGATTTCATTCCGATCCTCCCAGTGTGGCCTGGGGGCCTGAGAGCTTGGCGGGCTCAGCCAAAGACACGGGTGCCAGCGACCCAGGTGCCCAATACGCGGCCTTCCATGCGGGCGCCGTCGAAGGGGGTGTTGCGGGACTTGGAGTGCAGGGTGAACCGGTCCAGCACGAAGGGGGCGTCAGGATCGAACAGCACCAGATCGGCAGGGGCGCCCCGGGTCAGGCGCCCTCCGGGCAGGCCAAAGCGGCGGGCCGGGTTCAGCGACATGGCGCGCCACAGGGTGGGCAGGTCGATCAGCCCGGCATGGACCAGCCGCAGGGCGGCGGGCAGCAGGGTTTCCAGCGCCACCGCGCCCGAGGCGGCCTCTTCGAAGGGCAGGCGTTTGCTTTCCTCGTCCTGTGGAGTGTGCATTGAACAGACCACATCCACCAGGCCCGAGGCGACAGCTGCGACCATGGCCAGCCGGTCGTCTTCGCTGCGCAGCGGGGGTTTGAGCTTGAAGAAGGTGCGATAATCACCCACGTCCAGGTCATTCAGCGTCAGGTGGTGGATATTGACCCCGACCAGGGCCATGTCGCGTTCCAGCCCCATGCGTTCGGCCATGGGCGACACGGCAGGCAGCCCGCGCAGGCTGGCGAATTTGCCCGAGGTCACGGCGGCGCCTTTGGACAGGTCCGGTTCCTGCGGGTGGGCCACCACCAGCGCGCCCAAGGATTTCGCATAGGTCATGGCGCGGGCAAAGGTCTTGGGGTTGTCGATCACATGGTCGCAATCGGTGAAGGCGACGGCACCGGCGTCCTGGAGGAAGCCGACCTCGACCATTTCGCGCCCCTCGCGCCCTTTGGTCAGCGCGGCCATGGAGTACACATTGACCGGCGCCGCCTGGCTTGCGCGGCGGGTGACGAATTCCAGCGTTTCCGGGGTGTCCACGGCCGGGGTGGTGTCGGGGCGGATGACCATGGTGGTCACCCCGCCTGCCGCCGCCGCCGCGCCTGCGGTGCGGAAGCTTTCCTTGTGGCGCTCGCCGGGTTCGCCGATCTTGACGCCGATGTCGACAATGCCCGGGGCCAGACATTTGCCGTGGCAGTCGATGACCTCGCCCTGTGCGGGTCCGTTCAGGGCCGAAATCACGCCCTTGTCCACGGTCAGGCTGCCGACCTCATCCGAGCCGGTTTCCGGGTTGATCAGGCGGGCATTGGTGAAGGTGGTGGTCATGGCATGTCCTTGGGTCGGGCGTCCGGGGTCGGGCGTTGGGTGCCTGTTTGCCATGGATTGTCCTTGGCGGGAAGGGTCTCTGTGTGGCGGAGGGCCAACGCTGCGGTTGGTCTCACCCGAATCGGGTCGGGTGGGGCGTGTCCGGTGCGACAGCCCGTCTTGTCGGAAGACGGGCGTTGTTCAGGGCCGGCGCTCTGCCAGGATGGGCCAGAGCTTTTCACCCCAGTGCCTTGCGGGCGTCATGCTCAGGCCAGGCCGATGCTTTCCGACCAGGCATCGTGGGCCTGTGACACCTGCGTGACCGTTTTCATGAACCGACGGGTCAGGGGGGTCAGGCCCGGGCGCGCGGGATAGACGAAATGCGACACATGTGACAGGTCGGACACGACCGGGCGGAAGGTTACGTCAGAGGGCAGGAACCCCGCCACGGGAAACGGGCTGAGAAAGGCGACAACGCCGATCCTTTCAACAAAGGCGATGGCGGATTCCGCAGTCGAGGTCTCGACGGCGACTTTTTGTGTGCAGCCCAGCCGCTCCATCAGCCGGTCGACATATTCGCGGGTGGCGTGGCGGCGCGACAGGCCAACCACGTCAAGCCGGTCACAGCGCGCGATGTCGACGATGCGTTCGCGCGCCAGCGGGTGGTCCTTGCGCATGAAACAGCCCATGCGCGCCCGGCGGAAGGGCGTTGCGCGCACCGCTTCATGTCCCGGTGCCGTGTCGGTCAGGCCAAGGTCCGCGCCACCTTCCGACACCAGTTCGAAGATCGCCGGTGAAGAGCGCACGTCGATCTGGATGTTGACATGCAGGTGCGTTCTGAGAAACAGCGCGACCGCCTCTTGCAGGAAGCCCGAGGCATAGGAGGGGGGCGCGGCGATGCGCAGGGTCTCGGACCTTTGTGCCAGACCGGGGCTGTAGCGCATGCTGTCGATGGCGTCGAACACCCGCACCGAGGCGTCGAAGAACTCCAGCGCCGCCTGGGTGGGGCGCAAGCTGCGTCCCTGGCGTTCGAACAGCGGACGCGCCAGCTTGCCTTCGAGGCTGGAGAGCAGGCGGCTGACGGCGGGTTGCGAGATACCCATGCGGGCCGCGGCGGCGGTTGCCGTGCCAAGCTGCACAACGTGGTGCAGGGCCTCCATTTCCTTCAGGGTCCAGTCGGGTCTGCCGGGTTTGGTCATGCGAAAGCGGGGTGAATTCATGCTGTTTTGTTATGAACAATTTCCACAAGCATGAGAGAAAGTAAAGTATTCTGCGCCAAAGCCGTGTTGCGAGGGGGAACATGACTGCTGAATATGCCTGTGATCATGCCTATGTCGCGCTGCCCTCGTGCCTTGGGGGCGGGGCGCCGCTGCGCGGGCGGTTGCACGATTTGCAAGATCGGCTGGCCGATTTGCCGCCCGGGCAGCGCGTGCCGCTGATGATCTTTCTGGGCGGGTCGAACGACCGCGCGCAGGAAAAGGTCATCGAAGAGATGATCGTCGAGCGGCTGGGGTTTGCGCTCATTGCACCCAACACCCATGCCCGCGATGACCGTATCAGCTACAAATCCCCTGCCGCGCCCAGCCTGTACCGGCAAGTCCATGACATGCGCCGGGCAGAGGTGTCGGCGGTGATGGAACGCATCGCCGGGCTGGACCTCTTCGACCGGCGCCTTGTTGTGCTGGCCGGGTTGTCCGAGGGGGCCGTGGCGGCTGCGACCTGGCAGGGGGCGGGCGTTACCGCGCGGATCGCCATCGCCTGGAACTGCGAAAACAGCTATTTCGTTGACGATGTGCAGATCGCGGGCGATCCTGATACCACCCCGTTTCTGAACCTCAACGGCTATGAAGATGTCTTCTTCGGCCCCCGGTCCGACCTGGGCAAGCGCCACAATGTGCGGGGCCATGGGGCCGAGGCGCTGCGCGGGTTCAGACACGCCAAGGTGATCATCTATCCCGAGGTCGGCCACCGGGTGCTGGATCACCCCGAGGCCCGCGCCGATATCGTGCATTTCCTGCGCTATTGGAAAGACCGTCTTGCAAATGACGAAACAGGCCCGGACGCACCGGGCCACGCCTGAACACAAAAAGGGAGACCACAATAATGCGACATACCAGAAGACCCCTGACCGGCGCGGCCATCGCCGGGCTCATGCTTTCGGCGCTGCCTGCGCTGGCCGCCGACCTGACGGTCGGCATTGCCTCTGAGCCCAGCTCGGTCGATCCGCATTATCACAATCTGGGGCCGAACAACTCGGCCGCCCGCAACATCTATGACCGGCTGATCAATATGGATGCGCATATGCAGCTTCAGCCGGGGCTGGCGCTGTCGTGGAAAGCGGTGGACGACACCACCTGGGAGGTGAAGCTGCGCGAGGGGGTGAAGTTCCATGACGGGACCGATTTCAACGCCCATGACGTGATCTTCACCTTCGATCGCATCCCGCATGTGCCCAACAGCCCGTCCTCTTTCGCCAAGTTCTCCAAGACGATCGAGTCGATCGAGGCGGTGGACGATTACACCCTGCGCATCACCACCAAGGGCCGTCAGCCCCTGACGCCGAACAACCTCGCGCAGGTGGCGATTGTGTCCAAGGAAACCGTCGAAGAGTATTACGCCGCCCATTCGGACATTGCCGAAGACGTGCTGTCCATCGACAGTTCGCATTTCAACTCCGGTGCGCTGGCGGTCGGGACCGGCCCCTATACCCTGACCTCGTGGAAGCCGGGCGAGTCGATGATGCTGTCGGCCAATGCTGGCTATTGGGGCGGGGCGCCGGGCTTTGGCACCGTCGAGGTGCGTCCGCTCAAGAATGACGCGGCGCGTCTGGCGGCACTGATGTCGGGCGATGTGGACATGATCGACGCGGTGCCCACCGCCGATCTGAAGAATGTCGAGGCCGATGCCGAGCTGAATCTGTTCAGCCAGCCGTCGAACCTGGCGATCTATCTGCACCTGGATTCGGACCGCGAGGTCTCTCCCAATATCACCGCCAAGGATGGGAGCGAGATCGCCAACCCGCTGCGCGATGTGCGCGTGCGCGAGGCAATTTCGCGGGCGATCAACCGCGAAGGCATCGTGGCGCGGATCATGGATGGCGCGGCCTCACCGGCATCGCAGATGCTGCCCGCCGGTTTCTCGGGCGTGTCCGACAAGCTGGCGCCGATGCCCTATGACGTTGCCGGTGCCAAGGCGCTGCTGGCCGAAGCGGGCTATGGCGACGGGTTCAGGATGGTGATCAACGCGCCCAACGACCGTTATGTCAATGACGAGCAGATCGCCCAGGCCATCGCCCAGCTGCTGGCGCGGGTCGGGATCGAGATGTCGGTACAGACCGAGCCCAAGGCGACCTATTTCAAGAACGCCTCGGCGCTGAAATATTCGCTCATGCTGCTGGGCTGGGGCTCGTCCACCGGTGAACAGGGCTCGACGCTGATGTCGCTTCTGCACAGCTATGACAAGGAAGCGGGTCAGGGCACGTCGAACCGGGGCCGGTTCTCGGATGCGCAGGTTGACGCGCTTCTGGAAGACGCCATGTCGGATGTGGACGAAGCCTCGCGCTCGGGCAAGATCGCGCAGGCGGCGGAACGGGGGATCGGGGAGCTGTTCGGGGTCATCCCGGTGCATTACCAGATGAACTTCTGGGCCGCGCGTGACGGCGTTTCCTATACGCCGCGGGCGGACAACTATACCGTCCTCTCGGAAATCACCGCAAAGTGACGCAAACCGCGCGTCCCGTGGCCATGGCTGCGGGGCGCGCTCAGGCAAGTCTGGCCAGGAGGGCCGCCGCGCATGTTGCATTTTCTCGCACGAAGGCTGGTGCAAAGCCTGGCCGTTCTGTTGCTGATGTCATTCATCGTCTTCGTCGGCGTCTATGCCATCGGCAGCCCGGTGGATGTGCTGATCAACCCCGAGGCCACGCAGGCCGAATATGATGCCGCAGTCAAGGCGCTGGGCCTCGACAAGCCCTGGTACGAACAATATTTCATCTTTCTCGGCAATGTGATGCAGGGCAGCCTTGGCGACAGTTTCGTCTATAACGAACCGGCGCTGGAACTGATCCTGTCAAAGATGCCCGCCACGATCGAGCTGGCCCTGACGGCGATGGTGCTGGCCATTGGTCTGGGCATTCCGCTGGGCCTTCTGGCGGGGCTGAAGCCGGGCACCTGGATCGAGCGGTTCATCATGTCGTCGTCGATCCTGTTCTTTTCCCTGCCGACCTTCTGGGTCGGGCTGATGCTGATCATGGGGTTCTCGGTCTATATGGGGATCCTGCCCTCGGGCGGTCGGGGGGAGACCGTGGACCTGTTCGGGGTGCCGGTCAGCTTCCTGACCCTTGACGGGCTGTCGCATCTGGCCCTTCCGGCAATCAACCTTGCCATGTTCAAACTGGCGCTGGTCATGCGCCTGATCCGCGCCGGGGTGCAGGAAAACATGTTGACGGATTACGTGTCCTTTGCCCGGGCCAAGGGGGTGAAGGAACGGCGCATCGTGTCGTTTCACGTCTTGCGCAACATCCTGATCCCGGTGGTGACGGTGCTGGGGCTGGAGCTTGGCAATGTCATCGCCTTTGCCGTGGTGACCGAAAGCATCTTTGCATGGCCCGGCATGGGCAAGCTGCTGATCGACAGCATTGCCGTGCTCGACCGGCCGATCATCGTGGCCTATCTTCTGGTCACCGTGTCCATGTTCATCATCATCAACCTTGTGGTCGACCTGCTCTATTCGGCGCTCGACCCGCGTATCCGGCTGGAGGACATCAAGTCGTGACCAGGACCAACGCCCCCCGCGAAACAGTAGCCAGGGAAAGCTTCAGGGACACGCCACAGTGGCATTTCATCACGGATTTCTTCTCCAACCCCTTTGCGGTGATCGGCCTGGCCGGGCTGTTGCTGGTGGCGTTTGTCGCCATCTTTGCCCCGTGGATCGCACCGCAGAACCCCTATGACCTCGCGCAGCTCGACTTCATGGATGGCAACCTTGAGCCGGGCACACCCTCTGCCGCCGGGTTCACCTTCGTGCTTGGCTCGGACGATCAGGGGCGCGATGTGCTGTCCGGCATCATGTACGGGCTGCGCACCTCGCTGGCCATCGGCGCGGCATCGGCCTTTATCGCGCTGGCGATCGGGTCGGCCATCGGGCTGGTCTCGGCGTGGTTCGGCGGGCGCACCGACACGATCATCATGCGCATCGTCGAGGTGCAGATGAGCTTCCCGGCGGTGCTGATCGCGCTGGTGCTGCTGGCGGTCCTCGGGCAGGGGATCGAGAAGATCGTGATCGCCCTGGTCATGGTGCAATGGGCCTATTACGCGCGCACGGTGCGCGGGCTGGCTCTGGTCGAGAAGAACCGCGAATATATCGACGCGGCGCGCTGCCTGCGCTATTCGCAGCCGCGGATCATCTTTGGCCATCTGCTGCCCAACTGCACCCCGCCGCTGATCGTGATCGTGACGATGCAGGTGGCCCATGCCATCGCGCTGGAGGCCACGCTGTCCTTCCTGGGCATCGGCGTGCCGATCACCGAGCCATCGCTGGGGCTGCTGATCTCGAACGGCTATCACTATATGCAGAGCGGCCGCTATTGGCTGTCGGTCTATCCCGGTCTGGCGCTGTTGTTCACCATCGTGTCGATCAACCTTGTGGGCGACCATCTGCGCGACATCCTGAACCCGAGGTCGAGGGCACAATGACCGATACGATCCTTCACGTTGAAAACCTGATTGTCGATTTTCCACAACGCAAGGGGAAGGTCACGGCGCTGCGCGGGGTGCATCTGTCGATGGGCGCCGGCGAGATCGTCGGGCTGGTCGGAGAGTCCGGCTCGGGCAAATCCGTCTTTGCCAAGGCGCTGATGCGGCTGTTGCCGCCGCCGGGGCAGGTCAGTGACGGGCATATCCTGTTCAAGGGGCAGGACATTGCCACCCTTGAGGGCGAAGCCCTGCGGGGCCTGCGCGGCGACCGTATCGCGATGATCTTTCAGGACCCGATGGCAACGCTGAACCCGGTGATCCGGGTCGATGTGCAGATGATCGAGGCCATTCAGGCGCATCATCCCACCCGCAAGGACGTGGCCCGCCGGATGTGCATCGAGGCGCTGGAGAAAGTCGGCATCCCCTCCCCCGAAGAGCGCCTTTTGGCCTATCCGCACCAGCTGTCCGGCGGGATGCGCCAGCGGGTTGCCATCGCCATTGCCCTGCTCAACAAGCCCGACCTGATCCTCGCGGACGAGGCCACAACGGCGCTTGACGTGACCATTCAGGCGCAGATCCTTTATGAGGTGCGCAAGCTGTGCGAAGAGTCCGGCACGGCGCTGATCTGGGTCACTCATGATCTTGCCGTGGTGTCATCCATCGCGGACCGGATCGCGGTGATGTATGCCGGGCTGATCGTCGAATACGGGCCCGCCGCCGATGTCATCACCGCGCCGCGTCACCCCTATACCCGTGGGCTGATGGATTCCGTGCCGACCGAGGCCGGGCACGGCGAACCCCTGCGCCAGATCCCCGGCCTGATGCCCAGCCCGGGCAACCTGCCGCCCGGCTGTTCTTTCGCGCCCCGCTGTCAGCGCGCGACCGACCTCTGCCACGCTCAGGCGCCCGACCGCATCGAACAGGGCGAGCGCGTGTATCGCTGCCACCACCCCCTCAGGACCGGAGAAGACGCATGACCGATCCCACCCTGCTGTCCGTGTCCGGGTTGTCCAAGACCTTCGTCAAGCCGCTCGGCGCCCTTGACCGGATCACCAACGCCCTGCGCCTGTCACAGCGCGAGGCCGAGGCGGTGCGCGCTGTCGACAACGTGTCCTTTCAGCTCAGGCCCGGCGAGGCGCTGGGGCTGGTGGGGGAATCCGGTTGTGGCAAATCCACCATTGCCCGCATGGTCATGCGGCTGCTGCATCCGACCACGGGGCAGATCACCTTCAACGGCGCGGATCTGGACCGGATCGACAACAAGGACCTGCTGAAGATCCAGATGGTGTTTCAGGACCCGTATTCCTCGCTCAACCCGCGCAAGCGCATCTATAACCAGATCGACGAGGCGGTGTCCGTCCACAATATCGTGCCGCGTGACGAACGCGAAAGCTATCTGGAAGGTATCTTTGAACAATGCGGCATCGACCCGGGGTTGACCCGCCGCTATGCGCATCAGTTCTCAGGCGGTCAGCGACAGCGTTTCGGCATTGCCCGCGCGCTGGCGATGCAACCCGCGCTGATGGTCTGCGACGAACCGGTCGCGGCGCTGGACGTGTCGATTCAGGCACAGATCATCAACCTGTTTTCTGAATTGCGCGCGGCACGCGGGCTGGCCTATCTGTTCATCAGCCATGACCTTTCCGTGGTGCGCCACCTGTGTGACCGCGTGGCGGTGATGTATCTGGGCCGGATCGTCGAGGAAGGACCGGTCGAAGAGGTGCTGGACAATCCGCGTCACCCCTATACCCAGGCGCTGCAACAGGCCTCGCCACGGATCAGTGCCACGAAACAGATGTTCGAACCGATCCGGGGCGAGATCCCATCGCCGCTTGATCCGCCTTCGGGCTGTTATTTCCACCCGCGCTGTCCGCGCGCCACGCCCGAGTGCCGCAGCCAGGTGCCCGCCAGTCGCGAGACCGGCGGAGGCGTCACCGCAGCCTGTCATCTGGTATAGCCGGGCGCCGGGGGGTGTGGGGAGCGTGGGGGGCGCCCCCTGTGCGTTTCGCGGTTTCGCCGGTCCCGCCCGGAAGGGCGCAGGGACTGCCTGAAAGGGTTAGATTACGCGTGACATCTCTGATAGACGTCCCCGCGAGTCATAGCGAACCACCAGGAATCGGCAGAGAAACATGACTTGCAGAAGAAACCCCTGCGTGTGGTGCGGCTGGAACCTTTTCGCCGCGCAGCCCGCAGACCCCAAGGGAGGAAGACATGACCAAGAAAGTTCTGGTCGGCTATGATGGCAGCGGCGCTTGCAAGCGTGCGCTGGAATTTGCGGTGGCGCGGGCGCAGGAGCGTGGCTCGGCCATTCTGATTGCGCATGTGCTGGAATGGTCGCCCTATACGTTCCTGACGCCCACGGAGCTGGAAGAGCGCCACAAGCGGCGGGCGGAAGAGATGAAGCGCGCCGAAGAGGCCCTTCTGGCCCCGGTCGTGGCCGAGGTCGCGGCGCAGAACGTGCCGGTCGAAACCGCGCTGCGCTATGGCCATATCTCGGATACGCTGTGCGAGATTGCAAAGGAAACCGGGGTGCAACAGATCATCCTGGGCCGTGATGGCAGTTCCAGCCTGTCGCAGCGCCTGTTCGGCTCGGTTGCGAGTTCCGTTGCACAGGCCGCCACTGTCCCCGTGACCATCGTTCCCTGAACCTGACAGGAAGTCCCATGACAATGACAAAGACACGTTCGGCCCTGACGGCTGCGGCGCTTGCCGCGGCGCCCGTTCCGGCCATGGCCCAATCCATCGACGAGACGGTCAACCAGCTGTTTGCCAATTCCACCGGCTGGTTCGTCACGCTC
>PDWJ01006240.1_pt1 | contig 14759 bp, 18 predicted proteins | sample 1430881 | NCBI WGS metagenome assembly PDWJ01 (sample SAMN01162460, study PRJNA174530) | Oral metagenome, whole genome shotgun sequencing project. | biome: Marine environment; feature: Marine mammal; material: Swab sample of the gingival sulcus; isolation source: swab sample of gingival sulcus... | reverse complement strand
GTTGACGCCGGCAACAACGGCTTTTTTCTCAGTGATATTTAAACTCATATGTGATTACTCCGCTTATGAGGACCCATAAACCTGCCAACAAAAACATCGACAGGACCGGCAACCAACTAACGAAAGAAGACTAATCAAATGATTTGAATAAGTCTTTGCTCGGTCAGTGGCACCATCTACGCAGGATATCGGCTCTGTTCAACAAACAAAAACACGATGATTAAGCTTGCACTCCTACGGTCTTTGACGGCAGCCAAACTGACTGCCACACAAAGATGAGAAACAGCAAAACCACTACTGTTTCCCAAAATACATCTAGATTTCCAAAGTTGAGGTATCTACCGAGATACCCGGCCCCATGGTGGTTGAAACAGCGACTTTTTGTAAAAAGACACCTTTGGCACTGGCCGGCTTCAACTTATTCAGATCGGCAATTAAAAATTCAATATTTTCTTTTAATTTGGCAGTCTCAAATGAGACATTACCTACTGATGCATGAATAATACCATTTTTGTCCGTTCTAAAGCGCACCTGGCCGCCTTTGGCATTTTTCACGGCAGTGGCCACATCAGCCGTGACCGTACCCACTTTAGGGTTAGGCATCAAGCCCTTGGGTCCCAAAATCGTCCCCAATTGGCCAACCACACGCATGGCATCCGGGCTGGCAATCACCACATCAAAGTCCAGGTTGCCACCTTTTATACTGTCTGCCAAATCTTCAAAACCAACGATATCAGCACCGGCTTCCTTGGCCGCTTCGGCGTTGGCATCCTGGGCAAATACCGCGACGCGGACACTTTTCCCGGTGCCGTTTGGCAAAGTAGAGGCACCGCGCACCACCTGGTCGGATTTTTTCGGGTCAATACCTAAATTAACGGCCACATCAACCGATTCGGTAAACTTAACCGATGATAACGACTTTAATAACTCCAATGCTTCTAAAGCATCGTAAGACTTGTTCGCATCGACTTTGCTGCGAATTTCCTGCATTCTTTTCGATAATTTAGCCATTGCTTATTCTCCGTCCTTATAAACCAAGCCCATAGAACGCGCCGTACCGGCAATGGTCTTAACCGCTGCATCCATATCGGCGGCGGTTAAATCCGGTTCTTTCATTTTGGCGATTTCTTCCAATTGTGCCCGTGTGACCGTACCGACTTTTTCGGTATTTGGACGGCCTGAGCCTTTGGGTACACCTGCCGCTTTACGCAATAACACGGCGGCCGGCGGTGTCTTGGTGACAAAAGTAAAACTTCTGTCGGAGAAAACGGTAATCACCACCGGAATAGGCAGACCTTTTTCCATTTCCTGTGTGGCGGCGTTAAACGCTTTACAGAATTCCATAATATTGACACCATGCTGACCCAAGGCAGGACCAACCGGTGGACTGGGGTTTGCGGCACCTGCACCAATTTGCAGTTTAATGTAGCCTTCGATTTTTTTAGCCATTAGATTTCCTCAACGGGTATTAGCGTCTTGCGACTCCCCGAAAAAATGTTAATAAAAATTACAACTTCTCGATATTACAACTTCTCGACCTGGTAAAATTCCAGCTCGACCGGTGTTGCCCGACCGAAAATTTCAACAGATACTTTTAGGCGGCTTTTTTCATAGTTGACTTGCTCAACGGTGGCATTAAAGTCAGAAAAAGGCCCGTCGGTAATACGGATTTCTTCACCCACCTCATATAAAGTGCGGGGTTTAGGCGTATCCGCTCCGTCCTGCATACGCTGCATAATGGCATCGACTTCTTTTTGCGTGAGCGGAAACGGCCTATCGGAGGTACCGCCAATAAAACCGCTGACATTAGGTGTATCTTTAACCAAATGCCAGGTTTCGTCATTGAGTTCCATCTCAATCAACACATAGCCCGGAAAGAATTTACGCTCAGAAGTTCTCCGCTTCCCTTCACGCACTTCGGAAACCTCTTCGGTAGGAATTAATATTTGCCCGAAGTATTCACCCAGTCCGGCGCGTTCAATGCGCTCGGTGATTAATTGCTTAACACGCATCTCGTACTGAGAATAAGCCTGCACGACATACCATTTCATACTCATAGCCACCTCAGCAATTAATTAACCACAATGCGTACAATTGAGCCAAACAGCCAATCTAGTACCAACACCAACATGGCAAATAAAAACACAATTGCCATAACCATCATGGTCGTGCGAATCACCGTATCACGATCCGGCTTGACGGTTTTACGCCATTCAATACGCGCCCCTTTTGCCAAATCAACGAAATTTTTATAACCCTGTGCCGGCAATAAACACAGCCAGCCCAGACCTGCCGCCACAACAAATGTCAGCAGTTTATTCAAACCCGCTCCGTCAGCCAGGAAAGACATCCCGGACATGCCTATAACCTTTGGTGCAAACACTAAGGCAATAATTACGGCAGCTACTGCCATAATATAAAATACGGCATCCTTTTTTTTGCCGGGCTGCGGCAGACCACCCTGTTTATGACCACGATGTTTCGCTTGCACACTACTCATTGATGATTAGTTCCTAAAAAATATAAATGGCAGGCGCGGAGAGAATCGAACTCCCATTAAAGGTTTTGGAAACCCTTGTCGTAACCATTGGACCACGCGCCTGTGGTATAAAAAAGAATAGCGAATAATACACCAGCGCCTTTTTTTTGACAAGATTTTTTATGCTTTTTTACTTTTATTTTTACCATGTTGCTATTTACACTAGCAAAATAATAAATCCTCAGGTACGGTGATTTTAATATTATAACGACTGCCTTCGATAATTTTTACCTCCAAGCCCATTGCTTCAATAGCGGATGCCTCATCAGTTGGAGGGTCACCAGTTAGATGGTCACGCCGCGCCTGCAAAGATTGTTGCAAAGACTGCCGTAACAAAGCAAAGCGAAACAGCTGCGGGGTTTGAGCCAGCCATAAATCTTCACGCGGGACGGTGGCAGTAATTATTTGTCCTTCGGCACGTTTGACGGTGGCGGTGATCTTTTCGGCAAGTATCCCCCCTACTTTATCGTATTTTAATGTCTGATACAGCTTTTCGATATCTTCAATGCTCACTAACGGACGGGCGGCATCATGTACCATCGCCCACTTAGGTGTTGTGCTCAATTTCCCCTTATCAGCCAGATCGGCTACAGCGGCCAGGGCATTGGCAACCGAATCAGCACGTTCTTTGCCGCCCAGGCAGGTGTGCACGCCCACCACATCAGCGGGTAAAACTACACCCTGCGATAAGGCCACCATAATTACCGTGTTGTGTTGATAATGTTTGGCCCATAGTTGCATTTTATCTACCGTGCGGGCAAGTATGGTTTTTCCTCTCACGGTAATAAATTGCTTGGCAATGCCCTGCCCCATACGTGTACCAAAACCGGCCGCGGGAATAATAATAGCAACCGAAGCCGCAGTCGAGGCAGTAGCCGGGGTAGTAGCCTGGGCAGCAGCCGGGGTAGTAGTCCGGGCAGTAGTCGGGTCGCTCATTGAGTCAACCATGCAGTTTTTCCAGTAAGCGCTGATAGGTTTGTTTTAGCGGCTCGATATCGGCAACTTTAACGCATTCGTTGACTTGATGAATAGTGGCATTGACAGGGCCAAATTCGACAACCTGCACGCCAAACGGAGCGACAAACCGGGCATCACTGGTGCCACCGCTGGTGGACAGCACAGGGGTAACACCCAGCACCTCGGTACAAGCCTCACGCATGGCGTTAACCAGCTCGCCCTCCCGGGTTAAAAACGGCTCGCCGCACACTTCATAAGTTAGCTGATAGTCATAGTTTTTACCTGTTTCAGCATATTCTTTTTGCAGCTCACTTTGTACTATTGCCTCTACCCGGCGTTCGATATCGGCCGAGGTTAATTCGGTAGAAAAACGGAAATTAAAACTTAAATTGGCTTCACCGGGGATAACGTTACTCGCCCCCACACCACCGCTCATTGCCCAAATTTGTGTGCTTGTGGCGGGGAAATTGTCATTGCCCTCACACCACACTTCACGCGACAGTGCCGTGATAATCGCACCCATGGCATGATTCGGGTTAGCGGCATTGTCAGGATAGGCAACATGCCCTTGTTTACCCACTATTTTCAAATAAGCATGCATCGACCCGCGGCGGCCGTTTTTAATCATATCACCCAAGGTATCTACCGAAGACGGCTCGGTAAAAACGGCATAATCCATACAAATACCTTGCTCAACCAAATACGGCATAAATTTACGGATACCGTCCAGGGCAGGGCCTTCTTCGTCGGCGGTCAGCATGACGGCAATTGAACCGTTATAATCGGGGTTAGCATGAATAAAATCCACCGCCGCCACACACATTGCCGCTACCCCTGTTTTCATATCAGCCGCCCCGCGGGCATATAAATAGCCGTTCTTTTCGGTAGGCTCAAACGGCGGGGTTTGCCATAATTTCTCATCGCCTGCCGGCACGACATCAGTATGCCCTGCCAATACGGTCAACGGCGCTTTATCCTTATCCCCGTGAATAGCCCAGAAATTTTGTACTTCGCCAAAAGTAGTCATTTCTACGCGAAAGCCGTTGTCTCGTAAAAAATCACCCAGTACGTCCATACAACCCGCATCATTGGGTGTGACCGAGGGGCGAGCGAGTAAATCCAATAATAAGTCTTTTGTTTTCATATTTTCTATTACCGGCGTAGAATCCGGTGAAAGTTATGTTAGAATGCCAGCTTTAATCCATTATATGACAAGTAGCACACATGACAACAGATAATCGACAAGTCGTTCTAAAAACCATCGATATTCATAAATCCTTTGGCGCATTAGAAGTGCTAAAAGGCATCTCTTTAACAGCCAGAAAAGGCGACGTAATCAGTATTTTAGGCTCATCCGGCTCGGGCAAATCAACCTTTCTGCGGTGTATTAATTTATTGGAACGCCCCGAGCAAGGTGATATTTTCTTAAACGGCGAGCAATTGACATTCAAACAGACCCGTCACGGTCGCGAACCTGCCAATCGTAAACAGCTGGCTTATTTTCGTGCAAAACTGTCTATGGTATTCCAAAGTTTTAACCTGTGGTCGCATATGACCGTTATGGAGAACATGATTGAGGCACCTGTGCAAGTATTGGGTTTATCCAAAGAAGCTGCGCAAGCCCGGGCGGAAAAACTGTTAAAAAAAGTTGGCATGTGGGAAAAATGTGACAACCACCCCATTCAATTATCCGGTGGACAGCAGCAACGTGTCGCCATTGCCCGGGCTTTGGCGATGGAGCCTGAGGTCATTTTATTTGACGAACCCACTTCTGCCCTGGACCCTGAACTGGTGGGTGAGGTATTGAAAATCATGAAAGATATCGCCAGTGAAGGTTCTACAATGATTATTGTTACCCATGAATTGGCATTTGCGCGCGAAGTATCTGATCAAATCGTCTTTTTACATCAGGGACAGATTGAGGAAATGGGTACCCCCGATGAATTTTTTGAGCAAACGCAATCAGAACGGGTTAAGCAATTCTTATCGAATAATTTAAAAGGATGAGACAAGCTTTTTAGCCAATTAAACAAGTAAAAACACCTGATCATGCTTTAATATCTGGGGCGGGTAGTAAGCTGAATGATATATTTTTGCACGTTGATTGTTGCTTGCAGTGGCAAAATTATCATAAATATATATTCTGCGTTATAATACACGCCGTTAATCACCATTAATACCTCATAGGAGTTTTATTATGAAAAAAAAGCATTTATTATTAACACTAGCAATTATGGGCAGCTGTGTTTTTGCCAAGGATGTGACGATTAAATTTTCGCACGTTGTGGCAGAGGATACGCCAAAAGGACAAATGGCTTTAAAATTCAAGGAACTAGCTGAAGCCAAATCAAACGGTTCAATCAAAGTCGAAGTATTTCCGAATTCGCAGTTATTTACTGATGGTAAGGTGTTAAAAGCCATGCTGCTGGGCGATGTACAGATGGCTGCCCCGGCACTTTCAAAATTCTCACGTTTTACCAAGAAACTACAAGTTTATGACCTGCCGTTTTTATTTAAGGATATGGCGGCGGTAGAAAAATTCCAGCAAAGTAAAAAAGGCCAGGAATTGCTGAAAGCCGTTGAAAAAAAAGGTATTGTCGGTTTAGGTTATATTCATAACGGTATGAAACAACTATCGGCAAACGCGCCGATGTTAGTGCCTGCTGATGCCAAAGGCAAAAAATTCCGCATCATGACTTCCGATGTATTGGAAGCACAATTTGAGGCGGTCGATGCCATCCCGCTGAAAAAACCGTTTTCTGAAGTTTTCACCCTGCTGCAAACCAAAGCTATTGACGGCCAGGAAAATACCTGGTCAAATATGTATTCAAAAAAATTCTTTGAAGTTCAGGCTGATATCACCGAAACCAACCACGGTTTATTAGATTACATGGTCGTGACATCGAAAAAATTTATGGACAGCCTGAGTGATGAACAAAAACAAATTGTTAAAGAATCATTAAAAGAATCGCTTGCATACGGTAACCAATTATCCGCTGATAAAGCCGCCGGTGATAAGCAAAAAATTATCGATTCTGGTGTTTCTAAAGTCCACACAATTACCGCCGAACAACGTCAGCAATGGGTAGAGGCAATGAAGCCGGTGTGGAAACAGTTTGAAGATGATATCGGTGCAGATATTATTGAGGCTGCCATTCAAAGCAATCAGTAATTATGCACCTATAACGCTAATAAATCAAGCGTCGTTACAATGACTTGTAACGGCGTTTTTTACTTTGGGGAAAAAGCGAGGAACAAATGCTACGCAGATTATTGCATCAATTAGAGGAAAGTATTTTATCTATTTTATTGGTTTTCATGACTATTTTGGTTTTTGCCGAGGTTATCGCCCGTTTTGTTTTTAACCACGGTATCAGCTGGGCACAGGAACTTACTTTGATTATCAACTCCTGGATGGTGCTTTTAGGCGCATCTTATTGTATCCGTGAAAAAGCCCATATCGGTGTAGAATTTCTAACGGATAAACTTGATGGCATGGCGGCACGTGCTGTCGCTGTGATTGCGCTGATTGCCTGTTTAATTTACTCCGGCATTTTTCTTTACGGCTCAACCATTTATGTATGGGAAGATTTTCAGATTGGTATTGAATTAGATGATTTACCGATTCCCACCTGGATTCCGGCATCGGCTTTGGTGGTGGGGTTTGCACTGATTGCCGTACGTTTTTTAGCCGCTTTTTATCAGGTGATTGTACATAATGATATCCATGTCTTACAACACCGTGGTGAGGTTGAAGAATCAATGGAGCTGGCTGAGAGCATTATGGAATACGATGCTGACGGCAATGTTATCAGTAAAGTCGCTATTCAAAAGGAGTAATTTGCTATGACCGTATTTGTTTTATTCTTCTTACTCTTTTCGTTAATGCTAATCGGTGTACCGGTAGCATTCTCCTTGGGGTTATCAAGTATTATCACGATTCTGTTTTTTTCCAAAGATTCACTTGAATCTATCACTTTGAAGTTTTTAGAAGCGACCTCTGATCACTATACGTTGCTGGCTATTCCTTTTTTTATTTTATCCTCGGCTTTTTTATCAACCGGCGGGGTTGCCAAACGCATTATTGATTTTGCCATCGCAGCAATAGGCCATATTCGCGGCGGTTTGGCCATGGCCTCGGTGGTGGCCTGTATGATTTTTGCGGCGATTTCAGGGTCAAGTCCTGCAACGGTTGCCGCGATTGGTACGATTGTTATTGCCGGTATGGTACGCGCAGGTTATCCCGAATCTTTTGCTACCGGCGTGATTGCGAATGCAGGAACCTTGGGCATTCTGATACCGCCTTCTATCGTTATGCTGGTTTATTCAGCAGCCACCGAGGAATCTGCATCGAAAATGTTTATGGCAGGTGTTATCCCCGGTTTAATGATGGGCGGTTTATTGATGCTGGCGATTTATATTGTTGCCGTGATAAAAAAATTCCCAACGGAAAAATTTGCCGGATTCAGGTATTTATTCAGCACGTTTTTTACGGCATTAGGTGGCTTGATGCTGATTTTCTTAGTCCTTGGCTCAATTTATTTAGGGGTTGCCTCGCCAACGGAAGCAGCTTCTGTGGCGGCAATCTATGCATTTTTCGTCGTGGTGTTCGGTTATCGCGATATCGGACCGCTTAAAAGCATACCGTGGAGAAAACAGGGAGAACCACTTGTCAGTGCAGCAAGCCGTGCACTCTCTGACTTTTTTACCTCTACCGTTAAATCTCCTTTTGACCCGGAAGTTCGCCAAGTGATTGCAAATTCAGTAAAAGTTTCTACTATGTTACTCTTTATCATCGCCAATGCCATGATTTTTGCTCATGTACTGACGACTGAAAAAATTCCTCACCATATCGCCGAAGCAATCACCGGCATGGAATTATCACCCTGGATTTTCTTGATTATCGTCAATATATTATTGCTGGTTGCCGGCAACTTTATGGAGCCATCAGCGATTATCCTGATTATGGCGCCGATTTTATTGCCGATTGCCCGAGGATTAGGCATTGACCCGATTCACCTGGGTATTATCATGGTCGTCAATATGGAAATCGGTATGCTGACGCCGCCCGTTGGCCTGAACCTGTTTGTTGCTTCGGGGATTACCGGACGCAGTATGGGCTGGGTTATCAAAGCCTGTTTGCCGTGGTTAGCACTGCTGTTATTCTTCTTGATTTTAATTACTTATATACCACAAATCTCATTATGGTTACCGGAGACAATGTCGCCATATAATAAATAGAGACCTGTACACAAACGCCGGCACGTAACAATTTCTGCGTTGCGTGCTATTTGCTATTGGTAATGGGCAGTTGCTTTATCAGGGCTTTTATGCCGGCGATACCTGTATTGACCGAAGCAAAAGTGCTGAGAAAGTAGATTTATGGGAGCAGTTTATGCTAAAGCTGACAGAATACGTTATAATACATCGTGTCTTTCTACCACTAACTATTTCAGAGGTATCTTATGTTAGAGCAACAATTTAAAAAAATGCAATCACAAAACGGTTTTATTGCCGCTTTGGACCAAAGTGGCGGCAGTACGCCAAAAGCATTAAAACTCTATGGTATTGACGAAAGTGAATACAGCGGTGATGAAGAAATGTTTGCTAAAGTTCATGCCATGCGTTCACGTATTATCACCAACAGCAGCTTTACCGGTGAACGTATTCTGGGGGCTATTTTATTTGAAAATACGCTGGACCGGACTATTGCCGGCGAAAGCCATGCCGGAGCTTGATAAACTATTGGCAAAAGCTAAGAAACAAGCGGTTTTCGGCACTAAAATGCGTTCCGTTATCAAATCTGCCAACAGTGCCGGAATTAGCGCCATAGTAGAACAACAGTTTGAGGTGGGCAAGCAAATTATTGCAGCCGGACTGGTACCGATTATTGAACCGGAAGTTGATATTCATGCCCCCGATAAGGCTGAAGCTGAAGCCATACTGAAAACCGAGATTTTAACCCAGCTGGATAAATTATCAGCTAATCAAAATATTATGTTGAAATTGACTTTGCCTGATACGGATAATTTTTACAAGGAGTTGGTCGAGCACCCGCGCGTTATTCGTGTAGTTGCCTTATCCGGCGGCTATAGTCGTGATAAGGCCAACGAAAAACTCAGTCATAACCACGGCATTATTGCCAGTTTCTCACGGGCATTAAGCGAAGGGTTATCCGCTCAACAAAGCGATGCCGAGTTTACCGCAATGCTGGATAGTTCCATTGCCAGCATTTATGCCGCTTCTCGTACATAAAAATCATTTAATTTAGCCATGCAATTTAGCCATGCAATTTAAAAAGCCCCGCTTTATTGGCGGGGTTTTTTCTCAGTTAACGATTTGTATAATTTATCCAAAACCCCGTTAACAAATTTATGACTGTCGTCACTGGCAAATTTTTTGGCGATAATAATTGCTTCGTTAATGGCGACTTTAGGTGGCGTGATGCCGCTGTTAAGCTCATAAGCAGCGACCAGTAAAATAGCATGCTCAACTATATCCAACTGAACCATTGGCCGATTGGCAAAAGGCGCCAACTGCATATCGAAATGATTGCCATAGTCGGCAACCCCTTCGATAATGTCGCTAAAAAAGAAAGTATCATAGTTTTTATTAGCTTCGCGCTCGGCGACTTGTTTACTGATTTCAGCATAGTCATCGCCTGTCAATAAATGCTGGTAAACAGCCTGCATGGCAAAACGGCGTGCTCTGGCACGCGCCACATTGGCTTGCTGAGCTAGCGAGCGTTTTTTACTGGCTTGTTTATCGTTACTGATCATTTAATTAATTTGTCTCAGCAAACTAACCATTTCAATCGCACTTAATGCCGCTTCACCGCCTTTATTACCTGCTTTAGTACCGGCACGTTCAATGGCTTGCTCGATGGTTTCCGTGGTCAGTACAGCGAAAATCATCGGGATATTGGTTTGAATGGCGACTTTGGATAAATCCGCGGCACACGGACCGGAAACATATTCAAAATGGGCGGTTGAACCGCGAATTACTGCACCTAAGACAATCACCGCTTCAAAACGTCGGGTTTCTGCCACTTGTTTGGCAACCAGAGGTAGCTCAAACGCACCGGGAGCTTTAAAAATCTCGATATTGGCAAGGTCTGTACCATGACGTTTAAGCGTATCAATCGCCCCTTTCTCCAATTGATCAACAATAAAATGGTTAAAGCGGCTGCAAACCAGCGCAAAGCGGGCATCGTCCACAACAAAATCACCCTCAGTCAGTTGAATTTCATGTTCCATAGTTATTCTCGGTTAAGCCAGAAGATAAAATAATAACCATTATACCCTAAATGCCGTGATTGTGCTTATGCTGACTAAGATTAGATTAATTGGGTTACTCTGTTGCTGCCTGTGCGCTTAACATTAAAACCGCTTTTTCGGTAACCTCGGTAACCGTGAAAAGATAACCCTGTGCGACAAATGACTCACCGACTGCGGGAATATGGCGAAAATGCGATAAGGCATAACCGCCCAGCGTCGTTGTTGTCAGGGTCGGCAAATGCGTACCCAAGGTGTCATTGACATCGACAATCGGCAGCCGTGCATCCAGGCTGTAAATACCATTTTTGTCTTTACTGATAGTGCTTGCACCGACGATTGAGCTGTCTTCTTGTCCACTTAACGTCAAACGTACCAGGCGGTTTAGCGTGACAATACCCTGCGTTTGGCCAATTTCATCAACTACCACAATAATCGCGTCAGGGTTATCTCGCAACAATTCAATGGTTTCACTGACACGTTGAATAATCGGCACATAGTGCACGTCACAGTGATACATGGCGACGTTTTTTTCCGCCAACTGATCGTCAAGTAAATCCCACGCAGTTAACTGCACCACGGCACAGATATCCGACGGCCCGCGTCGATACAAGGGGATTAAAGATACGTCATTATTGCGACAAATATTAACCAGTTTTTTCATGCTGGCATTTTCATGTGCTACTTTCATATCACTCAGCGGCTGCATAATTTCGCTAATGCTCATTTGCGCGAACTGGAATACGCGCCGCACCTGTCCACGCTCAAAAGCAACGATATCACTGCTGCTTTCCGCCATATTAACCATTGCCATCACCTGTTCACGTTCGGTATCGCCCGTTTCTTCGCCCTTGCCGAGTAAACTGGCAATCGCACTGGCGACTTTTGATAGCAGCCAGATTAGCGGCATAAACAGCGTTTGTAACCAGCTGAGCGGGTAAATGATAATGGGTGCAAGTATATCGGCTTTTTGCTGATAAATCGATTTGGGGATAATTTCTCCGAAAATAAGAAACAGCGGTGTAAAAATGATAATCGCGGCAATTTCACCTTTACTGCCAAGCAAACCAACCATCAATACGGTGCCGACTGTCGTCAAGGCAATTGAGGAAATATTGGTGCCTAGCAGGGTAGTGGCAAGCAATCTCTCCGGCACTGCCAGCATTTTTGAAGCCAGTTTCGCCCCCCTGTTACCCTGTGCCGCTTTGTGGCGCAATTTGGGGCGGTCAGTACTAACAAGAGCAATTTCCGAGCCTGAGAAAAAACCCTTTATCAGCAACAAAACCAGCATAAAAAGTAGCATTAAGAAAATGGTCATAAGCTTTCCTCCGTCTCTTTCGCTTGCCTGGCGGTAATGCGCACGCGCTCAATTAATAGCCCATCCATGCGCTCGACTGCAAATACCCAATTATCGGTCTCACAGGTATCGCCAACCTTTAATTGACGCTTACCTAAATACATTAAAAAACCGCCCACGGTTGCTACCGGCAAATCGTCAATTGGCATATTGGTGGCGTGATGAAGTGCTTCAATCGAGGTCAAACCGTGGCATTCAAACTCATCCTCTGAAATCTCGGACACGTCACTTTGCCAACGTAAATAAGTCGAGTGTCCGTGTACCAAATAACCAAAAACGTCATCAGCGGTAACCAAGCCCTCAATACCGCCAAATTCGTTGATGACAATAACAGCGTAGTGAAGGTGGCCTTTAAACAGTTCAGCGACATGGCTAATCGTCGTGGTATCGGGGACCAGCTGAATGGGTTGCAGTAATTCATCAATGACCAACTCATCCATACTTTTTTCTGCTAATATTTTAACAACATGTTCATCTTGTAAAATACCAACGATGTTATCGTGCTGTCCGCGATAGACAGGAATACGACGATGGCGCATGGTGCGAAACTCTCTGATGACATCAGGCACAGGCAAATCGGCATCAATAAAGCAAACCAGCGGGTACGGCACCATGATTTGCTTGACATCCTTGCTGCCCGCCTCAATTAAATTAACAATCAGCTGGCGCTCGGCCGGGTTAACGGTACCGTTTTCCTCAATATCGGATAAAAAGGTTTCAAATTCATCGACACCGAGAAGGTGGTTGTTATCACTGGCTTCACCCACCACTTTGCTGGTGACATAATCAGCGATAAAGTGAATCACAGCACGCAGCGGAGCAACAATTTTCACCCAATAGGCAATCACCGGCCCAATCAATCGCGTACATAATAAAACCGGTTGCTGTACGGCGGCGGTTTTTGGCGTCACCTCACCAAACAACAGCAATAACGGCAACATAATTAGTGTATTAGCAACGGCTGCTGTGGCAGGATTGCTGTAAAGTACCAAAAATATCCCCGCCAAATTAACGGTTGCCGCGATGTTAATCAACTCGTTACCGCATAAAATAGAGATAATTAACTGACGCGGTTCATCAAGTAAATCGCGCAATTGCCTGGCCTTTGGCAGTTGGGTCTTTTCCAGCCGTTGCAAGTCAGTCTCGCGCAGTGAAAACAGTGCGGTTTCCGACATCGAAAATAATGCCGAGCCGGCAAATAATAACACTTGCAATAACAAGCGTACAATCATCACCGGGTCACTCAAGGCTGCCCAGTTAACTTGTCCGAGTTCTGAAATAGTCTGCCACATGGTTATATCGTACTATCTAAGCAAATAAACGAATAGTATGACAGCCTTGCCGAACGATGACAAGGGCAAAATGCGTCTCCCAACCAAAACATCTTATCTGAAACAAGCCAAATTATATTGCTTTTGCTATACTTTCCTGCGCCTTACCCAAACTGTATATTGTGCAGAAGTTTATTGTAAATATAGTTTATTAATTTACCATAATAAAATCTTCTATCAGTGAGATGCTTTTTGCATTTCCTGCATGGGTTTCATAGTATTCTTTTTCATATGCTTTGGCGTTAAGGCTTTAACGGTTTTTACGACGGCATTACAGCTTTTTTCGCTGCCGTCACTAAAAACCAGGGTGATATCATAATGCTCACCGGCGGTTAGCTTTTTCTGCATATCCATTAGCATGATATGATAGCCGCCTTTTTTGAAAATATTGTCACCTTTTTGCAACGGGTACGCTTCAATCTGACTCATCACCATTTTATTGTCCTGCATAAGCATTTCATGAATTTCGACATGATCGGTGACATCAGGGGCTTTTGCCGCCACTATTGATAATGGGGCATCGTCGGCTTTTTTCACGGTTAAAAACGCCCCGGTGGCTTTTGCTCCCGGGATGCTTTCCTGGATAGCACAATCGCTCAATATGATAGTATCATTACTTGGAGTTTGTGCATTAACACATGCACTAATCAATAAGGCGCTGCCTAATACGGTGATGTTTTGTAATTGTTTTTTCATATTTACTCCTAATTGTTTTATCGAAAAAATTGATTATTAGATTAACTGAAAAATCAGTTGAATTGACTCAAGCAACTCAACCAGTCATATATAGCCTGTTCGTCCTTAAGTTTCCCCATCCCTAAATAGACCTGCGGCTTATCGTTAAATAGCAGACTTGCAGGTAAGCCTGCTATTTGAAATGTCGATAAGATATCATCGTCCGTCAAACGCGTTTTCAGGTGGCGAATATTTAATTGTGCTAAAATTTCCTCTGCCATTTCCTGCTTGTCACCGACATTAACCAGGGTGACTGTAGCAATTTTATCAGCACTGATTTTATCCAGCAGCGGTAATTCTTTACGACATGGTGCACACCACGCCGCCCAGAAATTAACAATGTGCACACGCGGTGGTTTATCCGCTGCATTTTTATTTTCTGCATTTTTATTTGCTACATCTTTATTGGCTGGCTCGGCTGTCAATACGGCATAAGGCGATGTTGATTTGGCCAGAATATCTGCCAAACGGTATTTATCGGCATCGGCCTGACTCAGTAATGTAAATGGTGCTGCTACAACACAGGCTTTATCCGTCTCGGCAGAAGCATTCAGTCCGACACTCAA